>Ga0302228_10000349_pt1 | contig 40487 bp, 38 predicted proteins | sample II_Palsa_N1_2_FD_193519 | JGI IMG/M metagenome (GOLD analysis project Ga0302228, IMG submission 193519) | Peat permafrost microbial communities from Stordalen Mire near Abisko, Sweden - II_Palsa_N1_2 | ecosystem: Environmental > Terrestrial > Soil > Palsa > Peat permafrost | place: Sweden... | reverse complement strand
GAAGGTTTCTTCCTGGGTTTTGATGCCGGAGAAGTCGACTTCCACGTCGATGATGTGTGCGTCGATGCCGTAGACGGCGGCGCTGCGAGCCTTGAAGAGCATGCCTGGTGAATCCTTGAGGCGGAACGCGCTCAGTGTAGCACCGGACCTAGAATGATTGCGGTGATGGAGGCGCTATGAAGAAACGGGCGGATGTGGCGGGGTCGCATGATGTGAGTGCGTATCGACGGCTGGCGCTTGCGATGCCGGGCGCGGTGGAGGGGGCGCATATGGATGCGGTGGATTTTCGGATCAACGAGAAGATCTTTGCGACGCTGGCGTATGGGGCGAAGGGGTTGGGTACGCTGAAGCTGAGCGTGGAACAGCAGGCGATGTTTTTGGAGGAGGCGCCGGAGTATTTTTCCGCGGCTCCAGGTGGGTGGGGACGGATGGGCATGACGCTGGTGCGCGTGGATGCGCCGGAGAGTGTGTTGGCCGGAGCGCTTTCGACGGCGTATCACTATGTGTTGGCGAAGCAGGCTGTGAAGAAGAGTGTGGGGAAGAAACGAGTGGGAGCGAAGAAGAAAGCTTGAAGTCTACACGCGGGTCTGAAGTCTACAATCAAGTGGATTGGATGGACGATGCATACGAGTTTGTTTGAGCTGTTCAAAATTGGGATTGGGCCATCGAGCTCGCATACGGTGGGGCCGATGCGGGCGTCGCTGCGGTTTGTGCGGGAGCTTGCGGCGCGCGGGGAGTTTGGTGCCGCGATTACTGTTGATCTTTATGGGTCATTGGCGCTGACGGGGATTGGGCATGGGACGGATCGCGCAGTGATGATGGGGCTGCTCGAGGAGTCGCCGGACACGGTGGACCTCGATACGATTGATGGGCGGATTGAGACGCTGCGGTCGACGCACGAGTTGATGCTGTTGGGGGAGCATGCGGTGCGGTTCGATCCGGCGGTGGATTTGAGGTTTCATCGAGAGCAGATGTATCCGAATGCTGGGGTGGTGACGCATCCGAATGGGATGCGGTTTACTTCGCTGGACGCGGAGGGGAAGGTTTTGTTTACGCAGGTCTTTTACTCGGTGGGTGGGGGATTTATTTTGTCGGCGGAGGAGTTGGCGTCGGCTGATGGTGGGGCGAAGAAGCGCGACGTGCCGTACATGTTTTCGAGTGCGGACGAGTTGTTGAAGTTGGGAGAGGCGCACGGGCTTTCGATTGCCGAAATGGTGCTGGCGAATGAGGTGGCGTTGCTGGCTGATCCGACGATCGTGCGACGGATTGATCGGATTGTTTCGCCGCTACGGCCGGGGAATAAGACGACGCAGGTGGAGGCGACGCTGACGGGCGAGGCGAGGGTAAAGGCGGCGATCTTTACGCTTTGGCAGGCGATGGCGGATTGCATTGAGCGCGGGATTGCTACGGAGGGAACGCTGCCGGGCGGGCTGAATGTGCGGCGGAGGGCTCCGGGGCTGGCGCGGCGATTGGCGAAGATGGAGGCGGACGGGAAGACGCGCGATCCGCTGGCTCCGCTGGATTCTGTGACGCTGGTGGCGATGGCGGTGAATGAGGAGAATGCTGCGGGGGGGCGCGTGGTGACGGCTCCTACGAATGGTGCGGCGGGAGTGATTCCGGCGATTGCGTATTACTACGTGCACCATGCGGCGAAGGATGTGAGCGACGAGGAGAGAGAGGCAGGGCTGCTGCGTTATTTTTTGACGGCGGCGGCGATTGGGATTTTGTACAAAGAGAATGCGAGCATCAGCGGTGCGGAGGTTGGATGCCAGGGTGAGGTGGGGGTGGCGTGCTCGATGGCGGCGGGTGGGTTGGTGGCGGCGCTGGGTGGTGATAATGCTGCTGTCGAAGGTGCGGCGGAGATTGCGATGGAACATAACCTGGGGATGACGTGCGATCCGATTGGGGGGCTGGTGCAGATTCCTTGCATCGAGAGAAATGGGATGGGCGCGGTGAAGGCGGTGAACGCGGCGCGGCTGGCGATGAATGACCAGGGCGTACATAAGGTGTCGCTGGACCAGGTGATTGAGACGATGTACCGGACGGGGATGGATATGCAGTCGCGGTATAAGGAGACGAGCCTGGCGGGGTTGGCGCTGAATATTATTGAGTGCTGAGGTGGCCGGCGTCGATCCAGCATTTGGTGGGGGCGGTTAGGATGCCGTTGGAGGCGTGGGTGTTGAAGTAGTCGCGTAGGAGATGGTGGAAGGCTTCGGCGCGTGGGTGACCGGGTTGGGGGACCACGGAGAGGGACATCGTCTGGCCGAGGAACGTTTCCCAGTCGAGATGCTGTTGGCCGTCGATCTCGGCGTGGTGGTGTTCGGCAGCGAAGTGTATGTGAAGATTTTCGTGGACGCGGAAGCCAGCGCGGGCGTAGTTGTCGTCGATGCCGTGGTGGGTGAGGAGATGCTCGAAGTCGCGAGACTGTGGGTCTTCGCCTTTGTCGCGGCCGAGGGAGACGAGGACGAGCCAGCCATCGGGTTTGAGGATGCGGCGGAACTCGGTGAGGGCGCGGGGGATGTCGAACCAGTGAAAGGCGCGGCCGGCGGCGACCATCGCGACCGTCGCGTTGGGGAGGCCGGTGGCTTCGGCGGTGCCGTCGCGGACTTCGAGGCAGGGCGAGGTGTGGAGGAGTTGCTCGCAGGCGAGGCGCATTTCCTGGTTGGGTTCGATGGCGATGACGGGGTTGCCGTTGGCGAGGAAGACTTCGGAGAGCATGCCGGTGCCGGCGCCGATGTCTGCGACGAGCCAGTCGGGTTGCAGGCCGCACCAGGTTCGCAGCAGATTGAGGATTGTGTCGGGTGGATAACGCAGGCGGTAACGATCGTAGGTTGCGGCGCGGCCGGTGAAGCGTTCGGTGTTCTCCATGGAAATGATCATAGACAGAACGCAGGTGTGGAGCGCTTGGTAGACTTGAGCGCATGGCTTCGTTGGAATCGCAGAGCTCTGGTGCGCGTTCGCATGACCGGCGGCTCCTCCTTTTTGTATTGGTAAGTTTATTTACGGCGAATATTCTGCAATGGGCGGTTTGCCGGGAGCTGCATCTGGGAAATCCCGGTAGCATCCGTGTCGACTTGCGACAGTTTTGTCATGTGCGGCAGTGGACGGATTCGTGGTTGCCGATGATGAAGTCGCTGGATTATTTCAAGGCGCATCCGACACTGCCTATCTATGATGCAAAGCTGTACGACACGCTGATCTATTCGCTGGCGAGCGAGTTGCCGCTCGTCGCGATGCGCAAGGTGGGGATGAGCGATGTGGCGATGCTGCGCACGCTGGCAGTACTGTCATTTCTGGCGGTGTGGGGTGTCGCGGCGGTGTCGGTGGTGATGGGGCGGTGGCTGCTGCGGCGGCGCGGCGTGGAGTTGACGTGGGTGTCTGCGATTGCGGTTGTGCTGGCGACGCTGGGATGCTATCCGCTGATCAAGGGGTATTCGCTGGGCAATGCGCAGACGTTTTTGTCTTTTGGATTTACGGTTCTGTTGCTGTTATGGACGACTGGGCAGGAACGATGGGCGGGTGTGGTTGCGGCGATGCTGACGGCGGTGAAGCCGCAGTTCATATTGCTGCTGGTGTGGTTGCTGGTGCGGAAGAAGTGGGGCGCGGCGTGGGCGTTCCTGGCTTGCGGTGCGGTGTTGATGGTTGCGTCGGTGGCGGTGTTTGGGTGGCACAATAATCTGGATTACATTGGCGTGCTGGCGGGGTTGAGTCATAAGGCGCAGTCGCATTATGCGAACCAGTCGATGTTCGGCACGATCAATCGCATGATTTTTAATGGCGAGAATATTGAGTACACGCCGTATGTGTACACGCCGGTGATTGCGTGGGTGTATCGGGTGACGGTGGTGACGTCGGTGGTGCTGGTGGGGTTGGTGCTTTTGTATCCATGGAGGAAGCTGCGTGGGTCGACTGCGGATATTGCAGCGATGGGGATTGCGTCGGTGGCGGCGAGCCCGATGGCGTGGGAGCATCATTACGGAATTGTGGTGGGGATTGCGGCGTGGGCATGGTTTGCGCACGCTTGCTGGATGGAGCAGAAACCGTGGGTGCTGGGGGTGGCGGTATTTCTGTGTCTGAATTTTCTGCCGGCGTTCAACTATCTTTGGGATGTGCGCGGGTGGAATATTTTGCAATCGTATCTATACATTGGCGCGTTGATGTTGATGGGGTGGCTGATGTCGCTGGCGCGGTCGAAGGACGAGACGACGCTGCGGTGAGTGCACGGTGGGGTTTGGGGTGGGTTAGCGTTCCAGAGCCATGGCGACGGAGTTGCCTCCGCCGAGGCAGAGTGCGGCGACGCCTTTGTGAGCGTCGCGGCGCTGCATCTCGTAGAGCAGCGTGACGAGGATGCGGGCGCCGCTGGCTCCGATGGGATGACCGATGGCGACGGCACCGCCGTTAACGTTGACGCGGTCGAGAGAGAGGCCGAGTTCCTTGGTGACGCCGAGGGCCTGAACAGCGAAGGCTTCGTTGAGTTCGAAGAGGTCGACGTCGTTGAGGGACCAACCGGCGCGGGCGAGAACTTTCTGCACGCCGGTGACGGGAGCGAGCATGACCCAGCGGGGAGCGACGCCACTGGTGGCCTGGGCACGGATGGTTGCGAGCGGCTTGAGGCGGAGATCGCGGGCGCGTTCGGCGGACATGAGGAGGACGGCGGCAGCGGCGTCGTTGACACCGGGCGCGTTGCCGGCGGTGACGGTGCCGTCTTTCTTGAAGGCGGGCTTGAGGGCGGCGAGGGCTTCGAGTGAGGTGTCGGCGCGAACGCTTTCGTCGTGGGTGAAGAGGGTGGGGGGTGCGCCTTTTTTTGTGGTGAGGGGGATGGGGATAATTTCAGCGTCGAAGCGGCCGGCCTGTTGTGCGGCGGCGGCTTTGCGGTGGGAGTTGAGCGCATATTCATCCTGCTGCTCGCGGGTGATGGAGTGTTTTTCGGCGACGAGTTCGCCGGTCATCCCCATGTGCTGATCGTCGCAGGCACACCAGAGGCCGTCGTTGACCATGGAGTCGATGGCCTGCGCGTTGCCCATGCGAAATCCTTTACGCGCAGTGGGAAGAAGATAGGGCGCATTGGACATGGACTCCATGCCACCGGCGACGGCGATCTCGGAGTCGCCGAGGGCGATGGCCTGGGCGGCGAGGCCGACGGCCTTGAGACCGGAGCCGCAGACCATGTTGATGGTGAGGGCGGCGACGGTGTCGGCGAGACCGCCGCGCAGGGCTGCCTGGCGCGCGGGATTTTGACCGAGGCCGGCGGGAAGAACACAGCCCATGATGCACTCGGTGACGTCTGCGGCGTTGATGGATGCGCGTTCGACGGCAGCGCGGACCGCGATGGATCCTAGCTCGACCGCGGAGAGATGGGAGAGCGCGCCGAGGAACTTGCCGACGGGGGTTCGGGTTGCACTGACGATGACGACTTCACGCATGAGATCTCCGTTGATTCCAATGCTGGATAAGCTTTGCGGCGATAGAAAGAGTCGCCGCGGGAACATCGAAGTATACGATGCGCGGCCTATCGTATGCAGACGCGGCAGCAGGACTTGGAATGGATAGAGCGTTATGCGGTGTGCGTGGTGCGTGTGGACTGATGAACACTTGCGCGATGGAAAGAATTTTCCATCGCGAGACTATCGAGCGTTGTGTTGCGATTCGTGTGTTGGTGATTCGCAGCGCGAGAAACTTGCTTGCGTTTGTGTCGATCAGGAGGGAGGGTCGTTGTAAAACGTGATGCGACGTTCGCCAAGGGGAAGAAAGCGAACAAAAAAAATCGATGCACAAATGTCGTTTTTTTCTTGACTCTTTGACGAGAGAAAACTATACCTTCGTTAGCTGCTTCATATGGATGAAACAGCGTCGATGTTCGACATCGATTGGGAGCGCAGGCAAACGCAACCAAGGCAAAGCATCAAAGCAATGGCAACACACTCAGGGAACGCGATCAACGCGTTCCCTGAGGTGTTTAATCGCCAGTGTTCATCGGTGTTTCGCGCGCATGGCAGAAACAGTATGCTGATTGCATGACGAGACGAAGATGGATTGCCGATACGTGGACAGAGACAACTGCATCGTTGAAGGGGGAGCAGGCGGCGCATCTTGCGCGGGTGTTGCGGGCGCAGCCTGGGCAGGTGTTCGATGTAGTTGCGGACGGGTTTTTGCACCGGGCGGAAGTTGTGTCGGCTACCGAGCATGAGGTGGTGTTCACGCTGCACGAGGAGTTGGAGACAGAGAGCGCGCTGCCGGTGCATCTGCTGATGGCAGTGTTCAAGTTCGATCACATGGAGTGGGGGATTGAGAAGGCGACGGAGTTGGGTGCGGCTCGGATTACTCCGGTGATTGCGCGAAGGACGGAGAAGCACCTGGCGCAGGCTGCGGCGAAACGTGTGGAGCGGTGGAGAAGGATTGTGCGCGAGGCGGCGCAGCAGTCGCGAAGGAGTGATGTGCCGGAGATGGATGATCCGGTGATGTTGAAGATGGCGTTGGGGATGGTGAGTGCGGAGAAGAAGTTGTTGCTGGCGGAGACGGAGCAGGAGAATTCGTTGAGGGCGGCGCTGGAGGATGGAGTGGCGAGTGTGGCGTTGGGGATTGGGCCCGAGGGTGGATGGACGGCGGAAGAGATGGCGTTGTTCAGCGAGAGTGGGTGGAAGCATGTGACGCTGGGGCCGAGGATTCTGCGGGCGGAGACGGCGGCGATTGCGGGGCTGGCGGTTTGCGGGGCGATGCTGTCACGGTAGGTTGGTGGCGGCGCACTCATGACGATGGGGCGGTCATGAATGGGGTACACGGTGTTGTGGTGGGGTCGAAAGATTGTGGTTTGGGTTAAAGAAGAAAGCGACCGAGGAGCTCGGCCGCTTTTTGGTGCGTGATGAGGCGGATTAGCTGAACATCTCCTTGACCTTGCTGAAGATGCCGCGGGAGGCTGGGGTGTTTTCGATGGCGATGGTCTCGGAGAGCTGCTTGAGCAAGTCCTTCTGCTGCCGGGTGAGCTTGGAGGGAGTCTGCACGCGGACCTCGACGATGAGGTCGCCCTTGCCGTGGGAGTTGAGGTGGGGAACGCCTTTGCCGCGGAGTCGGATCTCGCGACCGCTCTGCGTGGCTTCGGGGACCTTGATAATTTCGATGCCGTCGAGGGTTTCGAGTTCGAGCTCGGTGCCGAGAGCGGCTTGCGGAAAGCTGATGGGGATGACGCAGTGGAGATCGTCGCCATCGCGCTCGAAGAATTTGTGGGCCTTGACGTCGAGGACGACGTAGAAGTCGCCGGCGGGGCCACCGAAGCGGCCGGCCTCGCCTTCGCCGGAGTAGCGAATGCGGGTGTCGGTTTCGACGCCGGCGGGAACCTTGACGAGGATCTTGTGCTCGCGCGTGACGCGTGAGTCGCCCTTGCAAGTGGCGCAGGGCGTGCGGATGACGGAGCCGGTGCCGCTGCAGATGGGGCAGGTGCGGGCGACGGAGAAGAAGCCTTGTTGCGAGCGGATCTGTCCGCGGCCGCCGCACTGCTGGCAGGTTTCGGGCTGCTTGCCGGCGGCGGAGCCGGTGCCGCGGCAGTCTTCGCAGGCCTCGGCGCGACGGATGGTGATCTCGCGCTCGACGCCGAAGACGGCTTCTTCGAACTCGAGCTTCATGTCGAACTTGAGATCGCGGCCGCGCTGCTGACGGGTGGCGCGGCGATTGCCGCCGCCCATGTTGAACATTTCGCCGAAGAGATCGCCGAAGATGTCGTTAAGGTCGCCACCCTGGAAGGGCGAGCCGCCGCCGGGGAAGCCGCCGGCGCCGTTGACGCCGGCGTGACCGAAGCGATCGTAGGCAGCGCGCTTGTCGGGGTCGGAGAGAACCTGGTACGCCTCGCTGCACTCCTTGAACTTCTCCTCGGCCTGGGGATTGTTCGGATTGCGGTCGGGGTGGAACTGCATGGCGAGTTTCCGATACGCGGTCTTGATTTCGCCGTCAGAGGCGGTGCGTTCGATACTCAGGATCTCGTAGTAGTCGGTCTTCATCGTGGCTGTGGGCATTCCTGATTCCTAAAGTTTGAGGGCAGTGTTTGCCCGCGGCAGTGAGGGCTGAGGCCCTTGTAGCGTTATGTCGGAAATTTATTCGCTTTTCGTTACTCGCTTTTTTGGGCGGAGTTGCTGGCGATGCGGACGAGGGCTGGGCGAAGGAGCTTGTCGCGGAGTTTGTAGCCGCGGCGAATCTCTTCAAGGACCTGGTGGTCTGGATGCTCCAGGGTTTCGATGCTGCCAAGCGCCTCGTGGATTCGCGGGTCGAATTGCGAGCCAACGGATTCAACGGGCTGGACGTTGAGGCCGCGGAGGGCGTCATCCATCTGTTTGACAATGAGTTCGACGCCGGTCCGGAGCTGAGCTATATCACCGTTGGACTTGAGGGCGAGGGAGAAATTGTCGAGCACGCCGAGGAAGGGTTCGACGGCGGTCTGGATGGCGTAGTCGCGAACGTCCTGGCGCTCCTTGGCTTCGCGCTTGCGGGTGTTATCGAACTCGGCCTGGAGGCGAGCGAGGCGGTCCTGCGCTTGCGTGAGTTGGAGGGCGAGCTGGTCACGCTCATTGCGGAGCTTGTCGGTGTCAGAGTTAAAGTCCTGGCCTTCGGTGCCGGCTTCGATGTCGGCGTGTGCGTTCTCGGTTTGGTCGTTCTGTTCGATCTGTTCGGTGCTCATGGAATCTTCCTTTTTGCTATGGGAGTTTCGCGGCCAGCGGGGGAAGCGATCTTTTGTGGGGGGCATGGGTTGATCCTGTCCGTTACGGGGAGGTGGGGGCAACTTCGCCGGTATCTATTCGATGCAGAAGCTGGGCGATGTAGCCTACGGCATTGATGGCGCTTTCGTAATTCATGCGCTTGGGGCCGAGGATGGCTACTGCAGAGTCGCCGGAGACCTGGGCTGGAGCGGCGATGAGGACGAGGCCTGCCATGCCGGGGTCCTGCTGCTCGAGGTCGAAGATGACGCGGACAGATTGTTCGGAGGTATCGATGTAGGCGTTGAGGAGTTCGATGAGGCGCTGCTTTTCTTCAAGCGCGGAGAGCATGGCGCGAAGGCGATCGCGGTCGGCTGGAAGTCCGATGAGATTGACGACGCCGTCGATGTAGACGGACTGCTGGGGGACGGCGTCGGCAGGGATGGTGCGCGTCCAAAGGTCGATGGCATCGGAGAGTTGCTGGTAGACGGTGCGCTCGTGGTCGACGCGGCGGGCGAGTTCGTTGCGGACGCGATCGATGTTCCAGCCGCGGAAATGTTGATTCAGGAAGTTGGCGGCGGTTTCGAGCTGGACGGAGGAGAGGTCATGGTCGAGGGCGAGGACGCGGTCGCGGACCATGCCGCTGCGGGTTACGACGACGGCGAGCACGCGGCGCTGGGTGAGGCGGCTGAAGTGGATGTGCTCGAGGAGGTCGGTGGAGGCTGCGGCGCCGATGGCGAGGCCGACGCCGCTGGAGAGTGCGGCGAGGACGTGCGAGGTACGTTCGAGGAGGGCGGAGGCTCCGGCAATGCCGGCGAAGCTGGTGTCGATTTTGGCGTGTAGGGCTTCGCGGTGGTTTTGAATGTCGGTGCGCGACGGGTTGGGGAGTGCTGCGGGCGCGCTAGTGAGTTGGGTGACGTAGAGGCGGAAGGCTTCGGCGGAGGGGATGCGACCGGCGGAGGTGTGGGGCTGTTCGAGGAGGCCGGCGTCGGCGAGTTCGGCCATCTCGTTGCGGATGGTGGCGGAGCTCATGGCGTTGGCGAAGGCCGATTGCGCGAGGGTGCCCGAGGAGATGGGCTCGCCGGTCGAGATGTAGCTCTCGATGATGGCGGTGAGGATCTCGCGCTGGCGGGTTGTGATGGGGCGGGCCACTAGATTGATTTTACGCGGATCGTCAAGCGAGCGCTGTCTCACACGGCTTCCCATCACTGGAATAGGTAGCTGCCCTGCTAGCTGATCTCCAACACGTCCTCTGACTTGGCGGCGAGCTCCTGGGTTCGGGCGACTACGTTTTGGGCGATGGCGAGGAACTCGCGGCCGCGGGGGGTGGCGTCGCCGGCGAGGGCGGCGGGGAGGCCGCTGTCGCCGCCGGTGCGGACTTGCGGGTCAAGATCGATAGCGCCGAGGAAGGGTAGGTTGTATTGCTTGGCGGTTTGCTGGGTGGCGCCGGCGCCGAAGACGTCGAGGACGGTGCCGTCGGGGAGGGTCATCTGGGACATGTTTTCGACGAGGCCGAGGACTTCGACGTTGACCTGGTGGAACATCTCGAGGGCCTTGCGGGCGTCTTGTAATGCCACGGACGAACCTGTGCTGACGACTAGCGCGCCCGTGAGTGGGACGGTCTGGACTAGCGAGATGACTACGTCGCCGGTGCCGGGAGGGAGGTCGATGAGGAGGTAGTCGAGCTCGCCCCAGGCGACCTGCTGAAGGAACTGGCGGATGATCTGGTGGAGCATGGGGCCGCGCATGACCATGGGCTTGTCGCCGGGCGAGATGAGGCCGATGGAGATGAACTTGACGCCGTGGGCAGTGATGGGCTCCATGAGGTTATCGGCGACGATGCTGGGTTGGCGGGTGGCGCCGAGCATGGTGGGGACGTTGGGGCCGTAGATGTCGGCATCGATGAGGCCGACGCGGTGGCCGAGTTTGGCGAGTGAGACAGCGAGGTTGACGGCGACAGTGGTCTTGCCGACTCCGCCTTTGCCGGAGCCGATGGCTACGATGTGCTGGATGCCGGGGAGGCGTTGCGGGCCTTGCGGTGCTGCTGCGTGCTGGTGGGACATGAAGACCTCTTCTTGGTGGAGCTGGTGGTTAGAGATGCCACTCGGGGGCGAGGATGGCGCGGAGTTCTTTTTTGCGCTGAGTTTCGCCGGAGCGCATTTCGCGGCGGCGGCCGGCATCTTCGTAGCGGCGGATTTGATGTTCGGTTTCGGGGATGACCTGGGGGACTTCGATGCGGTTGCCGGCGGCGTCGACGGCGACGAAGGTGAGGTAGGCGGAGGAGACGTGGCGGAGCTTCTGCGCGCGAACGTCTTCGACCATGGCTTTGACGCCGACCTCCATGGAGGTACGGAAGGCGCGGTTGACGCTGGACTTGAGAATGAGGAGATTGCCGACGTGGACGGGGGCTACGAAGTCGAGGTGATCCATGGAAGCCGTAACGACGAAGGAGCGTGCGTGGCGACTGGCGGCCATGGCGCCGACGAGATCCATGAATTGCATGAGCCGGCCTCCGAAGAGGTTGCCGAGAGCGTTGGTGTCGGCTGGAAAGATGATCTCGCTGCGTTCGGACTGGGAGGCACAGACGGTGCTGGAATTGGTGCAATCGGACATTCTTCCATTGTAATTGCGGGCACCGGTGGTTGAAGAGCAACGGCCAGTGCTTTGACGCAAAGGTCGCAAAGGAAGCCAAGTTTCGCAAAGGAGAGCGTCGTAGGATGGAGGCATGGACAAGATTGCGATGTTGAGCGAGATTTTGCAGCAGAATCCGAAGGATGCGTTCGCGCGTTATGGACTGGCGATGGCTTATGCGGGCGAGGGGAAGACAGACGAGGCGCTGCGGGAGTTTGCGACGACGACCGAGTACAACCCGGACTACGTGCCGGCGTACCAGATGTCGGCGCAGACGCTGGTGAAGGCGGGGAAGTTTGACGAGGCGCGGGAGAAGTTGAAGGAGGGCCTGGCGGCGTGCGAGCGGACGGGGAATACGCACGCGGCGAGTGAGATGAGCGTGCTGCGGGATGAGATCGCGGAGTTGTAGGTTCGGCGCACGCTGTCAAGGAACTTCTGGCTGAGGCTTCTGCATCCAACTATGGCAGGAGGCGGATTATGGCATCGGATGAGAACAAGCAGACGGCGGCGGAGCATACGTGGAAGGGTGAAGGATTTGCGGGGTTATTGCGCGGCAAGGTTGCGGTGGTGACAGGCGCGGCGCGGGGGATTGGGCGGGCGATTGCAGTCGACTTCGCTAGGAATGGTGCGGCGGTGGTGGCCGTGGACATCGCTCAGAGGGTGTCGAAGATTACGGAGTTTGAGCCGGCGACGAAAGCTGACCTTGAAGAGACGGGGAAGCTGTTGGAGGGGATTGGGGAGAAGTGGGGGACGAAGGTTGCGGACATTCGCAAGATTGATGAGTTGAAGACGCTGGTGGAAGAGGTTGAGCGCGAATTTGGTGGGGTGGATATCGTGGTGGCGAATGCGGGGATCCAGGCGTTCAAGCCTCTGATGGAGATGGAGGATGCGGATTGGAACGACATCATCGACAACAATTTGAATGGGACGGCGAATACGGTGCGGGCGTTTGCGCCGGCGCTGGTGAGGCGAGGTGGGGGAAGGCTGATTTTGGTGTCGTCGATGCAGGGGCGTTATGGGATGAAGAATGGGTCAGCGTATGCGGCGTCGAAGTGGGGGATTATTGGGCTGATGAAGTCGGCTGCGCTGGAGTTGGGCAAGCACAAGATTACGGTGAACACGATTGAGCCGGGGCTGATTGATACGCCGCTGACACGGAACGATCGGAGGTGGAGCATTGCCGTTGGCGAGACGATGACCACGCCTCCGCCGGAACATCCGAGCGAGGAAGAGACCATCAAGGCACGGCTGCCGCGGGTTCCGCTGGGTGTGCCGTGGTTGACGCCGGAAGAGGTTGCGCCGGTTGCGGTGTTTCTTGCGAGCGATGCGGCGGCGATGGTGACGGGGGCTTGCTATGACGTGACGGGTGGCGATTCCGCGCACGTGAATGCTTAGTAACCGTTGGCGAGGAGGTAGGCGGGGGTTAGCCAGTCTTCGTTGGAGTGAGCGCGCTGGGCGGCGGCGTACTTGGCGAGGACGTCGGTCTCGAGGTTGACGGGCGAGCCGGGCGTGAGGGTGTGCAGGTTGGTGGAGATGTAGGTGTGGGGAATGATGGCGATCTCTATGCGCGGGAGGTCAACGCGAGCCACGGTGAGCGAGATGCCGTCGATGGTGATGGAGCCTTGCGAGATGACCTGCGAGGTGAGCTGATCGGGAAGTTCGAAGGTGAGGCGCCAGTCGGTGGTGGCGAGATCGGCGTGGAGCGGGAGGATGGAGACGAATTTTCCGGTCGCGTCGACGTGGCCTTGCACAACGTGACCGCCGAGGGGCGAGCCTGCGGGGGTGGGGAGTTCGAGGTTGACGGTGGCGCCGATGGGGAGCGAGCCGAGGGTGGTGCGGACGAGGGTTTCTCCGGCGAGATCTGCGGCGAAGTGCGTGGGTTCCTCGAGGGGGATTGCAGTGAGACAGACACCGTTGACTGCGATGCTGTCGCCGGTGCGCCAGCGGCCTGCGAGTGCGGGGGCGGCGAGGATGATGCGCGTGGCGCCGTCGGTTGGTGTGCGGGAGACGAGAGTGCCGGTGGTTTCGATGAGGCCGGTGAACATAGGTATAGGGTAACGCGATCAGGGGTTGGAGACGTTGGCCCAGGGGTCGTGGAGGTAGCCGGTGATGCGGACGTCTTCGGCGTTGGGAGCGAGGTCGGAGGGGAGGGTGGTGCGTGTGACTTCGGTGAGACGTTGCTGGACGGCGTACGGTGAGTCGAAGTTGGCGGCGAAGGGGAGGGCGTCGAGGCCTAGTTCGTGCTCGGCGTAGTAGAGGACTAGCTTGTCGACGAGGTTGGCACGGAGGAGAGTGCCGTTGAGGGACGAGCCGGCTTCGACCAGGACGCTGAGGAGGTTGCGATGGGCGAGGGCTGTGAGGGCGGCGTGGAGATCGAGGTGGTTGGCGTGCGTCGGGATGCGGAGGACTTCTACGTTGCGGGCGTGGAGGGCGGACTCGCGTTCTGTGGGGGCGAGGGCGGGGTTGTCGGAGCAGAGGATGAAGAGGTCGTCTGCTGCTGAGGTGACGAGGGATGAGTTGAGTGGGATGCGAAGGGTGCTGTCGAGGACGATGCGGAGGAGCGGGCGACGGCGAGGGAGGTTGCTGCGATCGGTGAGCGAGGGGTTGTCGGCAAGGACGGTGCCGATGCCGGTAAGGATGGCGTCGGATGCGTGGCGTAGGAGTTGTGCGTCGGCGCGGGCGGCGGTGCCGGTGACCCAGTGAGGTGTGGTGGAGGTGCGGGTGGAGGGTGGTGGCGCTAGTTTGCCGTCAACGGAGAGCGCGGCTTTGAGGGTGATGAAGGGGCGGTGATGTTGGATGGAGAAGGCGAACGCGTCGTTGAGATGGCGCGCTTGCTGTGCGAGGGGATGCTCCGGGTCGAGCACGAGAACTTCGATGTTGGCGCCGCGGAGTTTGGCGAGGCCCTGACCGCTGACGAGGGGATTGGGGTCGACGGTGGCGACGACGCAGCGTGCGATGCCGGCAGCGACGAGTGCGTCGGCGCAGGGGCCGGTGCGGCCGTGGTGGGCGCAGGGCTCGAGCGTGACGTAGGCGGTTGCGTTGCGGACGCTGTGGCCGAGGGCGGCGGCTTGCTTGAGGGCGGCGATCTCGGCGTGGTCGCGCGTGTCGTAGTGATGGGCGCCTTCACCGATGATGAGGCTATTGAGCGTGAGGACGCAGCCTACGGTTGGGTTGGGGCTGGCGAAGGCGGCGGCTTCACGCGCGAGGGTTAGGGCGTGGGAGAGGTGGAGCTCGTCCTGGGATGCGAAGGACATGCAGGATCAGGATAGCTGGTGGCTAGTCGAGCAGGGAGTCGACGAAGGCGGTGGCGTCGAAGGGGATGATGTCCTCGAGCTTTTCGCCGACGCCAGCGTAGCGGACAGGGAGGCCGAGCTCGTGGGCGATGGCGACGACGATGCCGCCTTTGGCGCTGCCGTCGAGCTTGGTGAGGACGATGCCGGTGACGTGGGCGGCCTCGGTGAAGAGGCGTGCTTGCTGCAGACCGTTCTGGCCGGTGGTTGCGTCGATGACGAGGAGGGTTTGGTGAGGAGCGCCGGGCAAGAGGCGCTCGGCGGTGCGGCGCATCTTGTCGAGTTCCTTCATGAGGTCGGTCTTGGTGTGGAGGCGGCCGGCGGTGTCGACGAGGAGGATGCCGGTGTGGCGGGCCTTGGCGGCGGTGAGGGCGTCGAAGAGCGCGGCGGAGGGATCGCCACCCTGGCGCGTCTTGATGAGGTCGACGTTGGAGCGTTGGGCCCAGACTTCGAGCTGCTCGATGGCAGCGGCGCGGAAGGTATCGGCTGCGCAGAGGAGGACGGTCTTGCCTTCGCGGCGATAGAGTGCGGCGAGCTTGCCGCTGGTGGTGGTCTTGCCGGTGCCGTTGACGCCGACCATCATGATGACTTCGGGTGGGGTCGCGGGATGGTGGACGGGCTTGTCGACAGAGTGGAGGATGCGGAGGATCTCGGACTTTAGTTGCTGCTTGAGCTGGGCGCCGTCCGAGATGCCGTGACGGAGGGCGCTGTCGCGGAGGGTGGTGAGGATTTCGTTGGTGGTGGTGGAGCCGATGTCGCAGGCGAGGAGGGCGAGCTCGAGGTCGTCGAGCGAGGCTTCGTCGACTTCGCGGGTGAGGGCGACGACAGAGGAGATGGAGTTGGAGAGCGACTCGCGGGTGCGGGTGACCGCCTGCTTCATGCGGTCGAAGAGGCCGCGCGGTGCTGCAGGCTCCGGCGGGGCTGGATCCGGCAGTTCCGGGTCAGGGGTTGGGGTGTCGCGCTTGCCGAAGAGTGAAAAAGCCATCGGTCTATAGTTTAGCGGATGGAGGTTGTCGGGGTCAGGGTGGGGGAGGGCTTGCAAAGGATGGGCATGCTTGCAGAGGGCAATCGTGCGTAGCTTCCGATAACGCCGTTTTGCAAGAATGACACTTGCTGACGAGAAGCCGACTCCCAAGGAACATCAAACGTTCTCTGCGGGAATGACCTGAAATCCGAGTTGGGCAGCTTGCGTGCGCAGCCGATGCTCGTCCACCTTTTCTCGGAACTGGTCTTCATCCTTAATTCGTCTGCTTCCCACCCGTGAGAAGGCAAAGAGCAAAGTGTGAAGAGTAAAACTTGTCAAAAGCCCGAGAGGCTGGGATTGAGCGGAGTATCCGTGAAGCACGGATTCTCTATTTCAGATAGGACCGCACCAGATCAATCATGTCTTCGGCTAGTTCGTGAGGGGGAGTCGAACTTCTCTCGGGAGAGAGTAAATGATGCCTTATATGGTCCTCAAGCACCTCGGCCATGAGACTGTTGATACCGCCCCGCACGTTCGCAAGAAGCATGAGAACGTCGGCGCAATCGTCCTCTGTAGTGAGCGAGCGTTCGATGGAGTCGACCTGTCCGCGAATGCGTTTGATGCGGGCAACGAGCTTCTGTTTTTCTTTATCGATGTGGGACATAATCTCTTTGTATATCCTAGGGGGGTATGATATAAAACTGGAAGGCGAGAGCTTTTGCTCTCGCAGGAGAAACCGAACACCCTATGAGCATAAATTCCGCACAAGAGCCTCCAAGTACCCCGAGAGCTTTCCTGTGTTGCGATGAGCGCTCTGGAACCCGCCTCTAGCTTCCGCTACCGGCGATTTCTCACCGCTCATCCCAGCATACGACCTGAGATTTGAGCGCGTGAGACTGTGACCCAAAGGGCCAACCTCACACCTCCCGAACCGACGATTCGAAAGTGCGTTCCATGGCTGCGCTTCTGCGCGGCCATCGCCGACGCTTGCATGAATCGTGCAAGGAGGAACCATGAACAAAATCCAGAACAACAAGATTCTTGCTGTCTGCGGACCGAGGCCTCTCGTCCGTGTATGGCGTTCCACGGGCGATCCGCGAACGCCTCTGGCAGGAATCTGGGTGCAGGCCGAAACCGCAAAGCAGCGTTCGAGTCCCGCCGGCCCATCCAGCGACGAAGTAGGGGGATTACGCCTATGCGCGTGATGGAACAAGAGGATGCCGTGACCACTGCCACAGCGGGAGTCGTGGTTAGAAGTGCCTGGCAGCGGCGCATTCTGACTTTCCTGATGGTCTTTGGCCCCGGCCTGATTGTCATGGAAGCGGACAATGACGCTGGGGCCGTGTCCACCTATATGCAGGCCGGCGGTCAGTACGGCCTGCATCTGCTGTGGCTGCTGGTCGTGCTGTTACCCATCTGCTACTTCATTCAGGAGATGGTTGCCCGGCTGGGCATTGCGACAGGCAAGGGGCATGCCGCGATGATCTACGAGCGGTTCGGCAAGTGGTGGGGACGCTTCTCGCTGCTTGACCTGCTCGTAGTCAACTTTCTCACCCTCGTCACGGAGTTCGCCGCCATCTCGCTCGCTTTGAGCGCACTCGGCGTCAGCCCTTACATCTCTGTGCCTGTGTCGGCCGTTGGCTTGACCCTGATGGTTGTGACGGGAAGCTATCTGCGTTGGGAGCGAATCGTCATCGCGCTGTGCCTGATGGATTTGACCTGGTTCGTGCTTGCCTCCATGGTGCATCCGCATTGGGCGACTGTTGCTCACAACTCCATCGTTCCGACGATGCCGGCGGGTGGCATTACCAGCAGTCTTGTGTTCCTTGTGATCGCCATCGTTGGGACGACCATCGCGCCCTGGCAACTCTTCTTCCAGCAGAGTTGTGTGGCCGAGAAGCGTTTGCGCTTCGCGGACCTGAAATGGGCGCGGCTGGATACCCTTATCGGCGCAACCTTTACCGTCTGTGTGGCCGGCGCGGTGATGCTGGTTGGGAACTACGGCTTTGAACACAAGGTTGTTTTCCAGGATCCGGCACAGCTCGCCCTGGCACTCGGCCCGATTGCAGGCAGCTTCGTTCGCAATGGCGTTCTGCTGCTGATGGTCAACGCTGCCGTGCTTGGAACGACGGCCATCTCGCTCGCCAGCGCATGGGCCTATGGCGAGGTGAGGGGTTGGGAGCATTCGCTGCACAAGAAACTCTGGGAAGCTCCCGGCTTCTATGCAACCTACGTCGCCTGTGTCGGAGCGGCTGCGGCCATTGTGCTGATTCCGCATGTGCCGCTGCAGTTGGTCATCATCAGCGTGCAGGTGTTCGCCGGACTCATCCTGCCCTCCGCAATCATTTTCCTTCAACTTTTGCTCAATGACCGTGAGTTACTCGGTGACCGCTGGGTCAACCGGCGATGGAACAACTACATCAACTGGACGATCATCGTCGTTCTCTTTGCCCTGTCGCTGCTGCTTGCGGCCCAGGTAATTCTTCCGAACCTGTTTCAGTAGAGAGGTGAGTCATGGCAACGATAGGAGTATCTCCAGACATCAACGAATTCCGCGTTATTCATCCGCTGGATGATGTTGCAGAGCAGAAATGTTCGGCCGAAGGACTTGGCAAGATTCAGATGACGAGGGCGGTGCGTGGTTCGCTCGGAGTTTTGCGGGCTTACCTGATCCTGATGACGTTGATGCTCGGCTACCACGTCCTCGATCTCTCCGGTCTCCTGCACAAGGCTCGCTAACCGCTTGCAAAACATGAGGAGGAAGTATGGACGACCCGGTTCCAAGTGGGCCTCCGCATTGCCGGAGGCCAGCGGCAATCCCTCTCTGAGCACAACATCGCATGATGCTGTCCACTCGCTGGCAGGGGACGACCGCCCACTGCACGAGCTTCTTGAACAAAGCTCCGTAACAACTGAGTGCCTGCGTCACAGACAGACGCAAGCGAATGACTCACTGGCGAGCCGGACACAGGGCGGTGCAGGAGGGGTTATTCGGTGCGGCCGGGGCGGGACATTAGCTCGCCGATGGCGTCGAGTGGGGCCTTTTCTTCGTGGAGGATGGCGGCCATCTGTTCGGTGATGGGCATTTCTACACCGTAGCGGCGGGCGAGGCCGAGAGCGGCGGTGGTGGTGAGGACGCCTTCGGCTACCTTGCCGTTGAGGCCAGCGATGATGTCATTCAGCTTGCGGCCTTTGCCTAGCTCGACGCCTACGGTGCGGTTGCGGGAGAGGCCCCCGGTGCAGGTGAGGACCAAGTCGCCGATGCCAGAGAGGCCGGACATGGTCTCGCGGCGGCCGCCGCAGGCCATGGCGAGGCGGGTGATCTCGGCAATGCCGCGGGTGATGAGCGCGGAGGTTGCGTTGTTGCCGAGTTCGAGGCCGGTGACGACGCCGGCGGCGAGGGCGATGACGTTCTTGAGCGCGCCGCCGAGTTCGGTACCGATCACGTCCTCGTTGCGATATGCGCGGAGGGAGGCGGAGCTGAAGTCGTCCTGGAGGCTCTTGCCGAGGATGGGATCGTCGATGGCGAGCGTGATGGCTGTGGGCATGGCGGCGGCGACTTCGTAGGCGAAGGATGGGCCGCCGAGGGTGCCGATGGGGTTTTCAGAGGCGTACTCGAACATGATCTGCGACATGCGCAGGAAGGTCTTCTCCTCGATGCCCTTGCTGGCGGAGAGAAGCACCTGGCGCGCGGTGAGGAGGGGACCGATTTCCACCATGATGGAGCGCAAGGCTTGCGAGGGCGTCACGCAAAGGATGATGTCTGCGCCGGAGATGGCGAAGTTGAGGTCGTGGGTGATTTCGACGTCAGCGGGGAGGACGAAGCCGGGAAGGTAGCGGGTGTTCTCGCCGGTGTCGGCGAGCGTTGCGGCGTGGTCAGGGGAGTGAGCCCAGAGTGTAAGTCGATGGCCGCCGCGACGGGCAAGTGAGACAGTGAGCGCGGTTCCCCAGGCACCGGCGCCGATGACAGCTATGCGGCTCATGCGTTGGCCTTCTTTTCATTTGAGTCAGGATTCTTGTTGCGGCCGAAGCGGCTTTCGGTGCCCTTCAGAAGGCGGACGATGTTGGCGTGATGCTTGACGATGCTGAGCAGGGAGATGAAGCTGAGGCCGGCCAGCAGCGCGGGAGAGCGGTGGGGTACCAGCAGGATCGCAAGCAATGGAATGGAGACCGCTGCGAGGATGGAGCCGAGAGACACCAGGCGCGTGGTGGCGACGATGAGAGCGAAGACGCCGACTGAGGCGAGCGCGACCAGGGGCACCAGGGCGATGAAGACGCCGAGCGCAGTGGCGATTCCTTTGCCGCCTTTGAAGCGGAGCCAGACAGGGAAGACATGGCCGATGACCGCGGCTACTGCAGCGGCAATGGCGAGCGTGGAAGGACCGCTCGCGGTGTTGGGAGCGAACTGCATGGCGAGGAAGGCGGCGACGAAGCCCTTCATCGCGTCGAGGACGAGGGTGAAGATGCCCAGGGTCGCTCCGCCGGCGCGGGTTACGTTGGTGGCGCCGATGTTTCCGCTGCCGGTGTCGCGGACGTCTTCCTGGCGGACGAAGCGGACGAGCAGGTAGCCGAAGGGGATGGAGCCGAGCAGGTACGCCGTCGTCAGGGTAATGATCCAGAGAGTCATAATCGTTCGATAGTGAGTGTAGCAGCGGTAGTTTACGGCAGGTTTCCAGGCGAGGTATCTACGCGAGGTAGCGGCGCAGCATCTCGAGGGCATGCTGGGTGGACCAGAGGCGGATGCGTTCGCGGTCTCCGGGGAGGTGGAGCTCCTTGACCTGGGTATCTTCGCCGTCGGTGAGGGCGATGTAGACGAGGCCGACGGGCTTGTTGGCGTCGAGGCCGCGGGGAGCTGCGGGGCCGGCGATGCCGGTGATGCCGAGGGCGAGGGAGCTGCCGGTGCGACGACGAATGCCTTCGGCGAGGGCGCGGGCGATGGTGTCAGAGACGGCGCCGTGTTCGTCGATGAGGTAGGAGGGGACGTCGGCGAGAGCGGTCTTGCTGCGGTCGGAGTAGGCGATGGCGCCGCCGAGGAAGACGCGCGAGCTGTTGGGGATGGAGGTGAGGCGCTGGCCGAGCAAGCCACCGGTGCAGCTCTCGGCGATGGCGAGGGTGCGGCGGCGGACGCCGAGCATGAGCAGGACGACCTCCTCGAGGGATTCGCCGTTGAGGGAGAAGATATCGTCGCCCATCTCGCGGGCAACGGCGTCGGCGACGGTTTCGACGCGGGCTTCGGCCTCGGCGAGGGTGGGCTTGACGCATACGAAGTGGAGTTGAATCTCGGCGGAGCCAGCGAGGATAGTGGTCTGGACGTCGGGGAACTGGTTGTAGATGGGTGCGGTGCGAGCGTCGACGAGGCTCTCGGGGATGAGGGCCATGCGGAGCTGGCGGCGAGCCATGTAGTAGGGCGGAAGCGCGGCGGCGAGGCGCGGCTTGCACTCGGTCTCGAAGAGGGGCTGGAGTTCCTTGGGCGGGCCGGGAAGGAGGGCGACGAGCTTGCGGACTCCGTTGTGGGCGAAGTCGAGCCATTGACCGGGAGCGCTGCCGTTGGTGTTGGGCAGGATCTCTGCACCCTCGATCTGGTCGGCCTGCTTGGCGTTGTTGGCGGGCATCTCCATTTTGCGAGCGGCGAAGCGCTTCTGGAGGAACTCGAAGACTGCCTCGTTGCGGCGGAGAGAGAGGTTGAGGGATTCGGCGAGGCACTCGCGGGTGAGGTCGTCTTCGGTAGGGCCGAGGCCGCCGGAGAGGAGGACGATGTCTGCGCGGTTGATGGCGATGTGGATGGCGGAGCGGAGATGGTCGCGGTTATCACCGACGATGGTCTTGAACGCGACGGTGACGCCGAGGTCGTTGAGGCCGGCGGTGAGGTAAAGGGAGTTGGTGTCCTGGCGATGCGGAGTGAGCATCTCAGAGCCAACGGCGATGATCTCAGCTAGCATGTGGTTCGATGGTAGCGCGAGCGGGTGTTAATTCCTGTGACGAGTGTTGCTTCTGACGGCACGTGAGGATGTAGGTTCGGTGCGGGCAGCGCTTTCGGAAGGAGCGCGCTCAGCGGTGAGGAGAGGTTCGGGGTTGAAGGCAGGCTGCTTGCGGCGGATGCGGCCGAGTTCGAGCTCGTAGCGCCGCATGGCGATGCCGATGCTGCCCTTGACGCGGGCGGCGAGCTCGGCGAGGAGGTCTCGACCGTCGAGCGCGGCAGCGGCGGTGCGATCGCGGAGGTCGGCCATCTCGGAGTGGGCGAGGGCTTCGATTTCTGCGTCGAGCGAGAGGATGTCCTGCTCGGTCTGGGCGATTTGTTCGGTGAGGCGGGCGAGCTGTGCGGCGGGGGTGGGGTCGTCGCCGGAGTCGGTGTCGGGGTCGTAACCGTTGAGCATGCGCTGGAGGAGCTCGCGGTCGTTGCGGTCGAAGGCGGCGTTGGCCTGAGACATGAGGTGGTTGCGATGGAGCTCGTCGTGGGCGCTGCGGGCGCGGTCGGGGTGGATGCGCTTGGCTACTTCGCGGAAGAGAGATTTGAGGTCGAGCGCTTCGGGATCGGGTTCGTCGGTTGGCGTTGGCTCGGGTTCGAGAGCCTCGGGTTGGGGTTGGGTTGGATTGTGGAGGTTGGCGATGCGGTCTTCCCACTCGTCGAGCTGGATGTAGAGGACGCCGACCTGGCGGATGTAGCGGCCTTCGAAGCTGTTGAGTTGAGCGCGAAGGTGGTCGAGGTCGGCTTCGCGGGTGGCGAGGGTGGCTCGGAGGTGGGCGAGCTGGGCGCGGCGGCGGAAGAGTTCGGCGTCTACCGGTTTGGGCTGGCGAGCGATCGCGGCGCGTCTGGGCATGGGGTCCTACGCGGACGGCGAGAGTTAAGAGTGTGGGGTACGTGGCCCCCTCCCCCTACTTTCACTTTTCGTTAGCGAAGTCGTTTGGAATGTGCGAGTTAACGGGTGTAAGCTGCTTTCAAACGACTCATTCTAAACGGGTTGCGCGTATCTATTTCTTTCTATTGAGGTTAAGGGCTAAATGTGAAAGCTGCAGCGGCCTGAACGGCCGAAGTTTCGAAATTTTTGGTCTAGTTCAAGTTTAGCAAGTTGGGTGGGGTAAGTATGCCAAGTTGGCGGGAAAGAAATCGGCAGTGGGGGCGTGCGTTTTGTGGGTTTCGGGGGTGGGTGGGGGGTTGACATGAGGATTTTGGGCTGTTTTTCATGAATTTATTTTGCCTGATGCGGCAGCGAGAAGGCCCAGGGCTAAACCCCAATTGGGTCGGAGGTGAATTCAGGGGGCTGAAGCCCCCTGCTAATCCGGAAGAACGGGCGCGCTTCGCGCGAGAAGCAGGTTCCTCTGCTTCGCTTCGGAATGACAGCCAGAAAGGCAAGGGCAAAGGCGTTGACGCAAAGGGCGCTACGTTAGCGACGTTTCGCCAAGTAAAACAGCGGACGGCAGAGGAAGAGGCAGATTCCCCGAGAGAATGACAGAAAGAAGGGCGAGGGGAACGGCAGATCGTCCCGCCTAGGAGAAGATGACAGAGTCGGGGTGGTGGAAGCGGTTGTATCGTTGGCGGCAAGCGAAACATTTCTGTAGAAAACACGTCTGCAATGGGCGTGGAGGTTTCTCCACCTTTCAGACATTTGATTTTTGGGAGATTGCCATGATGCCACGTACAGGGTTGGTCGGGCGGTTGTTTTCTGGTGCGCGTACGAGTGGGGCGCGGAAGTTCGGCAGGCGGAACAAGGGCTTGCGGATTGCGCTGGGAGTGGTTGCGACGGTGGCGATGGTGGGGCTGTCGGGCTGCTACTGGGGTTATGGCAACTACTACTACTACTGGGGTGGCGGGAACGGGAACAATGCGCTGTGGGTGGCGAATGGGACCAACGTGGTGGAGTTTTCGCCATCGCAGCAGGTGAGCGGGGTGAGTGATCCGGTGCCGCGGCGCGCGATTAATTCTTCGGCGTTCGCCTCGCCGCAGGGAGTGGTGTGGGACTTCTACGGCGACCTGTGGGTGATTGATGGAGGGACGATGGCGAGCGGCGGGACGGTGGCGCCGGCGCTGTATGAGTTCACGCCGAAGCAGCTGTCGAACCTGGGGAGCAATAGTGCGCCTACGCCGGCCACGACGATCTCTTCGGCGAGCTTTGTGTTTCCACAGCAGGCGGCGTTTGATCGGAATGGAAATCTTTGGGTAAGCGATAACGGCAGTAACGCGGTGTACGTGCTCTCGGCCAAACAGTTGAGCACGACGGCGAGCGTGACGCCGGCGCAGACGATTACGTCGACGCCTACGTTCAATGGGCCGTTGGGGATTACGTTCGACTTTCGCGGGAATTTGTATGTGGCGAATAACGGGACGACAACGATTTTTCAGTTCAGCGCTTCGAGTTTGCCGGTGGTGAACCCGTCGACGACGACGCCGACGAGTTCGGCGCTGACGCCGGCGGTGACGTTGAGCGATAACGGTTCGGGGTCGATCCAGGCACCGTGGGCGCTGGCGATTGATGGCAGCGGGAATTTGTGGTCGAGCAACGCGAATGCACCGAATACGGTGGTGGAGTTTACGAAGTCGCAGCTTGCCACGACGGGAAGTCCGACGCCGAATATTACGCTGGCGAGCGCGACGGTGAGCAACAATGCGACGCTGGTGGCGCCGAATGGCATTGCGTTCGATAACTATGGCGATTTGGCAGTGATGAGCTCGGGTGCACCGTTTGGGATGGCGGGATATGGGCCGGGGCAGTTGCGGAATAATCCTGCGAGCCCGCTGACGCCGGCGGTGTTTCTGGTGGGTGGTTCGACGACGTTGAATGCGCCGGCTGGCGATGCGTTTGGGCCTACGTATTGAGGGGCAGACAGTAGAGAATAGACAGTAGAGTGTAGAGAGAATTTCGCGAATTTGCTCAGGAAATAGTGCAAAATCGAGGCCTAGTTAAGCACAGAAGTGACGAGTTTTGCACCGATATTTTGGTGTTGCGTGAGCGTGAATTTGTGGCATGATTCTTCTCAACGGAAGAGAGATCTTCCAGAGAAGAGAGAAGAGTCGGAGACAGCGAGAAACGGCGAAGAGACCCACTTCGGGCAACCGGAGACAGGGATCGGAAACGGGACTCAGTTCGGGCGACCGAGCATGCGGTCAACGAGGACACTCACAAGATTTGCGGAACAGACGAACGACGGACAGCGGGCTTGCTCGCAGACCGAAGGGAGAAAGGGACGCGGAGATTGATCTGGGGCCGAGACCAGATCTTCGAACATTCGGACGGCGGAAGGGCGAATTCTCGCGAGAGGATTCGCCCTAAAGCTTTTGTGCTGCGCGCACGGCGGGGGTGGGGTTCGTGGGCCGGAAGGTGTCAGGGGTTTGGGTGATGCCAAGGGCATCGGGGTCCTTCGGCTACGCTGCGCTTCGCTCAGGATGACAGGGTTTGGGTGGGGCGGCAGAAGAGCTTGAGGGCTGTAAGGTACAGAGTCGTCGCGATTGCGGATATGGCCGTAGCCATGTATAGCCAGGGCGCGAAAATAGTGAACAGGCTTGTCGGGCTGCTTAGCCATGACCAGACGTCCAGGCCTAGCACGATGGATGGACCGACGAGGACGCCTATAAGCGCCAATAGGCCGAGATGCCAGCGGTCCGTCCTCTTCAGAAAGATGAGGAAAGGCAACGCGAGAAGCCAGCCGGGAACGACGAGGACACTGGTGAAGCTCACAAATCCTAAGAAACCTAGCCACCGTGCCGAGTGATGGTTCCACCAGAACACTGCAAGGCAGACGAGTAATTCAGCAGCAATGGCGGAAGCGAATGAAAGGCCGGCACGCTTCCAGCGGGTCATGTCAGGGGGAGACCTTCTATGCCCAGGTCGGCGTGGAAGATGGTGCTGTTGGTGGCCAGGGCCGCGCAGCCGTCGTCGAGGAAGCAGAGGCCGATTAGGTCGTTGCCGGCTACGATTAGTTCGGCTTCGGGGGTGGAGGACGTTGGGGTGTCGCGGAGGCGGACGATGCCTCGGTGGCCGCGGAGGCTGGCGGCTACGTAGAGGTTGCCGTCGATGTCGAAGGCCATGCCCTGGGGACGGCCGAGGCCTCGGTAGTAGGTGGTGGTGGTGCCGTGGGGGTCGATGGCGTAGATGTTTTGGTGGGAGCTGATGGTGGGGGTGGTGACCATGAGGACGCCGTCGGGACGGAAACAGAGGTGGTAGAAGGCGGTGGAGGGCTCGAGGGTGGCGAAGACGAAGATCTCGCCGGAGCGCTTGGGGTTGTGCGGGTCGAGGGCGCTGCTGGGGGTGAGGGCGAAGGGAACGTCCGGCTCGGTCGCTTTGGGGGTGGGGATGATTTTGAAGATGGTGCCGGAGCGGTCGCCGACGAAGAGGTTGCCGTCGCGGTCGAAGGCGATGCCGGTGGCGATGCCCATGCCTTCGGCGAAGGTGGAGATGAGGCCGGAGGGGGTGATGCGGTAGATGGCGCCTTCCGTGCGGGAGCTGGCGTAGAGGTTGCCGTCGGGACCGAAGGCGAGGGCGGAGACGTTGAGGATGTCGCGGGTGAAGGCGGTGACCTGGAGGTCGCGGGCGATGCGGAAGATGGAGACGGGGACTTGCTCGCCGCGGGGGCCGGAGACCATGGCGAAGAGATTGCCTTCGGCGTCGACGGCGGGGTTGGAGATGACGTGCAGGTCCTCGACCATGGGGACGCCGATGTTTGCGTGGAGGGCATTGCTGGCGAGGCCGTTGAGGCGGAGGGAGAGGTCGGAGGAGATGGCGCCGGTGGGGACTCGGATGACGGCGCGGGTGGGACGCGCGAGGTCGAGGTGCGCGGGGGTCTCGCCGAAGAAGGCTTGCGGGAGTTGCGGGTCGGCGGCGGTGGGTTTTGCGGCGGACATGAGCTGGGTGCCGAGGACTTCGAAGCTGCCGCCGGGGATCGCGGAACGGGGATAGAGGCGGTCGAGGTGAGGGGCGTCGGGACGGGATGGGTGAAGCAGAGGCATGTAGTGGTTAAGGTATGCGTGGCGCGTGGTGGATGCAAATCCTGCGCGGACGGCGGGAGGCTTCGCGTGGCGCGGGATGAGGTTGAGGTAGGAGTGGAAAGGGCGGGAGCGGTCCGGCTGTGTTCGATACCCGCTCATGACGATGGGGCCGTCATGAATGGGGCACTCGAATTTTGGTGGGATGAGCTAGAGGAAGTGGTGGTGGAGGTAGCTGAGGAGGAGGCCGGTGAGGAGGGCGAGGAGGCCGGCGGCGACGTCGTCGAGCATGATGCCGGTGCCGGTGGGGAGGGCTTCGAGGCGGCGGATGGGCCAGGGCTTGAAGATGTCGAATAGGCGGAAGAGGAGGAGGGCGAGTGCTGCATGCGCCCAGTTAGGCGGCGTCAGGATGAGGGCGAAGAGTTGGCCGGCTACTTCGTCGATGACGATGAAGCCGGGATCTTTGCGGGAGGCTTCGCGGGCGGTGATGGTGGAGGCGGGGATGCCGATCGCGGTGACGATGAGTGCGGCGAGAGCGGTAGCGATGGCCAGGGTTAGGCGCGAGGGGGAGAAGATTTGCGCGGCGATGTACCAGAGCAGGACGGCGAAGATGCTGGCGTAGGTGCCGGGGCCGGGCTTGAGGTAGCCGGCGCCGAAGAAGGTGGAGAGGGTCCAGGCCCAGAGAGTCTTGCGTTGGGTGGTCACTTGAAGATTTTACGCGGGGTCCTGCGCGGACGGCGGGAGGCTTCGGTCCTTCGCGGACGGCCAGAGGCTTCGCGTGGTGGAAAAGGCGTGAGCGGTTTGGGTTCGAGGGGCTGCGTCGGGGTCCTTCGGCTGCGCAGCTCGCAAAGGCGCGAGTTGCGCAGCTCAGGATGACAGATTGATCGCAAGCGATGCGGGCCAGGTACTCGTTCAGGATGCCAGAGGTTGGGAGGAAGGCGTGCGCTAGTTGCGCCACTTGGAGTGGGGCTTGAATTCGTTGTGGGGGTCGGCGGTGGGGTTGTTTTGTTGCTGGGCGTGCTCGAGGTCTTCGAGGAGGTCGGGGTCGAGGATGGGGGAAGAGATTTTGTAGTCGCCGGAGGCCCACTTGCCGAGGTCGATGGTGCGGCAGCGCTCGGAGCAGAATGGGACTTCGGGGGAGTCGAGGGGAACGAGTTTTTTGCAGATGGGGCAGTGGAGAGGTTTGGTCATGGTGATGGTCACGCCTGGTTAATTTTACAAGGCTCGTCTACAAGGCGCGAAGGCGTTGCATACGGGCAGGCAGAGGCTCGCTGTGATGCGAGGTCTCAGGCCGGGGTCTTCCTCATCGCGGCGCTGATTTTTTTGAGTCACAACCTTAGTGCACATTTACCGAATACCTGACCAGCACGCCGTTTACAAAATCCGCATGGACAACGGAAGTTCCCTGCTCGTAGGTCTCCGAGTGGATCTGGAGTCCGTCATGTTCGGTGTCTGCCGAGCCGGTGGGATTGCCCAGGATTGCTCTCACCTGTTCGAGGCGCATGCCTTTTTGCAGACCGTTGATGGCGGGCGCTCCGTTGGGGGGCGCCACTCTCTGGATGGGCGCGGCAGGTTGCGGAGCAGGCGGCGCTCCATCGGCTACAGGTTGCTGCGTATGGCCGCTTAATTCCGGCGGGAAGCTCACGTATTGGTTCAGCGCCGCCATGATGTCCTGGGGTGTGATGTTCGCGGGAACCTTCCCGTCATATTTCAGGTTGAAACGTGAACCGCCCCTCATGCGATCCTGGTCGACCTGATATTTTTTCTCGCGGGCGGCATCCTCGGCGATGGCCCTATTACGGTCGTCGTCCCGCTCGCGGCGACGTCTTACGTAGTCAAGCTCGCGCTGAAGGTCGGTCTTTTTATTTGGATCGTCGGTGTTGGCGATTTGGTTCTCGAGGTCTTTCTCGCGGTCGCTCTTGGGCGCGGGCGTGAATTTGACCGATGTATCCGTATCGTCACCAAAGGTGCCGAAGCCGCCTCCGCCAAGCTGAAATTCAATCAGTTTGTCTTTCACCTTTAGCGAAGTGATCATGACCGAATCGCCGTTGTGCAGCGCGACGGGGAAGCTCTTCATGCGCTTTGCATAAGCCTTGGCATCGAGCATGCCGTCTTTCAGAGGATAGATGTCGATGCCCTGCTGGGAGCCGGGCATATCGATCTTGACGACCACCCGCTTGCCTTCAAAGAACTGGCTGAGGGATTGAGCATCCTGCGCGCTTACAGGAACGGCAACCAGGAGCGTTGCGAAGAAAACGGCTGCCCTGTTCATGGTGGTCACCTCGACAGTATTGTCCTTGTTTCCAGTGAAAATAGGTAAGGAAAAGTGAGGGATTCCAGGGAGAGGGGTGCGGGTGACGTCGAGGGGGTCGGGGATATTTCAGGTCAGGATGACGGATTGCGGGGGGTGGGGAGAACAGGAGAAAAGCAGGTTCGTCGTTTTGGCTCGGAATGACAATTTCTTTCAGAAATTGTCTAAGAACGGCAACGGCAACGGCAAATGCAAGGGCATTTTCTAGTCGAGGATGCGGGCTACTACGTCGTAGTCGTGGGATTCGGTGATTTGGGCGCGGTAGAAGGTGCCGGGGACTAGCTGGTCGTGGGGGCCGAAGTCGTTGATCAGGACTTTGCCGTCGATCTCGGGGGCCTGGTCGAGACTGCGGCCTTGCCAGAGGAGGTCGGTCTCTTCGGATTCGCCTTCGACTAGGATGTCGAGCTCGCGGCCGATCCATTGTTTGCGGGCGCGCTTGCTGATTTTTTGCTGCAGCTTCATTAGCTTGCGGCGGCGGGATTCGATGGTGCGCTTGGGGACTTTTTCGTCGAGGGAAAAGGCTTCGGCTCCTTCTTCGTCGGAGTAAGAGAAGACACCTAGCCAGTCGATTTTTGCTTCGGTGATGAAGGCGCAGAGTTCTTCGAAGTCGGCTTCGGTTTCGCCGGGGAAGCCTACGATGAAGCTGGTGCGGAGGACGAGATTCGGGATAGTCTTGCGGGCGGCGGCGATGATCTGGAGGAAGCGGTCGGCCGTGCCTCCGCGCTTCATGCGGCGCAGGACGTTGGCAGAGGCGTGTTGCAGGGGGACGTCGAGGTACTTCGCGATGGTGTCGTGGTGTGCGATTGTTTGGAGAAGGCGCGGGGTGATCTTGTTGGGGTAGGCGTAGAGGAAGCGGAGCCACTTGAGGCCTTCGAGGGGAGCGAGGGCGTCGAGGAGGTCGGCTAGTTCGGGTTTGCGGGTAGAGAAGCCCGGGGCTAAAGCCCCATTTTCCCCGCGGGGTGACAGGGGGCTAAAGCCCCCTTCTACTCCGGGCAAAGGGAAGGGTTGGGGCGGGAGGTCTTCGCCGTAGCAGGTGGTGTCCTGGCCGATGAGGGTGATCTCGCGGACGCCCTGGGCGATGAGGGATTTGGCTTCGGCTACGATGCTGGCCAGGGGGCGAGAACGGAACTTGCCGCGGAGTTGCGGGATGATGCAGAAGCTGCAGGGGTGGTCGCAGCCTTCGGCGATCTTGATGTAGGCCGAGGAGCGTGGGGTGGTCAGGATGCGTGGGGTTTCGTCGGAGTAGAGGTAGGTGGGGAGGGCTGCGGTGGCGCCGTCCCAGGAGTCGCGGGAGAAGCGGCCGGCGGCTTGCCTCGCGTCGCCTTCGGGGCGCGAGGCAGGGGATAGGGGATGGGGGATAGAGGATAGAGAGGGCGCGGACTCGGCTTCGTGCTGGAGTTGAGGGCCGTCGGATTCGGGGCGGGAGTGCTGGTTTACGGAGCTGGCGTGGCGCGCAATTTGGACAGCTTCGGATTGGGCCGTGGTGAGGATTTGGAAGGGGGAGTTGGTGGTGGGGCGGTTGAGGCCGGCGGCTTCGAGGATGGCTTCGAGTTCGCCGGTGCCTACTACGGCGTCGACTTCCGGGATGTTGGCGCGGATTTCGTCGCGGTAACGCTCGACCAGGCAGCCGGCTACGATGAGGCGCTGGGCGCGGCCGCCGTTGGCGATTTTGTGCTGGACCATCTCGAGGATGGTGTCGACGGATTCCTGCTTGGCGCTGTCGATGAAGGAGCAGGTGTTGACGACGAGAATGTCGGCGTCTTCGGCGCGGGGGGTTAGCTGGGCGCCTCCGCGATGGAGCAGGCCCATCATGACCTCGGAGTCGACGAGGTTCTTGGGGCAGCCGAGCGAGACGAAGCCTACCGTCGGGCGGTTGGGTTCTGGAGATTGGGTCTCGGGGGCGGCGCCGTCTTCGAGAATGGAGGACAGGCTCACTTCGTTATTTTAGCAGGTCCTACGCGGACGGCGAGGGGCTTTGCTCGCTTCGTTCATGCGTAGCCGCGACCACGAAGGAAAGCAATTCAGTCGTTTCGCCTGCGGCTTCACTCCGGCCTGCGGCAGCAAGGAAGGGCCTTTGGCCAAGCGGTATGAGGCCCAAGGCTGAAGCCTTGGGGTACCTAGAGGCCCGCTGTGGCGCTACACGGATTGGCCCTGCGCGGGACCTACGCGGTGGCAGGTTTACAGGTTTACTGGATGCGGTTGGTTAGGGGAGGGGCGGCGAGGGTGGCGTTGGGTTTGGGGTTGGGGGCCGGCTTGGGGGTGGGGTGGCTGGTGACGACTACGCCGTTGGTTTCGAAGTGGGAGATGCGGTGGTCGGTGGAGTGGCCGAGCATGACGGCTTTGCGGAGCATCTGGAGGTGGCGGCGGGATTCGTTGGGGAAATGGCGGCTGATGGCATGGTCGTAGTCGAGGACGAGGATGTAGGTGGCTTCGCACTTGGGGCAGTAGATGGGGTCCTCTAGCCAGCGGTGGAAGGCGGCGGGAGGGAGTGGGGCGGCGGGGTCTGTGCCGGAACGGATGGCGGCGATGATCATAAGGGCAGGGGATAGGGGAAAGGTGAGGACGGGGACTGCTGCTGAGCGTTCGATGCGGGATTCGTGGAGAGGTTGCGAGGTTAGGATAACTCGCTGGCGCGGGTATGCTTGGAAATATGGCTGAGGCGATGGTTGCGGCGTATCAGGAGCGGAAGGCTGCGGCCCATGGGGCGTATGCGCGGGCTAAGGCTGGGCAGGATCGGTACCTGCTGGCGGCGTTGGGTGTGGGTGGCGTGCTGGTGCGGGCTCTGTGGCTGGCGATCACGCGGGGGCAGGGGTATTGGACGGTGGCTGTGGTGGCGGCGGTGCTGGTGGGGCTGGTGGTGCGGACGCTCCGGAATGGGCGGCTGGTGACGCGGGCGTGGCGGCTGGCGGCGCTGTATGAGAAGGGGCTGAAACGGCTGAGCGGCGAGGAGCGGTGGTCGGGGAGTACGGGGCTGGCGTTTGCGGTGGAAGGGCATTTGTATGAGCGCGATTTGGATGTGCTGGGGACGCACTCGCTGTTTGATTTGCTTGCCACGACGCGGACGGTGGTGGGGCAGTCGGGATTGGCGAGACTGCTGTTGGATCCGGCGGATGCTGCGACGGTGCGGGAGCGGCAGGCGGCGGTGCGGGAGTTGGCAGGGATGATCGATTTGCGGGAACGCGTGGCGATGGTGGGGCGGTTCAAGTTTGAGGATGTGCCGGCGGAGAGTTTTGAGCGTTGGCTGGAGGGGGAGCGGAGTGAATTTCCGGGTTGGGTTCGGTGGGCGCTGGGCGCGGCGACGGTGGCGTGGATCGCGGTGGGGGTGGCGGCCTTGCGGGTGCCGGTGGATCGCACGTGGCTGCTGCGCGGAATGGAGTCGCTACTGTTGGCGCAGGGGATGATTTGTTCGTGGCTGATGCCGAAGGTGAAGGTGGAACTGGAGGCAGCGCAGCCGCTCATTGGGCAGACGTCGATTCTGCGCGAGGGGCTGCGGGTGATGCGGGAGAGTTCGTTCCAGTCGGAGCGGCTGCGGGCGTTGCAGCTTGAGGTGCAGGGAGACGATCAGGCGCTGGCTCGGCTGGAGTTTTGCCTGAAGGCGCTGGAGCAACGGCTGAAGGAGTGGTTCCTTGCGGCCTTCTATGTCTTCGGGTTGGGAACGCAATTGGCGATTGCGATGGATGCCTGGAAGCAGCAGTTTGATGCGCCGATGCGGCGGTGGCTGGAGGCTTGGGGGGAATTTGAGGGGCTGCTGGCGCTGGCTATGTATGCGGCCGAGCATGAGGAGAATGTCTGGCCGGAGATTGTCGATGGGGCGGCTGTGTTTGAGGCGCGGGGGATGGTGCATCCGTTGCTGGCGCGGAAGGAGGCGGTGGCGAATGATGTGGCGCTGGGGGCGGGGGTGCAGTTTCTGCTGATTTCGGGATCGAATATGGCGGGGAAGTCGACGCTGTTGCGGACGATGGGGGCGAATGCGGTGCTGGCGCTGGCGGGAGCTTCGGTGCCGGCGCGCGGGCTGAGGATGAGTGCGCTGCAGATTGGGGCGTCGTTGGCGATCACCGATTCGCTGGCGGAGGGGAAGTCGAAGTTTCTGGCGGAGGTCGAGCGGTTGCGCGATCTGTTGGCGCTGGCGAAAGAGAAGCCGGGGGCGAGCTTGTTTTTGATCGACGAGGTGTTTAGCGGGACGAACTCGCTGGACCGGAGAGTGGCGGCGGAGGCGGTGCTGCGCGGGTTGTTGGGAGTGGGGGCGATTGGGGCGCTCTCGACGCATGATTTGGCACTGGCGGAGCTGGCCGAGATTGCGGCGCTGGGCGGTCGCAATGTGCATATGGCCAGCCCCGATGAGAGCGATCCGCTGGGGTTTGATTATTTGCTCAAGGCTGGGGTGAATCGGACGACGAATGGGTTGGCGATTGTGCGGTTGCTGGGGCTGGGGGCGTAGGGGGTTGGGCTGGGGCCGGGGCTAAAGCCCGATGGATGAGTGGGGGTATTCAGCGGGCTAAAGCCCGCTGCTACTCCGGTGAAACGCGCAACAGCAAGGGCTAAAGCGCAAGCAGATTCCCCGAGGGAATGACAGAAAGAAAGGCAAGGGCAAGGCAAGGACAGAAGCAGATCCCTGCGGGATGACAGCTAGAAAGGCAACGGCAATGGCGGAAGCAGATTCTCCGCCTTCGGCGAAGGACGACAAACGCCAGGCGGTATGTTCAGAGTTGGGTGGGCTTTGCTCTAGAACTCCCAGCGGAGGAGGGTGGCGGCGGCGGTGAAGCCTGCGCCTACGCTGGCTAGCAGAACCATGTCACCCTTTTTTAGGCGGCCTTCGTCGATGGCTGTGTTCATCGCGATCGGGATGGTGCCTGCCGTGGTGTTGCCGTAGCGGTCGATGTTGATGATGACGCGGTCTTCTGGCATGCCGAGGCGCTCGGCCGTGGAGAGGATGATGCGCTTGTTGGCCTGGTGGGGGATGAAGCAGCCTAGCTCGGAGCCGAGGACGCCGTTGCGGGTGAGGAGGGCTTCGGAGATTTCGGACATCTTGCGGACCGCGAATTTGTAGACGGCCTGGCCATCCTGGTGGACGAAGTGCTGCTTGGCGTCGACGGTGGCGTGCGAGGCGGGCAGGCGGGAGCCACCGGCGGGCATGTTGAGCGAGACGGCACCGGAGCCGTCGATCTCGTGGTGGAAGTCGATGAGGCCGATTTCGCCTTCCTCGCAGGGCTCGAGGAGGACGGCGCCGGCGCCATCGCCGAAGATGATGCAGGTGGCGCGGTCGGTGTAATCGATGATGGAGCTCATGACGTCGGAGCCGATGACGAGGACTTTTTTGTGGGCGCCGGACTCGACTAACTTGGCGCCCATTTGCAGGGCGTAGGGGAAGCCGGAGCAGGCGGCGGAGAGGTCGAAGCCCCAGGCGTGGGGCGCGCCGAGCTTGTCCTGAACGAGGCAGGCGGTGGCGGGGAAGGCCATGTCCGGGGTGACGGTTGCGACGATGATGGCTTCGATTTCAGAGGGCTGGACACCTCGTTTGGCGAGGCAGATCTTTGCTGCTTCGACGGCGAGATCGCTGGTGGCGACACCCTTATCGACGAGGTGACGCTCACGGATGCCGGTGCGCTCGGTGATCCATTGGTCATTGGTGGCGACCATCTTTTCGAGGTCGGCGTTGGTGAGCAGGCGGGGTGGGACGTAGGAGCCTACGGATGAAATTTTGGCGCGGACGGGGTTCCGGGGCTTCAGGGTGAGACTCAAACTTCAACCTCCAAGACAAAAAACGTGGCAGAAAGAATCTTAGAGCAGTTTCCTGTTCCTGCGATTCGGGTGGATTCTCGCAGAGCGGTTTTCCTGAGGGAAAACCGCGTCCAAAGTTTCGCTTCTCGAAATACCTACAGGAAACTACTCTACCTCTAACTGACCGCGCGGTCTGTTAAGCGCAGCACTTTTGGCGCCGGTGTTGTGGATAAGGGATTTAGGGGGTTAGTGTACCGGGTTTCCCTACTGCGCACCTATCGACCCGTTACCGTTGCTTCCTTCCGGACCTGGCGGGGTTGGCGGGAATAGATCGCGTAGGACCCGGCACATAAGGCAGTTTACCATGCTGCGCGAGGTGGGTTTCGGCGGGTGAAGCTGGCTTTTAGCTCTTAGCTTTTTAGCTTCTAGCTCAAAGGCAAAGGCGCTTCTCGTTGTGGCTCGGAGATAGAAGGCGCAGCGGAGAATTCAGGGGAGGGTACGAGAAAGGTGTTGACAACTATCTTTGAGATATATATCTTTCAGTCACATTATGAGTCTTGAAAAGACATCTACGGTTGAGTCACTACTGGGGTTACTGAGTCTTGGGCCGATGTCGGGCTATGAGATGCGGCAGATGATGGAGCGGTCGACGGCTAACTTCTGGACGGAGAGTTATGGGCAGATTTACCCGGCGCTAAAGCGGATGGTGAAGGACGGGCTGGCGACGGTGGAGGAGCAGAGCAAGGATGGGCGGGCGAAGAAGGTCTACAAAATTACGGGCGAGGGGGAGCGGCGGCTGAGGGCGTGGCTGGGGGTGGAGGCCAGGCCGCAAGTTCGTCGGAATGAGCTGCTGCTGAAGGTGTTTTTTGGGGACCAGGCGCTGCGTGGAGCGATTGCGGAGCAGGTGGTGGCAGAGCGGGAGCGGTGCGAGGCGGAGCTGGAGAAGTTTGAGGCGACGGTGCTGCGGATGGAGATGGAGCATGCGCGGCATCCCGCGATGCCGTATTGGCGGATGGCGGCGCGGTGTGGGATAGCGCATGCGAAGGCGACCATTGCGTGGTGCGATGAGACGTTTGCGGAGTTGGAGAAGAGAGGGTTGGTTAGTAAGGCGAAGTTTTACTAGTTGTCAGTTCTTAGTTCTCAGTTGTCAGGAAAGGCGAGAACGAGCAACCGCAAGGGCAAGGGCAATAGGTCAGTCGTTCGCCCTTCGGGCTTCACTCTTGCCTTCGGCAGAGCGGTGTTGGATTTGGGTCGAGCAGATGAGACCCGAGGTTGAAGCCTTGGGGTACCTAGAGGCAAGAGCAGAAGCAGATTCCAGAGGGAGTGACAGAAGGAAATGTAAGGGCAAAGGCAAAGGCAGGAGCGATCGAGGAGGTTGCTATGAGTGGTGATCCGGTTTGGATGAAGGCTTTGCTGACTGTGCATGTGGCTTGCGGGTTTGGATCGTTTCTGTTGGCGCCGGTGGCGTTGTCTACGGCTAAGGGTGGGAAGCAGCATATGCGGTGGGGGATGGTTTATCTGTGGTGCATGGGGGGCGTTGCGGTTACGGCGCTGCCGATGGCGCTGTATCGGCCGGTGCTGTTTTTGGCGATGGTGGCGGTGTTTAGTTTCTATGCGGCGTTCTCGGGGTATCGGGTGCTGAAACTGAAGGATTTGGCGCGGGGTGGGAGCGCGAAGCCTGTGGATTGGATTGCGGGCGTGCTGACGTTTGCGTCGAGTTTGCTGCTGGCGCTGCTGGGGGCGTTTGATTCGAAGGCGATCCAGGGGTTTGGGATTGTGGCGATTGTGTTTGGGTTGATCGGGATGCGGCTGTCGTTTGTGCAGATGCTTAGCTTTGTGCGGAAGCCAAAGGAGAAGATGTTCTGGTGGTATACGCACCTGGGGAATTTTATTGGCAGCTATATCGCAGCGTGGACGGCGTTTAGCGTGGTGACGCTGCCGGTGGTGTTTGGGAATCATGTGTGGCTATGGCTTTGGCCTACGGCGGTGGGGATTCCGGCGATTGTGTTGACGACTGCTTATTACAAGCGGAAGTTTGCGCCGAAGGTGAAGACGCCGGGAGTGGTGGCGGCGTGACGGCAGCTTTTAGCTTCTAGTTTTTGAATGGTGGGGGGCGCGGGAGATTTCTGTTCGCACCCGTCCGCAGAGGCGCGTACGGATGGGGCACCCGCGAAGGGCGTTGACGCTAAGGGCGCGAAGTTGGCGAAGTTTCGCGACGTGGAACGGATGCGGGGGCTGGGCATCTTTTGCCAGGCGAGGGGACGGATCGGGTGGGGATTGCGTCTAACGGTGGGTGGGTGAACGAAGGACCACGATGCTGGACAAGGTCGCGAGGGTAAGGATCGCGGCGGGAGGAAATCTATTGAGACGAATGATGTATTGGACCGTTGCACTGGGTGGGGTTCTTTCCCTCGGTATGAACGTTGCTGCCGTGGCGCAGGGCGAGGCTGCTCAACCGCAGGCGAGTAATCAGACACAGGCTCCGCAGCAGGGAAGTCCGCAGCAGGGAACTCCGCAGCAGGGAGCTCCGCAACCACCGACAACACAGCAGCAGATGGCGCGTATCACGCAGATGCTGAGCCTGACGGATGCACAACAGCAGCAGGTGTATCCACTGTTGCAGCAGGCGCAGGCGAAGATGCAGGCGCTGGTTGCGGATACTGCGACCCCGATAGCGGATCGGCAGGCGCAGGCGGCGGAGGTTCGCCAGAATCTGCGTACGCAGATTGCGGCCGTGCTGACGCCGGAGCAGAAGCAGAAGCTGGATTCGATGACGCACCACGGGCCGGGTGGGCCGGGTACGTCTCCATCACAACCACAGTCGCAGCCGCCATCGCAGCCACAGAGGTAAGGTGTGGATGAGCGCAGAACGTTGAATTAGAGAGAAGGGCCGCGGGGAACTGCGGCCCTTCGTTTGTGTGGAGGCGTGAGGCGTTTAGTTGGTGGGGGTGGCGTCTGGTTGGGGGGCGGGGGAGGGTTTACGGGGGTGGAGGTGAAGATCCTGCGAGGTGCGGACTAACTTCCAGATGGCGAAGGCTAGCGAGAGCAGGATGCTGGTCCAGATGATGATGAGGATGGTGGTGGCCCACTTGTCAGAGAAGTGCGACCAGAGGCGGAGGAAGGCGCGGCCGTAGCGGACGCCGATCCAGACGGCGATGCAGTGGCGGATGAGTCGGCTGATGGTGAAGGCCCACATAAACTTTTTGCGCGACATGTGCACGGCACCGGCGGCGAGGACGAAGGGCGAGAGCGGCATGGGCGGAGGGAGAAGCGCGGGTAGCGAGACGGAGAGGATGGCGTGGTCTTCCATCCAGTCGGTCATGCGGCCGAGGATGCGTTTGGGGACGTGCTTCTCGAGGAAGGCCATGCCGCCGGCCTGACCTACGGCGTGGGAGAAGAGGCCTCCGATAGCGGAGCCGAGAGTGGCGAGGGCGACGAGGAGGACGACGTTGGAGTGCGCGGCGGCGAAGACGATGAGGAGTATGTCGGTGACGCCGGGGATGGGGAGGGGGACGAAAGAGCTGTCGACTGCAGAGATGGGGAGCAGGCCGATGAGGCCGAGGTGGCGGAAGAAGTGGAGGACGCCGTGATGGGCGTGCGCGGGGGCCGCTGCCTGTAGGGCGAGGATGGCGGCCGCTGGTGTGAAGGAGATGCCCATCTGCTGATATGACGTTAGCGGGTGGGAAGGTGTTTCGGGGAAACTTTTTTACGCTGATAAACTTGAAGGTCTATGCGCAACTTGTCAGGGAATCAGATTCGTGAAGACTTTTTGAGGTTTTTTGAGGGTAAGGGACATCGGCGGGTGCACTCGTCTTCGCTGGTGCCGGCTAATGATCCGACGCTGCTGTTTACCAATGCGGGGATGAATCAGTTTAAGGATGTGTTTTTGGGGGCGGAGACGCGGGAGTACTCGCGGGCGGTGAGTTCGCAGAAGTGCGTGAGGGCTGGTGGGAAGCATAACGATTTGGAGAACGTTGGGTTTACGCGGCGGCACCATACGTTCTTCGAGATGCTGGGGAATTTTTCGTTTGGGGACTACTTCAAGAAGGATGCGATTGCGTTTGCTTGGGAGCTGCTCACGTCTCCGGATTGGTTTGGGATTGATAAGGATCGGCTGTACGTGACGGTGTTTGAGGGGTCTGAGACCGTTCCGAGAGACGACGAGGCCGAGCGGTTGTGGATTGAGATGGGCGTGCCGAAGGAGAGAATTTTCGGGATGCCCGGGAAAGACAACTTCTGGCAGATGGGCGATACGGGGCCTTGTGGGCCTTGCTCTGAGATTTTTTATGACCTGGGGTTGGCTGCTAGTGAGACGGGGGAGGATCGGCCGTTTCCGGAGGACGACCAGAGGTATGTCGAGATTTGGAATTTGGTGTTTATGCAGTTTGATCGGTCGAGCGATGGGGTGTTGACTCCGCTGCCGAAGCCTAGCATCGATACGGGGATGGGGTTGGAGAGAGTGGCTTGCGTGTTGCAGGGGAAGCTTTCGAATTATGAAAGTGATTTGTTTACTCCGCTGTTGATGCGGGCTGTGGAGCTCACGGGCTCGGAGCGCTGGTTCATGGAGGAGAGCAATTCCATCGGCGAAATAGCCGTTAGCGAGGATAAGCGTGCTGCTTCGCTGCGGATTATTGCGGACCATGCGCGGGCTTCTACGTTTTTGATTGCGGATGGGGTGGTGCCTTCGAATGAAGGGAGGGGATACGTGCTGCGGAAGATTTTGCGGCGTGCGATCCGGCATGGAAGGCAGCTTGGGCAGGAACAGCAGCGGTTCATGTTTCAAATGGTGTACGCAGTAGTGGCGGAAATGAAGGCGGCTTATCCTGAGTTGATAGACTCTGCGGACAGAGTGGCGAAGGTGGTGGGGGCGGAAGAGTTGCAGTTTGCTCGGGTCATTGAGATAGGATCGCGTCGGTTGGATCAAAGCATAACGAATGCTCGAAAGGCTGCCCTAGAGACGGCTTTCAACGCTGTCGCTGTGCACTTACAAGCTTTACGTGATCCGATCGCGTCCTCTAGGGCGAGTGATTCTTACCTTGAAGAGTTCCGCAGAGACCCGTTTGCCCAGTTCAACGACACTGACAGATTTATCGGTTCCCTAGCGTCGGTTGGGTTGGGGAGTACGCCGGAACTAATGCAAATATTCCGGATGCACCTACTCAAGCCAGTGCTTAATGGCGACGAAGCATTTCACTTATACGAAACTTTCGGACTTCCTAGAGACTTTATTGAAGACACGTGCCGGGACGAGAAAGTCATATTCGACACAGGTGGCTTTGAGCTAGCACGATTGCTCGAGCAGAAAAGGGCGCGGGCTTCTTGGAAGGGTGGGTCGCAGAAGTCGGCGGCGCCGGTTTATCGGGAGTTGGAGAAGACGGAGTTTGAGGGGTATACCGCGCTGCGTACTGATGGCGCGAAGGTGATTGCGCTGGTTAAGGATGGCGTTGGGGTGCAGGTGTTGCGGGCTGGTGAGACGGGCGAGGTCGTGTTGGATGCGACTAGTTTTTATGCGGACTCGGGGGGGCAGGTGGGGGATGTTGGGTGGTTGTATTCTGCGGATCACAACAGTGTGGTGGCCGATGTGTTGGGTTGTAAGAAGCCGGTGCAGGGAGTGTTTGCGCACCAGGTTGTGGTGAAGCAGACGATTGCTGTCGGGGATAGTGTGGATGCTGTCGTGGATGGTGCGGTGCGGGCGGCCGTGATGCGGAATCATACGGGGACGCATCTGTTGCATGCGGCGCTAAGGCAGGTGCTGGGGACTCATGTGAAGCAGGCGGGGTCGTTGAATGATCGGTCGCGGTTGAGGTTTGACTTCAGCCACTTTGCGGGTGTGGCCGAGGAGGAGTTGGCGGAGATTGAGAGCATTGTGAATGCGCAGGTGTTGGCGAATACACCTGTTGTCACGCTGGTGGATGTGCCGATCGATGTGGCCGTGCATGAGTTGGGCGCGATGGCGCTGTTTGGCGAGAAGTATGGCGAT
>Ga0302228_10000347_pt1 | contig 40713 bp, 29 predicted proteins | sample II_Palsa_N1_2_FD_193519 | JGI IMG/M metagenome (GOLD analysis project Ga0302228, IMG submission 193519) | Peat permafrost microbial communities from Stordalen Mire near Abisko, Sweden - II_Palsa_N1_2 | ecosystem: Environmental > Terrestrial > Soil > Palsa > Peat permafrost | place: Sweden... | reverse complement strand
AACATGATGCCGTTCGTCAGTTTCTGGCGCGAAGTCTACCGCGTCAGCGGCGTCCCGCCCTGTCTGGACCGTGCAGACCCCGCGCTTCTGTTCGCCAGCGGAACGCGCAGAAGCGCAAGCGGCCCCCATCGCATGTTACGGGGGGAGAGGCTTGCGCAACATCACACCTAGGTATGACTTCCGCATGCCGCCCACCGCTCGCTCCGGGAAGACATGCCGCGGACTCGCGCCCAATCGCCTTAGGCCGCCGTGGTGGCGAACCGGCTCAGATAGGCATGAATCTGACTCACGACGGCAGCGCCGTCGCCGACCGCGGCGGCCACCCGTTTCGCGGATTCCGATCGCACGTCGCCGACGGCGAACATGCCCGGCACGCTGGTTTCGAGCGGGTACCGCGCGCCGGCTTCAGACAAACCGTGCTCGCTGCGAGCGGACCCGGTCACGACAAAGCCCCGGTTGTCGAGTTCGACACCGCTCGAACCGAGCCAATCGGTTTTCGGGTCTGCGCCGATAAAGAGGAACAGATGGCGCGTGGGAATGACTTCGTCCCTCTCCTCTTCTTCATGACGGATATGCAACTCCGTCAGTCCCGCTTCGTCGCCTTCGAGGCCGCGCAGCACACAACGCGTGCACAGCGTAACGTTCGGCAAGGAGCCGATCCGGTCGATCAGGTATTTCGACATGCTCGCGTTCAGATCCTCGCCGCGAATCAACACGCGAATGCTGCGCGCGAAGTTGGCGAGAAACACGATCGCCTGGCCGGCGGAATTGCCGCCGCCCATCAGGACGATATCCTGCCCTTTCACCAGTTTGGCTTCGATCGTCGACGCCCAGTAGTAGGTGCCGCGCCCTTCAAAGCTCTCGAAGCCGGGCGCCGTGGGTTTCCGGTAAGCAGCGCCGCTCGCGACCACGACGGTCCGCGCGCTGATACGCTGCCCGTCAAGCAGCGCCAGAAGGAAGATGCCTTCATGGCGCCTCACGTCCATGACCTTGCCGGGAATCGCCAGATGCGCGCCGAATTTCAACGCCTGCTGGAATGCGCGCGCCGCGAGCGCCTGGCCCGAAATTCCCGTGGGAAAGCCCAGATAGTTTTCGATCCGCGAGCTGGCGCCAGCTTGACCGCCCGGTGCGCGCTGATCGAAGACGGCGACCGACAGACCTTCGGTCGCTGCGTAGACGGAGGCCGCCAGACCCGCAGGCCCGGCGCCGACAATCGCCACGTCATAGATATACGAGGGTTCGAAGGTCGGTACGAGCCCGAGGCACGATGCGAGCTGCGCCTCGTCCGGCGCACGCAGCACATAGCCGTTCGGGCAGAACACGAGCGGAAAGTCGCCGGGGCCGGTCGTCATGCCGCCGAGCAGCGTGATCGCCTCGGGATCGGTGCGGGCGTCGATCACCGTCGCCGGATAGGCATTGCGCCGCAGGAAGCCTTGCAGCCGGACGAGCCGCGCGTCGTCGCCATTGCCGACAATGACGGGCCCGAGTCCCTGTTCGATCAGCCCGAGCCGCCGCAAAATCAGCGCGCGCATGATGTGCTCGCCCAGTTGCGCGTCGGCGACGATCAACGCACGCAAGCGGTCGGGTTCGAGCACGAGCGTCTCGACATCCGTCAACGCGATGCCGTCGATCAAGGCAGGCTTGCCGGAGAGTTGCGCCATCTCCGCCATGAAGTGCCCGTCATCATGTTCGGTAATGACGGTCGAGCGCCCGAAGCTGTCGCGCGACACGATCCGCACGCGGCCATGCAGCAGCACGAATAGCCCGAGCGCCACGTGCCCGGTTTCGAAAATCAGTTCACCGGCCTTGAACGACATCGGCCGGGCAAAGCGTCGCAGACTTTGGATCTCGTCCGCCGAAAGACGGGGGAACATCTGGTGCCGACGGTACTCCAGCGAGGAGTATGGGCTCTCGAGTTCCGAGGGAGTCGCTGCGTCTACGGATACGTCCGGGGTACTCATAACATGACCTCATCTAGCCTGCCATCGCCATGACAGTTTGCCGATAGCGTGCCGGCTTCTACCAGCCGAATTTGAGTTCGGCGCCTACATAGTCGGCATTACGCGCGCCGAGTTCACGCAGCGACGGTCCGACCTGGAAATGCACCGCTTCCAGCGACGCGGCGAGATTCGCGGTGACCGCCCAGTCGGCGCGAAGCTGCGTGTAAAAGCCGGTCCACGGGCTGCCATGCCCCGCTGTGCCCGGCACGACCGCCGAGCCCTGCTGGTAAACCGCATCCGCGGTGGTCTCGCGCCATTGCAGGCCCACACCGGCCAGCAGCGTCAGCTTGCTATTGGGCTTGAGGATCAGCGTCGGCTTGATGTGCACCAGGTTCGTATAGCCGGTATAGCCGGCCAGCGCGAAATAGTAGCCATTCGGAAACAGCGGGTTGAACGTGCCGATGCGGCCGTCGCCCGGATGACTGTCGCCTGACGCAGCGTCCACCTGAATGCCGACACGCGGCGTCCACGGTGCAGACGCCAGCGTGTAGCCGACAAGCGAACCCACCGCCCATGCGCCGATCGTCTTGGTGCCGACGTGTCCAGACTGATACATCGCCTCGACGTCCCAGTCGATATGGGCGACATTGCCGGCGTAACGTGTATCGAACACGTCGCGATGTTCGTCGCCGCTCGCGTCGAGAAAGTGAGCGTTAATGCGGTTGTAGCGCGAGTAGTACGCGGACAGGTCGCCTGGCCCGACGTTCTTGCGCTCCACGCGCACGCCGCTGAAGGTCAGATCGCGATTGGAGACATCGTCGAAATCCGAGTTGTCACGGTACTGAACCGGCTGGGTCGCGTAGGCGATCCAGCGCCACGGGCCGGTTTCATAGTCGGCCCAGATTGCGTCGAACGCCTGACGCACGTTCGGACCGTCTCGAACGGAGATGAAGCGCTGCAAGTCGAATGCCATTTCCTGGCGGCCGACGCGGACCTTGAAGGTGCCGGGCCCAAGCGGCTCGGTAGCGGCGACGAACGCCTGACGTAAATCCAGCGGGTTTTTGTCGACCGGTGTGACGGAATCTTTGCCGTAGGGTTGTGCGTCTTCGAACTGCGTGAATATCTGCACGTGAGGACCGAGGCGCACGTCCGCGTGGACTTCAAGCCTTTGCAGCAAGTAAGTATCGTCATGCCCCGAGCCGAGCCCGAAGAGCGGCGCATCGTTGATTTCCAGCCGCTCGCGCAGCACCGCGCCGAGCGAGATATACGCATCGGGATTGCCGAACAGCGGAATGTACTTCAGCGAATCGAAAGGCTCTTTCGGCACACAGGGATTGGCCAGCACCGACCAGTTTTCCTGCCAGCGGTTGAACATGATCGCAGGCCGCGCGCACGACGCAGTTGCCGCGGTTGCCGTCGCGGCAGCGGCCGCGCTGCCGCTCGTCGAGGTATCGTCGGCACCGCCCAGCGCCGTGTCCGCCGCCGAAGCCGGCAGCGCCGCCGCCAGCCCGGTGCTGATCAGCAGCGCGCGGATGGCGCGCAGCTTGCGATCACGCTGCGCACGCCGGGCTGCCTTCGTCGGGATGGTGACGTGTGCGTCACTCGCCATCGTGCACTTCGGCAATGTAGCCGCCCGGGAATTCGAGCATGGCGGTCTTGCCCGATCCAGTGCCATACGCCGGATACAGTACCTTCGCGCCGGCCGCTTGCGCGCGATCGAGCGTTTGCGCCAGATCGGCGACGCCGTAGCCGGTCGTTTCACGCCCGAACGGGAAAGGCAGCTTGCCGTCCGTCACGAACACGACCATACGGCCAAAGCCCGACGTGATGAGAATCTCGCGGACCGTCTCGCCCGGGCGGCCGATCACGCCGGCGTCCGCATGCGGGTTGTCCGACACCACCTTGCCATGCGAGAAGTGCACCCAGCGGCGCACGAAGTTGTTCGCCTCGTCACGCGATACGTACACGCGGTTGTCCGGCACGCTTTGCAGCGGTGCGTAGTTGGGCGCCTTGGTGTGCCAGTAGAGCTGCATGGTCAGGCCGCCCGGCCATTGAATGATTGCGTCCTTGCCGATCGGATCGTCAAACGGTTCGACCAGTACGTTAGCGCCGGCCGCACGCGCCGCCTTCACGCCCTGATCGATGTCGGTGACGAGATAGCCGGTTCGTTCATTGCCGAACGGATACGGAATCGGCGTCTCGAAGCCGAACACCGATAGCATGCCGACCGGCGTTTGCACGTACTGCGAGGCGGTCTTGCTCGGCGTCGGCGTCACGGTAAAGACTGCACGCGGCGAGGCCTTGCCGCCGAACGTCGCGAGGAAGCTGTTGACGAACGCGTCGAGGTCGGCCGAAGCGACATAGACATGGGTGGTGTCGTACTGTGCGCCCACTGATACGTCGGGATGTTTCACGAGCGCGGTTTTGCCGGTGGGCAGCTCCGGCGGACCGGCATCGGCGAAGGCGGACGAAACGGGCGCCAACCCGATCAGCAACGCGGCGGAAAGAACTGCGACGGGGCGCAACCGTTGAAGCGACTTGAACATTTGATTACCCGATTGAATTAGCAACGTATGAATAGTCGGCCTCTGATCGAGGCCATGTATGCGATGTCAGCGGAGCGTCTGAACGCCGCATCAAGCGAAAACCGCGCACCATCCGCATCAACCACCTTCCTTGGTCGCGCCCGGCGTCCCCGGCTTTTGCGCCGCGCTGCCCTTGATCTGCCCAGCGACCTGCATCGTTGTCGTCTGCGCAAACAGCTGCGCTTTTACAACCGGTATCGCGTGCTCGCCCAGCACCATGCCGAGCAGGCCGGCCAACGCGATGAGCGGCGGCGCCGGCGATTGCACCTTGAGCAGCCAGTAGAGAAGCCCGACGCCGAAGCCAACGCCCAATGAAATGATGTAGCCCATGCTGATCGTCCCTTTAATAAAACATCTGTCAATTCGGCCAGTCCGATCCCAGCACCAGTCCGCAGAAATTCAGCCGCCGGTAGTTCGGATCCCAGCGGTCCAGCACATCGGCATTCACGGTCCCGAAAGTCGTTTCAGGACGATGCGCCATGCCTCGCGCATACGCTTCAATCAGCTTTTTCTTAAAGCCGGATTCGCGCGGGTAAGCCTGCACGATGTCGTCGCGCTGCTGCGCGGTGAATTCGTCGTAGCGCGCACCTCGCACATCCATCTGCACGCCGGCGCTAATCAGCGCAACCAGCGCCGACAGGTGCTCCGGAACACCTGGCGTGGTGTGCAGCGCGATCCCCACCCAGACCTCTTCAATCTCACGTTCGGCAACGCCGTACTGCTGCAGGAACTCGCGCGCGGCGTTAGCGCCATCCACTTCGAACCGGTACGGCGACCCCTGATACTGTGCGTTCAGCCCGACGTTGTGGAACATCGCAGCGACATAGAGCAGCGCCGGATCGAATGTCAGATTCTCGCGGTATCCGGTTAGCGCACCGAACAGAAACGCCCGTAGCGCGTGATGGAACATCAACTCGGACTCTGTGGCCCGGATAAGATCAGTTGCCGCCTGGGCCATGACACCATCAGGGATGTCAACGCCGGCAATGGTTCTCTTCATCTCGACTCCTCCGTGTCAGTCCCCCCGGCGTACCCCTTTGTGCGTGCCGAACGAGCAACGCAACCGGGCGACGTCCTGGCGCGTCAGCAGTCCGGGGGCCTATCCATTGCAGCGTAGCGAATTAAATCTATAAAGACTTTGGCGAATTCTTAAAAAGACTTAATCGACGTGCAACCTATACTGATTCGCTCAAAGCGTCAGTTCATGGAAACGCCGCACGCCATCGCGAATCCATTGCAGCAAGCCGCCCGAGCTCTCATCGACATTGCCTGGCGATGCAAGCAGCATTTCCTCGGTTGCGTGGTGCTCCGACAATAGCCGGCACATTTCACGCGCCACCTCGGGGCGCCGCGTGAGAACCGGCGTCAAGGCGGTCTTGTCGAGCCGGAACACTGTGGCACGCGTGACCGCCCGCGCGATAACGGCGGTCTTCACGCCGGCGAGGATCCCCGACTGGCCGATCGAATCGCCGGGCGCGAGCCTTCGCAGTTCGATCTCAGTGCCGTCCTTGGGCAGAATCACTTTCGCAATGCCCCTCGCCAGAATATGAAGCTCGTGGCCGCTTTCATCCGCCGCGGTGTAAATGGTCTCGTCCACGTCGAACTCGTGCTTCGTCAGCCTCTCTTCGAGCGTCGATATTTCGTCATCGTCGAGAGTCTGGAAGATCGTCACATTGCGCAACAAGCGGTGCTTCTCTTCCGCGCCGCCGAGCGGCGGCTCCGGCACCGATAGCGGGCGCAAGACGACACCGCGCGACAGCAGATGACGATGCGCGAGATCGAAAAGATCGTTACGCACGTCGGTCTTTTTGTCCAACGAGTCGACATAGCAGACGATCTCGTATTCGATTGCATCGTTCGTCGCCCGGCGCACGCTCACCATTGGCTTGGGATCGCTCAGTACGCGCTCAGAGCTGTTGGCCGCATTGGCGAGTGCGGCCAGCACGAGCGCCGGCCGGATCGACGGATTGACCGGCAGCATGACGCTGAGGCCGTGCGTATGCGACGGCTGATTCGCGTTGACGATATTGGTGCGCGCGGCCACGCTGTTCGGAATCACGACGAGATTGCCTTGACCGTTGAGCAGGCTCGTCGCGCGCCAGTTGCTCTCGATCACCTTGCCTTCCACATCGCCGATGGTGATCCAATCGCCCAAACGGAACGGCTGAGTCGCATTGAGAACGATGCCCGAAAACACGTCGTTGAGCGTGCTTTGAATCGCAAGACCGAGGACGACCGCGAGCGCGCCGGATGTGGCAAGCAATCCCCGCACCGGCAGTTGCAGCACGAACGCAATCGCCCCTACCGACGCGGCCAGAAACACCAGCGCGCCGAGCACGTCCTGAAACAGCCGCTCCTTGTGCCACGCCTCGGGCAACACCGCGCGATCCAGCATGATGGTCACGAGACGCGCGCCTTGCAGCCACCACACCACCTCCAGCACCTGCGCGAGCAGATGGCGCAGCCCCTCATCCGGCCAGGGCGCCGCACGCAGCGGGTTCATACCGTAACTGAACAGCACGTAGGTCGACAGCCCGAACATGAGCGCACGCAAAGCGAGACGGACCTGTTCGCTGCGGCCATCCAGAAAACGCCAAGCGAGAAAATCGAGGACCAGGATACCCAGGCCAAACAGCACACCGTCAGTTAGCGTCGGCATCGAGGTCCTCGCTCGCGTGATTGCACGAACCGGCGGAGATCAGAACGCGAAACAGCTACAGCCCAACGCGCCCCAGAATCCGTTCGAATCGCTGACCGGCACGTTTTTACGCCATGCCCAGCCGTGTGCATGCGCGTGCACGCCGCACAGATTCACGCAGCCGTCCACGCAGGCCATCGCCGTCGGCTTGTAACGGCTATAGCCGCCGAATTCGGCAACCGGCGACCACGACGGGCTGACCGGCAGGGCAGGCGGCGCGAGCGGCGCGAATTCGTCGTCCGCGTACACGACCTTGCCGCCCACCACCGTCATGGCCGAGGTCAGGAACTTGATGCGGCTTTCGTCGATGGAGAAGTAATCTTCGCTGAGCACCGCAAAGTCCGCGAACTGGCCGGGAACCAGCGCGCCTTTGCGCTCTTCGTCGCTCGAGAACCACGCACTGCCCACTGTGTAACGGCGCAACGCTTCCATCCGGTCGAGCTTGTTTTCGCTCGAGTACATCGCCGTGCCGCCGACCGTTTTGCCCGACACCATCCAGTACAGCGACACGAACGGGTTAAAGCTCGCGACACGCGTGGCGTCCGTACCCGCGCCGACCGGCAGGCCGGCGTCGAGCATATGACGGATCGGCGGCGTGCGCTTCACGGCCTCCGCGCCATATCGCTGGATGAAATACTCGCCCTGGAAAGCCATCCGATGCTGGATCGCGATACCACCGCCGAGCGCACGCACCCGTTCGATGTTTTTCTGCGTGATGGTTTCGCAGTGGTCGAAGAACCACCGCAGCCCGTTAAACGGAATCTCGGCATTCACCCGTTCGAATACGTTCAGGAAGCGCTCAATAGATTCGTTATACGTGGCATGAAGCCGGAACGGCCAGCGGTTTGCGACCAGCAGTTTGACGACCGCTTCCAGTTCGTCTTCCAGCGTGTCGGGCAGATCCGGGCGTGGCTCGAGAAAGTCTTCGAAGTCCGCAGCCGAAAACACCAGCATTTCGCCGGCGCCGTTCACGCGCAGGAAATCGTCGCCTTCGCCCGGCTTGGTCATCCTCACCCACTTCGCGAAGTCCTCGATTTCCTTCTTCGCGTTCTGCGTGAACAGGTTGTAGGCAATACGCACCGTCAGTTCGCTTTTCTTCGCGAGGTCCATGATGACAGCGTAGTCATCCGGATAGGCCTGGTAGCCACCGCCCGCGTCGATCGCGCTCGTCACGCCGAGACGGTTCAGTTCGCGCATGAAGTGACGGGTGGAATTGCGTTGATCTTCGAGCCCGAGTTTCGGACCTTTTGCCAGCGTCGCGTACAGCAGGCCGGCGTTCGGCCGCGCGATCAGCATGCCGGTCGGGTTGCCGCGCTTGTCGCGCTGAATTTCCCCGCCGGGAGGATTGGGGGTGTCTTTCGTATAGCCCACCGCGCGCAACGCCGCTGCATTCAGGAGGGCGCTGTCGTACAGGTGCAGGATGAACACCGGCGTATCCGGTGCAATTGCGTTGATTTCTTCGAGCGTCGGGCCGCGCCGCTCGGCAAACTGGAATTCGTTCCAGCCGCCCACCACGCGAACCCATTGCGGCGCCGGTGTGCGAGCCACCTGCTTCTTAAGCATGTCCAGCGCATCCGCCAGCGAAGGGACGCCGTCCCAGCGCAATTCCATGTTGAAGTTCAACCCGCCTCGAATGATGTGCAGGTGGGAGTCGTTCAGACCGGGAATGACGGTGCGGCCTTTGAGGTCGACCTGCCGCGTGTTGCCGTTCACGTGGCGCATCACGGCGTCGCGCGAGCCCGCAGCGATAATGCGGCCGTCCGCGACGGCGAGCGAATCGGCAAAAGAGCGCTTGTCGTCCTGCGTGGCAATCTTGCCGTTAAAGAAGACAACCTCGGCCGGCGTCGGCGCGGAAGTATTGGAAGTCATGTCGATCCTCATTGGGAGCGCTCCGCTTTTCATGCGCGGAGCTATTCATGGGAAGCGGGCGCTCGTCGCGACTCGTTACTTCTTTGCCGGCACGGGTGCCAGAACTTCGTGGGTCCCCGTCGTGCGCTGCGGAGCCTTGTGCACCATCGTGTAGGCATAATCCACGCCCATCCCGTATGCACCCGAATGCTCCTTGGCAATCGCCATGACTTCGTTGTACGTCTCCTTGTGCGCCCAATCGCGTTGCCATTCCAGTAGCACCTGTTGCCAGGTCATCGGCACCACGCCGGCCTGAATCATGCGTTGCATGGCATAGTCGTGCGCGTCCTTGGACGTGCCACCCGATGCGTCGGCGACCATATAGATTTCGTAGTCGCCTTCGGCCATCGCGCACAGCGCAAATGTGTTGTTGCAGACTTCAGTCCACAGACCCGCCACCACCACCTTCTTCCGGCCGTTTGCAGCCAGCGAGTCGCGCACCTTCTGGTCGTCCCACGAATTCATGGACGAACGTTCGAGCACCTTGTGCCCCGGGAAGACGTCGAGCAATTCAGGGAATGTGTAGCCCGAAAAGCTTTCGGATTCCACGGTCGTGATGGTGGTCGGAATGTTGAACACCCGCGCTGCCTTCGCGAGGCCGACCACGTTGTTCTTAAGGACCTGACGGTCGATGGACTGGACGCCAAAAGCCATTTGCGGCTGTTGGTCGATGAAGATGATCTGCGAGTTAGCAGGCGTCAGCACTTCAAGTTTCGGATTTGCCATGGCGTTGTACGTCCTAATGGTTTGGTGAACATGGGAGGAGATGCCGCACTTGGTCGAAGTGCGAGGACAACTGAGGCCCAGTCTATCGACGGCTGTTCACCGAGTCCTTGGCAGAGTCCTTAATAGTTCTTAAATAAACCTTGCGGGGCGAAACCCTCGACGGGCCAGGGCGCGGACATCCTGATTCGCGGTTCAGAACATTTCATGTTTTCTGCAGGACTTTACGGGTGCCGCATTTCTACAATGCAAACGCCTGAAGTCAGCAACTCACACGCTGCCACTCTCGACAATGACAAGGACTCACTATGAAAGAAGCGCTTACAGCGGCAGCCCATCGCGCGGCCCCGCTTAAAACCCCGACCCGCCTGACCGAAGATGCGACCCGCGACATCGCCGCCGCTCTGACCACCTTGCTGGCCGACGTGTTCGCGGTGTATCTGAAGACGAAGAACTTCCACTGGCATATGTCGGGGCCGTACTTCCGCGACTATCACCTGTTGCTCGACGAGCAATCGGATCAGATCTTCGCGACGACGGACCCGATCGCGGAACGCGCCCGCAAGCTAGGCGGCAAGACGCTGCATTCCACCGGCCAGATCACGAAGTTGCAGCGGATTCTCGACAACGACGCGGATTTCGTGACGCCGAGCGACATGCTGGCGGAATTGCGTGAAGACAATCTGGTGCTCGCCGGCTACATGCGCGAGACGCATTCGCTGTGCAGCGAGTACAACGATGTCGCGACGGCCAGCCTGCTCGAAAACTGGATCGACGAGGCAGAACGGCGCGTGTGGTTCCTGTTCGAATCGGGACGCCACGCGTAGGACTGCGCAAGCGGGTGCCGCGCAGCCTGCCGCGAGTACTCAGGCAACGCGCGAGCAGGGTGCCTTTCAGCCTTCAAGGGAAGCGTGAAGGCGCGCTTCGAGAAACTGGATAAGCGCCCGCACCTTGCTGGACTGGCGGCGATTGGGAAGATACGCGGCGTACACGACGGCGTCGCCTTGATGGGGACTCGCATCGAAGTGCTCCAGCAAGCGCATGAGGCGTCCCGCGCGAATCTCGGCCGCGACGTGCCATTCGGGCAGCAACGCAATGCCGCGTCCCGCCAGCACGGCTTCGAGCAGGATGTCGAGATTGTTCGACAGCAGATGACCATGCACGTCGACGCGCTGCTGCGCGTCGTCCCGCCGGAAGGTCCAGACCTGCCGGGAACGATAGCCACCGCCGTATGCAAAGCGAAGGCACTCGTGAGCGCTCAGTTCTTCCGGTGTTCGTGGCGTGCCGCTACGTTCGAGGTAGTCGTGGCTGGCCACCACGCAGCGCGGATTGTCCGCCAGCTTTTTAACGATCAGGTTGGCGTCGCGATCGAGCTGGCCGATCCGGATCGCGACGTCGATCCGCTCGAGTGCGAGATCGACAAAGTGATCGGCAACGACAACATCGAGAAACACGCGGGGATGGGCGGAGAGAAACGCCGCCAGGTGCGGTGCGAGCCGCAGGCGGCTATAGGTGGACGGTACCGCGATGCGCAGTGCGCCGACCGGCGACGCGCCGCTGTCGAACACGCTCTCGTCCGCCTCGGCCAGGTCGTCGAGCACCTTGCTGACCTGTTCGACGTAAGCCATGCCGGCGTCCGTGAGGCTGACCTTTCTAGGTGTGCGGGTCAGCAGCGCGGTGCCCAGGGAGGCTTCCAGAGAGTCCATCAAGCGTGTGACCGAGGAGGTGGCCACCCCAAGACGTTGGGCGGCTTTCGAAAAGCCGCCGGCGTCCGCCACTTCCAGTAGCGTTTTCACCGCGAGGAATTTGTCCATGGTCGTTCCGGCCTCCGATTTGGTTGCAAAAAATGCAACTCTCGCTTGCATTTTATCCACATTCAACAATTTGAACGCAACGTATAAGCTGCATCCATTACCTAGTGAGGGGTGCAACATGCAAGCCATTCAGATCGAAATCAATTACGACTTCATTTGTCCGTGGTGCTGGATCGGTCAACGCAATCTTGCTGCGGCGCTGGCGCAAGCCGGCACCGGCGCGGCTGTGTCGATCCGTTACGTGCCGTTCGAGTTGAATCCGTCCATGCCGGCCGAAGGTATGGACCGGCGCGCCTACCGGACCCGGAAATTCGGCAGCTGGGCGCGCTCGCAAGTCATGGACGCGCAGGTCACGGCCGCGGGTCTGGCGGCCGGCGCGCCGTTCAATTACGACGTGGTGTTGCGCACACCGAACACGCGTCTGGCGCATCGCCTGATGCAGTTCGCGCAACAGCGCAATGAACCGATGAAAACCGCCGCCTTGTATCAAGCCATCTACGCGGCCTACTTTTCCGAAGGCCGCGACATCGGCTCGCTCGATACCTTGACCGCAATCGCCGCGGACCATGCTTTCGATGCCAACGAAGTGCGCGCGTATCTGCTCTCCGCTGCCGGCAATCAGGAGATGGACGCCGCGCGCGCTCGGGCCGACAAGCTCGGCGTTCAGGCCGTGCCGACCATCTTGATAGACGGCCATGTGATCAGCGGCGCACAGCCTCCCGTGGTCTTCACCAACACGCTGCGTTCGGCAGAGCAAAGGAACTCAGCATGAGATCGCTTGAAAAACCGCGTGCCGTCGTGATCGGCGGATCGCTCGGCGGGTTGCTCTCGGCCAATACCTTGCGGGCGGCCGGCTGGGAGGTCGACGTGTTCGAAACCTCGCCGAATCAGTTGGAAAGCCGCGGCGGCGGCGTCGTGCTTCAACCGGACGTCCTGGATGCGCTGCAGTTCGCCGGCGTCGCGTTGCCCGCGCCTCCGGGCGTGGCGTCAGGCGAGCGCATCTATCTTGATCGCGACGACAAGCGCGTCGAACAGTTGTACATGCCGCAAATGCAGACTTCATGGACTCTGCTGTATCGCGCCATGAAAAATGCGCTACCCGCGCAGGCGCTGCACGCCGGCGAGACTTTTGTCGATTTCCGTATGGAAGGCGAACAGATCGTCGCGCAGTTCGAGAGCGGCCGCAGCGAACAGGCCGATTTGCTGATCGGCGCCGACGGTATTCGTTCGACGCTCAGGCGCCGCCTGCTCCCCGAAGTTGTGCCGGCCTACGCGGGGTATGTAGCGTGGCGCGGGCTGGTCGAGGAAGCCGATCTGCCCTTGCCGGCCGCGGACATGTTGCGCGACCGCTTCAGCTTTCAGCAAGGCGACGGGCATTCCGGGCTCTGCTATCTGATTCCCGGCGACAACGATTCGACTGTGGTCGGCGAGCGTCGCTGGAACTGGGTGTGGTACCGCAAATACAGCCGCGAGCAACTCGAAGCGTTGCTGGTCGACCGTCACGGCGTCGCGCGGACGTTTTCGTTGCCGCCTGGCTCGACCAAGAGCACCGACATCGCCCAGTTGCGCGAAGACGCAAAAACCTGGCTTGGGCCGACGTTTCGCGCGCTAGTCGATGCCACCGACGATCCGTTCATGCAGCCGATCGTCGACCTGCGCTCGCCGAAGATGGTGTTCGGCCGCGCGGTGCTGCTCGGCGACGCCGCCTCGGTGCCGCGTCCCCACACGGCGGGCAGCACTGCGAAGGCGGCGGCCAATGCCCATTCATTGGCGCTCGCGTTGTCGTCGACATGGCAAAGCGGCGCGACGATCGATTCAGCCCTCAAGCGTTGGGAGAACCAGCAGCTGCAACGCGGCAAGTTGATGACCGATCTGGGTATTTCGCTCGGCGACCGGCTGATGAACATCGCCCGCTGAGTCCACTTTTTCCGTTTCGTACTTCAGGGAGTTCTCATGTCAACCCAGGCATCCACCGCGACGGGCGGCACCCATCCCGTCAAACTGACACGCGGTCTGATCGCGCTGTTCGCGTTCTGCTGCGGCGCTATCGTCGCGAATCTGTACTACGCGCAACCGATCACCGAACTGATCGCACCGGGCATTCACATGTCCGGTGGCACAGCCAGCCTGATCGTGTCGCTCACGCAGATCGGCTATGCGTTTGGCCTGTTCTTTCTCGTGCCACTCGGCGACCTGCTGGAAAACCGCAAACTGATGATCACCACGGCCCTCGTGTCGATCGTGAGTCTTGCAGCCGCGGCGTTCGCGCAGCAACCGGGCTGGTTCCTCGCGATCTCGCTGCTAGTCGGCTTCAGCTCCGTCGCCGTGCAGATCTTGATCCCGCTCGCCGCGCATCTCGCGCCGGACGAGTCGCGCGGCAAGGTGGTCGGCACCATCATGAGCGGGCTGCTGCTCGGCATTCTGCTGTCACGCCCGATCTCCAGCGTGGTAGCCGGGCATTTCGGCTGGCGCGTGGTGTTCGGCGCCGCAGCCGTGCTGATGACGATCGTGACCAGCGTGCTCGCGCTGACCATTCCGCGCCGCCAACCGGATCACAAGGCGACCTACTTCGAACTGATCGGCTCGCTCGGCCACCTGGTCCGCACGATGCCGGTGCTGCGTCATCGCTCGCTGTATCAGGGGCTGATGTTCGCTTCGTTCAGTCTGTTCTGGACCGCGATCCCCGTCGAGTTGACCCGCCATTTCGGGCTCTCGCAGACCGAGATCGGCATCTTCGCGCTGGTGGGCGCGATCGGCGCCACCTCGGCACCAGTTGCGGGCCGTCTGGCCGATGCGGGTCACACGGTACGCGCAACCCTGATCGCGCTGGTAGTGGGCGCGCTCGCCTACGCTCCCGCACTGATCCATCCGGCGTGGGGCGTGCTGGGCCTCGTGGCGACCGGCATCGTGCTCGATTTCGCCGTGCAGATGAACATGGTGCTGGGTCAACGCGAGATCTATGCGTTGCATGCGGCGAGCAGAAACCGCCTGAACGCGCTGTATATGACGAGCATTTTCGTGGGCGGTGCGTTCGGTTCGGCGCTCGCCAGCCCGCTCTATGAGCATGGTGGCTGGCCGTTGGTGGCCGCCGTCGCGACGGCCTTCCCGATCATTGCGCTGGCGCACTATCTCGCGATTGGCCGTCCGCACGCCGCGCGCATCGCCTGATCTACATCGCCCAATCACGAGACCAGACGGCCTGCTGTCCGGTTTAACAACATTTCAGGGCGTCTTCAGGAATTTCCGCGGGGTTGACGATACGCTAACCCGGATAGTCATTCACCTGAACGACACCCAATCGCTTGCAAAGGAATCGTCATGTCCTCCCTTTCACCCCTGCTCGACGGTTACGACCTGAATGGGCTGCGCCTGCCGAATCGCGTCGTGATGGCGCCGATGACCCGCTCGCGCGCGCCGTTGCACGGCCGTCCGACGGAGATGATGGCGCAATACTATGCGCAGCGCGCGTCGGCGGGACTGATCATTACCGAGGCGACCAATGTCAGCTCGGCCTCAGCCGCCTTCGAACTCACGCCCGGCATTATCACGACCAAACAGATCGACGGCTGGCGTCATATCACGAGCCAGGTGCACGCCGCCGGCGGCCGCATCTTCATGCAGTTGTGGCATGGCGGACGCGTCAGTTCATTTGCACTGCTGGGCGGCGAAGCGCCGCTCTCGCCTTCAGGTGTAAATGACGACCTCGAACAATTGCAGGTCTGGGCGCAACTGCAAAACGGCCAGTACACCAAGATCCACGCCACGCCGTCGCGCGCCATGTCGCTCGATGAAGTGAAGCTCACCATCGACGCGTTCAAACAGGGCGCGGCCAACGCGATCGCGGCCGGCTTCGACGGTGTCGAAGTCCACGCGGCGAACGGCTACCTGCCGCATCAGTTCCTCTCGTCGACCACCAATACGCGCGATGATCGCTACGGTGGTTCGATTGCGAACCGCGCCAACTTCCTGCGCGACATTCTCACGGAGATCGGCTCGGTGGTCTCGCTCGACCGGGTCGGCGTGCGCATCTCGCCTTACGCGCACTACAACAACGTGCGCGATGCGGACCCGGACGGCACTTACGATTATGTCGGCAAGATGCTCGGAGAATTCGGCATCGCCTACCTGCATGCGGCGGACACCAACGGCTGGAGCGGCGCTCCGGACTTGCCGCGCATCATCGAACGCATGCGCCGCGCTTTTCCCGGCACCTTGATGCTTAACGGCGGCATTTCCATCGATCAGGCCGACGCGCTGATCCGCGACGGCCACGCCGACCTGATTGCATTTGCACGCGCGTATATCGCCAATCCCGATCTGGTCGAACGCATTGCGACCCATGCGCCGCTCGCGACACCGAGGCCGATCGGCTGGTATGGCGGTGACCACGCCGGGTATATCGACTATCCGTTCGACAGCAGCGCCGGGCAAAACGCCCAGGCAGGCCCGGCGCACGCATGACGCATTCCGTGAGCCGCGCACCCGGCGTAGTCCGTGCGGCATCTTCGATTCAAGACTTCTCTGATAGGTGCGTGAATGACTCGCAAGTCTAAATGGCTGACGGTGGGCGGGGTGGTCATCGTGGCCGCGCTGATCGTCGCTACGCTGCTGATGTGGAGGCCTGCCATCGCCCCGATCAGTCCTCCTGCAGCTTCATCGTTCGACGCGCAAACAAAGCTCGCCGGCGCGCGCGTAGTCGCGCTCGGCGATTGCATCGTCTGCCATACCGCGAAGGGCGGCCAGCCGTTCGCCGGCGGCCTGCCGCTCGCCACGCCGTTCGGCACCATCTACGCCACCAACATTACGCCCGACATCGAAACCGGCATCGGCAGCTGGTCGCTTGAAGCCTTCACGCGCGCGGTGCGTTACGGCGTCGCTCGCGACGGGCACCTGCTGTATCCGGCGTTTCCGTATATTCACTTCACGCGCATGTCCGATGGCGACATTTCAGCGGCCTACGCGTATCTGATGACACGCGAACCGGTCAGCGCGACCGCCCCGGCCAACGACCTGATTTTCCCGCTGAACTTCAGACCCTTGCTGGCTTTCTGGAACGTGTTGTTCCTGCACCCCGGCGCACAGCAGGCGGACGCCTCGAAGGACGCCCAGCGGAACCGCGGCAAGCTGCTAGTGGATGGCCTTGGCCACTGCGCGTCGTGCCATTCGCCGCTCAATGCAATCGGCGGCGAAAAGTCGGGGCAGGCCTTCGGCGGCGGCATTGTCGACGGCTGGGAAGCGCCTGCGCTCACCGCACTGGGCGCGGCACCCAAACCGTGGACCCAGCAGCAGCTCGTCATGTATCTGCGCACCGGCCGCGCCAGCGAACACGGTGCAGCCGCCGGCCCCATGTTGCCCGTCACGCGCGATCTCGCCACCGTGCCTGAAGAAGACGTACAGGCGATTGCCGCGTACATCCTGTCGATCCAGAAGCCGCAGCCGGCCGCAGCGCACGCCACGGCCGATATCGCCGCTCAAGGCGGCAACTCGCCGCAAGCGCAACGCGGCGCGGCCTTGTTCGCTGCATCGTGTGCGCAATGCCACGGCCCTGCTGCGCCGATGCAGTCGATCGGCGAGCGCCCCACGCTCGCATTCAGCACCGCCGTCAATGCCGCGACGCCGCGTAACGCGGTCCAGATGATACTGAGCGGCAACGGCTGGCATGGCGAGGACAGCATGAACTACATGCCCGCCTTCAACCAGGTTTACAACGACCAGCAGATCGCCGATCTCGCGTCCTACATTCGCGCGACCTATTCGCAGCGCGGGCCGTGGCAGGACGTCGAGACGATGGTGGCAAAAGTCAGACAGGAGAACAACGCGCGATGATCAACCTTACCGTCAATGGCGTGCAACATGCCCTCGATATCGATCCGGCCACGCCGCTGCTTTACGCGCTGCGCAACGACTTGCAACTTCACGGTGCGAAGTTCGGCTGCGGACTCGGACAATGCGGCGCATGCACCGTGATCGTGGACGGCGAAGCCGTGTTCTCGTGCCTGATGCCCGTCTCAGCGGTCGGCAAGCGGCCAGTGCGCACGATCGAGAGTCTCGGCACGGCCGAGCATCCCGGTCCGCTGCAGAAGTCCTTCATCGACCATCAGGCTGTGCAGTGCGGCTACTGCATCGCCGGCATGATCATGCGCGCTCAAGCGTTGCTCGAACGCAATCCGCGGCCGACCGAACGCGAACTCCTCGACCACATGGAACCGAACCTCTGCCGTTGCGGCACACACACGCGCATCCTGGCCGCGATCCGCGAAGTGGCGCACCTGCCGGCCGCCGGCGCGACGTCGGCCTCATCCCAAGGTGCGGTCAGTCACGGAGGCACGCAATGAGCGTCAAAGAGGAAGAAATCAACGAGGGACGCCGCCGCTTCATGATGTCCGGCGCGCTCGTGGTGAGCTTCAGTCTGTTTCCCGGCGTCTCGGCCATGGCACAGGAAGTGATCGCCGACGAAGGCGCCGCGGTGCATATCGGCAAAGCGACCCAGGCGCTCGCCGGCAGTCTGAAGACCAATCCCTATCTGGACGCGTGGATCAAGATCGATGCGGCAGGCAAGGTCACCGTCTACACCGGCAAGGTGGAACTGGGCACGGGCGTGCGTACCGCGCTGCTGCAAGTCGCCGCCGAAGAGCTGGATATGGCGCCGTCGCTCATCACTTTCCTGACTGCCGACACCGGTGCCTCGCCCGACGAAGGGCTCACGGCCGGCAGTCATACGATGGCGGACAGCGGCAGCGCGTTGCTGAACGCGTCCGCGCAGGTGCGGGGTCTGCTAATCGACGCTGCCGCCAGGCATTTCGGCGTCGACAGCCAGACCTTGAGTGCGCATAACGCGATCATCAAGGCGCCGGACGGCCGCAGCATGACTTACGGCGAAGCGGTAAGTCTCGTCGACCTGCATCGCATGGCGTCGCCGACTTCACCGTTAAAGAGCCCCACGACGTTCGACACGATCGGCACGTCATTGCCGCGTGTGGATATTCCCGGCAAAGTGACCGGCGGCCCGAGCTACGTTCAGGACATGTTGCTGCCGGGCATGTTGCATGCCCGTGTGGTGATGCCGCCCGTCTACGACGCGAAGCTGATCGACACCAATACGCCCGAAATCCTGAAGATGCCGGGCGTCGTCAAGGTGATCAGGAACGGCAACATGCTGGCCGTGGTCGCCAAAGGGGAATGGCAAGCCGTGCAGGCGCAGCGCGCGTTGGCCGCGGGAAGCCACTGGAGCGCCGGGCGTGTCTTGCCCGATCCCGCCACCGTGCATCGCGATCTGAAACAGATCTCCACCGAACACATCGAGATCGCGAACACGCACAATGCGGCCGGCACGCCGGTGAAAACGCTCAGCGCGAAATACAGCAAGCGCTACATGATGCACGGCTCGATCGGCCCATCCTGCTCGGTGGCAGTGTTCAAGGACGGCGCCATGACCGTCTGGACGCACTCGCAAGGTGTCTATCCGCTGCGCGACGGGCTCGCGGAAATGTTGTCGCTGCCCAAGGACGAGGTACGCTGCATTCACGTCGAAGGGTCGGGCTGCTACGGCCACAACGGCGCGGACGACGTGGCCGCGCACGCCGCGTTGATCGCGCTTGAAACCGGCGGCCTGCCGGTGCGTGTGCAATGGATGCGCGAGCAGGAACATACCTGGGACCATTTCACGCCCGCCATGTTGACCGAAGTAAGCGCTTCGCTCGACGCGAGCGGCATGATCGTCGACTGGAACTATGCGCTGTGGAGCAGTTCGCACAACGAGCGGATTGTGAACGCCGGGCGTCTGATTCCGGCGCAGTTGCTGGAGAAGCCGTTCGTGCCCGCGCCGTCAATGCCGATGCTGCAACCCGAAGGCGGCGGCGACCGCAACGCGATTCCGCTGTATGCGCTGCCGAACATGCACATCATGAACAATTTTTCGCCGACCATGCCGTTGCACTCGTCGGCCATGCGCTCGCTCGGCGCGCACATGAACGTCTTCGCAATCGAGACGTTCATGGACGAATTGAGCGCCGCCGCCGGTGTCGATCCGGTCGCCTTCCGGCTCAAGCATATGCAGGATCCGCGCGCCCGTGACGTCATTAAGCTGGTGGCCGAAAAATTCGGCTGGCCGAGGCCGCCGCGCAAGGCCAATCATGGTGTCGGCTTCGCGTTCGGCAAGTACAAGAACCTGATGGCTTACGTGGCGATCGCCGTCGAGATTTCCGTCGTGCCCGAAACCGGCCAGGTTACCCTGGAGCGCGCCGAAGTGGCGGTGGACGCCGGACAGATCGTCAGTCCTGACGGTATCCGCAATCAGATCGAAGGCGGCATCGTGCAATCGGCCAGCTGGACGCTCTACGAAGAATTGAAGTTCGATAGGGAGCGGATCAGAAGCTTCGACTGGAGTAGTTATCCAATTCTGCGTTACTCCGCCGTGCCGCGCAGTATTAACGTCCATCTGATCAATCGCCCCGGCGCGCCGTTTCTGGGCGCAGCGGAAGCGTCGATGGGACCGACCGCCGGTGCGCTCGGCAACGCGTTGTTCGACGCGACCGGAAAGCGCTTGCGCGACATGCCGTTGGGCGGCGACGGTTTGCGCCGTCAAATAGAGGCATAGCGAGTCCCCGAAGTGCCGCTGTGTGTCAATGAACGCCGCTCAGTGCCGCCAGCGACGGCACGACGTTTGCTGACAAATAGCGGCACATGACATTTCCACCAGGAGTGAACCCGTGATCATCGATCTATCCGGCCAAACCGCCGTTGTCAGTGCCTCCACTGCGGGCATCGGTCACGCCATTGCAATAGGACTCGCCGCGGCCGGCGCGCACACCATCATTAATGGACGCAAGCAGGAAGCGGTCGACCGTGCAATCGAATCCATTCTCAAGACGATACCGCAAGCGAAACTGCAGGGCTTTGCCAGCGACCTCGGCACGCGCGAGGGCTGCGACGCGCTGGCGAAAGCCGTGCCGCAGACCGACATTCTCGTGAACAACCTAGGAGTGTTCGGTCCGGGCGATATCTTCAGCACTGAGGACGACGACTGGGAGCGCTACTTTCAGGTCAACGTGATGTCGGGCGTTCGGCTCACGCGGGCCTATCTGAAAGGGATGATGGCGCGTAAGTGGGGGCGCGTCGTATTCATCTCGTCGGAGTCGGGCTTGAATATTCCGGCCGATATGCTGGCCTACGGTTTTTCCAAAACCGCACAGCTGAGCATCGCACGCGGTATCGCCAAAGAGGCGGCGGGTAGCGGTGTGACGGTGAATGCCGTCCTACCGGGTCCCACGTTGTCGGACGGCTTTCGCACGATGGTGGAAGACACCGCTAGGGCGCAAGGCAAAACCGTCGAACAGGTCGGGGGCGAGTTCGTGCGTGAGCACCGCAGTACGTCGCTCATCCAGCGGCCCGCCAGCACCGAAGAAATCGCGAACATGGTCGTGTATGCCTGCTCGCCGCAGGCATCAGCAACCACGGGCGCCGCACTGCGAGTGGACGGTGGCGTGGTCGATTCGATTGCGTGAACGACCGGCTTACGCGTGCCGAATAGCAGCACGCAGGGCCGCGACCAGACTGTCGGCGTCGCGGTCCCCGTCGTAGCGATGGCCGTTGATGAACAATGTGGGCGTGCCGTTCACGCCACTTCGCAGACCACTGTCGAAGTCTTTCTGAACGGTCTCGTCGTAAGTCCCTTCAAACGCGCTTGCCACGTCCTGTGAGCGCATATCGAGATGCGCGCCATATCGGCGTAAATCCGCGTCGGCCAAAGCGTTCTGATTCTCGAACAGGACGTCATGCGCCTGCCAGAATTTGCCGACGGTGGCCGCCGCTTCCGCGAATTCGGCGGCGTGCAGCGCATGCGGATGCATGTCGGCCAGCGGAAAATGCCGGAACACGAAGCGAAGCTGGTCGCCCATCGCCAGCTGCACTGCTTTAATCACACCGTACGTCGCCCCACAATACGGGCATTCGAAATCACCGTACTCGACCAGCGTCACCAGTGCATCGGGGGCACCTTGCGTGTGATCGAAGTTTTCGACTGGAGGGTAAAGATGGCTCATAGTGCTTCCTGTTGGGTCGACGTATGAATCTGCTCAAGTGCGCCGAGTATGCCGTCGACGCCGGGGTTGATTGCGATAGGGGAGACGTAGACCCATCGAACGATGCCCTCGTCATCGAGTACGAACAGCGCTCGCTCGCAAACGCCTTCGGTCGGGCGGTACACGCCATATGCCCTGGCCACTTCCCCTTTAGGTTCGAAATCGGCAAGCAGAGGAAAATGGAAATTGCGTTGCGACGCATAGGCCGCATGCGACCAGACACTGTCGACAGAAATCGCAAGGAGCTGCGCCCTGAAGGGGCGAAATGAGCCCAACGCCGCATTAAACAACGCCAGTTCGTCGCTACAGACCGGGCTCCAGTCAGCGGGATAGAACGCCAGGATGACCGGCGAACCGCGCAATTCGGATAGCGATATTCTCTGGTCAGGTGTGGCTGGCAAGGTGAATCCTGCCGCGCGCATTCCTGGGCGAAGAACGGGGTTCGTTGATGGGGAATGAGTCGTGGTCATTTTCGATTACTCTCCTGGAGAAATTCGCCTCGTCAAGCATGCGGTCACTCGAACGAGGGCGCGTCGCTGAGCACCGTTTCAACAAAGAAGTGCTGTCATGGTGCGAGCCGTTGTTCCACACTGTTTCAAATGGTATTAAGCAGAATAGGCCGAACGCGATCTTCGAAACAGCTATCCATTGAGATGCCCCATCCAACGGAAAAGGCGTATATCTAGGACCTTTGTATAGGTCTCTCTGGATGCCTCGCGAGTTTGATTATCGCCGTGCCCGTTCATGCATAAAGGGGGGAGCGGTACGTCGAATCTTGGCTGGCGGCCTGTGGATTTCGGTCATGACGGGCCTCCTTCGTTCGTATGGCATCGCCCGGTGCGGGCGCATATCGCACCGGCGACGGTGGTGGCGCAGCGTCTGGATCTCCTGCGCCCTGGAGCAGGCCATAATCACGTGCCGTTATTCCAAGTATTCTCGAGATGGCGCTAGGTTTCATAAGTTGGCTCCTTCGGATCAATAGGAATTCAAGCCGCCAGCAAGGCGTGGTGCACGCCTGCCTCTGCGGGGATCAGGTGGGGGGATGACGACGACCTGAACGGTGCCGGGTCAGAATCGAACTCGGCATTCTCGCTAAAGTAGCGGACAAGGTGATCAATCAGTCTGCGCACGCGCATGGGCTGGTTACGTCGCGACCTGTACAACAACTGGGTCTCCAGCGGCGGTGCTTGCCACTCGGTCAGAATACGAACCAGTTCGCCACGCGATTCCGGAATACGCGCGATCTGCTCCGGCACGATCACCACGCCCAGGCCGTCGACCGCGGCAGAAATCAGTGCGCTCGGGCAATTGGTGCGAAATGCGCTGCGGGTGCTGAGTACCGGGCACTCGCCCGTCGATGAATGGGTAAGCGGCCATGAAGCTTGATGCGGCCCGGCCATAACCGCCATGCACAGATCCGGGCGCACATCATCCGGATGCACGGGCAGCCCGGCGCTGCCCAGAAACTTCGGGCTTGCGTAGATGCCCAGGCGCGTTGCGGCAAGCGAGCGCGCAACACATGTGGAAGGAGCGGATCTGCCGACGACAATGGAAAGATCGGCCAGATCGCCCAACGTCTCGACACTGTTATCCACGAGGCGCGTATCCACTCGCACCTTGGGATACTCGCGCATGAAGCTCGACAGAACCGGTGCAAGGCGGCTCATGCCGAACAGGACGGAAACCTCGACACGCAGATCCCCGGAAACATCGAGTGCGATATCGTTACTGACCCGTGCAAGGTCTTCGTAACAGTCAAGAACCCCGGTGGCATGTTCAAGCACCATATGCCCGACCGATGTCAACGACACCTTCCGGGTGGTTCGATTGAAAAGTTGAACGCCGAGGAGTGCCTCCAGATCCTGCACCGCCCGGCTCACGGAGGGAACGCCTACGTTGGCGGCGTCGGCGGCCTTGGTGAAACTACCGTGGTCCACCACGGCTTTAAAGATCTGCAGTGCTTTCAGACGTTCCATGATTATCTCCGAGTCAAAGGACAGAATGCATGGACCGAATAGTGAGCTGACGCCTCCTCGAATGCGAGTTACGTGGTGTTAAGTTTTGCTAGCCGTGCATAGCGGGCGAAAGTGCGCGTGTTGCGGACCCGTCTCGGCGTGATTGCCGCCTCGTTCGATTTCAGATTTTTTAAGTTGGTGGTGGCGCGGCGTTGCGCGATGATGCAATATTTTTTTCGGATGCCGTGCTCCGGAAGCGTTGCTACTGCTGGCGACGCTACACACGTAAAGGTGGTTTGATGGTCCCCCCGTACAGCCTGACGTTCGGCCCCTTCATCTTGCATTTCCCGCAGCGCGCCCTGACGAAAGATGGCGAACCCGTCCGACTGGGCAGCCGTGCCCTCGACATTCTGGTTGTGCTGGTCGAAAGCGCCGGCCAGCTGATGTCCACACGGGAACTGTGCGATCGCGTGTGGGCCGGCAGCGTGGTCGACGAAGGCGCCCTCCGCGTGCATATGTCGGCGTTGCGTAAGGCATTGGGCGACAGCGACGGCGGAGTCCGCTACGTCGTCAACGAGACGGGGCGCGGCTACCGGTTTGCTGTGCCGGTGACGAAGTCCGTTTCACGCGCCTTTGCCGCGCCCCCCTCTGGCGACGCTCGAACGTTGCCGGTCAACCTGGCACGCGTGATCGGTCGCGACGACATCATTGCGGGTCTGACCGATCAGCTCCCCGAGCGACGCTTTCTGACAATCACCGGGCCCGGCGGAATGGGGAAGACGACCGTCGCGCTAGCCATCGCCCATCGATTTTCCGAGCACACCGGCACCCGCGCCCTCTTCGTCAATTTTGCCCCCGTCTCGGAGACCTCCAGCGCGGCCAGTACGGTGGCTTCCGCCGTAGGCGTCGCCGTTTTCAGCGGGGATCCCGTTCCGGATCTGATCAACGCACTTGGCAACACGCCTGTGCTGTTGGTGCTCGATAACTGCGAGCACCTGATCGACGCCGTCGCCGAACTGGCTGAACAGTTGCTACAGGGCTCACCTGGCGTCCATCTGCTCGTCACGAGCCGGGAGCCGCTGCGGGCAGACGGCGAGTCGGTGCACCGGCTCGCGGCACTACCGTCACCGGGATCGGGCACGCAACTCAGTACGGACGAAGCGCGGAACTATCCCGCTATCGCGTTGTTTCACGACCGCGCCAAGGCCGCGAACGATTCATTTGCGTTGACGGAATCGAATGTCACGGCGGTGTGCGACATCTGTCGCAGACTCGACGGCATCCCGCTGGCGATCGAATTCGCCGCGGCCCGGGTCGGCTTGATGGATGTCCACGCCATTTCCGCACGCCTCGACGACCGCTTCGCGTTGCTCACCCAAGGCCGCCGAACCGCGCTGCCCCGGCAGCAAACACTGCGCGCGACGCTGGACTGGAGTTATGAACTGCTGCAGCCACAGGAGCAGCAGGTTCTGCGGCGCCTGTCCGTCATGCGTGCGTCCTTCGACATGAGCGAGGCGGCCGCAGTCGCGAGCTGCCCGGAACTCGACGATCTCGCCGTGTTCGATGCCACGACGGGCCTGATCGCCAAATCGCTGGTTTCCTGCGACGTCAACGGGTCGCCCTTACCTTACCGGCTGCTGGACACCACTCGCCACTATGCGCACCTGCGCCTCGTGGAGGCCAACGAGGTCGACGCGGTGAGGGCCCGGCACGCGGAACATTGCTGCCAGATCTTTGCGGATCCCGTAGCGGCCTGGGAAGGCAAGGCCCCCCGCGAATGGCTCGCCATTCACAGCCGACGTATCGATGATATCCGGGCCGCGTTCGACTGGGCGTCGCGTCAAGAAGGCGATCCTACCCTCGCCATCAGGCTGGTGATTGTTACTGCGCCACTATGGTTTCACCTGTCCCTGCCCCATGAGTTCCTCGCGATGGCCGAGCACGCCATCGCCGCCGCGGAGGGCTCCAATCTGGCGGGCACGCCTCAGCACATCGAATTGCTCGCGGCTTATGGCCATGCCCTGTGGCATACGCGTGGGCCGACAAGCGCCATGGCGCACGCCTTCGAGCACGCCTATGAAGCGGCCACGCGTCTGAACGACGTGGGCATGGCGTTGCGGACGCTGTGGGGAATCTGGGCCCAGCGCATCCTGGCGGGAAGCTATTCGGAAAGCTTGCAACTGGCCGAACAATTCAGCGGCCTCGCGTCTGGAACCGGCGATTTCTCTGCCTCACAGACCGCCGATCACATGTTGGCCCTATCGCATCATTTTCTGGGGAATCAAGTCAAAGCGCGGTCTTTGATCGAAGACGTCATAGCTCGCGACGAAGATCCCATTCGGGCGAATCATGCGAACCACGCGCAGGTCGACGGCCGAATCGCCTCGATGTCCCTCCAGATGCGCATACTGTGGTTGCAGGGATCAACCGGTGAGGCCGCGGCACTCGCCCGCGAGTGCGCGGAGCTGGCGTTGGCAATCGACCACGATCTATCGATTTGCTATGGACTCGCGATCGGCTCAATCCCGATCGCGCTATGGGAAGGCAACACGGCGATGGCACGCGAGCTCACCGGAAAATTGCGCGAACGGACCCGCAAACGCGGGCTGTCGCACTGGGATAAATGGGCGCAGGGCTTCGAGCACCTGCTGGAAGGGCGGCAAATCGTCGTACGGGACGCCACCGTCATGCAACTGGAGCTATTTGCGAGCGCCAACTCCGAGGCTTGCGTCGACGCACTGATCGTGCAGGGTCGCCTCGACCAGCCCTCATGGCTCCGCGACCGCCTGCACGAACGGCCTGGCGCCAGTGGAACGAGACCCGGTGAGTTCGCCGCGGCATGACTCCCTGCCACCTCGCACGGCGCGGTCACTTGGCCGCAGAAGCCCGTCTGGCGGGCTGATAACAGTTCTTAGCAAAGCTTAACTGACGCCTTGGCGGGTGTCCGCATGAGAATAGCTGCAGACGGAATGTTCGTGATTGGCAGATCGGCCCACGCTCTACGAAGAGCAGCGCAAGGTGTCGATCGCGAGCATCCACACCGGCCTTTCTCATCGGAACCCACTTCATGAATCAACTCGCTTCCACCGGCACATCCCAGCGCTCGATATCGACTCTGGTGAAGCCGTCGTCGGCACACCCGGTCCTGGATCCCGAGACCCAGCAATTTCTCGATCTGGTCGCAGAGGCGGGCCAGCATCCCGATCGATTGCTTCTTCAACGTCCGGCGTCTTCGGACGAGTCCGACCCGCAGCAAGCTCAATCCTCCGAGCCGTTTCCCGTTACAACAGAAGATCTGACGCTGCCCATCGGCCCGACGGGTTCGGTCGACGTTCGCATCGTGCGCCCGCTCGGCGCTTCCTCCGCGCTGCCCGCCGTCGTGTATTTTCCCGGCGGCGGATGGAGCATGGGCGACCGCATCACCCATGATCGACTGATTCGCCGGCTGGCGGTGCAGGCCGAAGCGGCAGTCGTATTCGTCGAGTACACGCGGACACCCGAAGCACGTTACCCCACGCAGAACGAGCAGGCCTATGCCGCGTTAATCTACGTTATCGAGCATGCCAGTTCGCTTGGAATCGATAGCCGGGCGATAGCCGTTGCCGGCGATGGCGCGGGCGGCAATATGGCTGCCGTCATCACGCTGCTGGCCAAGGTGCGGCGCGGCCCGCGCGTCGCGCTGCAGATTCTGTTCTGCCCGATTCTGTCGGCAAACATGACGTCTGGCTCTTACGACCGATACGCTGACGGCCCCGGATTGACTGCCCTCGCCTTGCAATCGTTCATTCGCGCGCAGTTCCCCACCGAACGCCTGACCGACAAGACGGCGATGCCCCTCCATGCAACGACCGCTGATCTTGAAGGCCTGCCGGCTGCCCTGATCATCACGGCCGAACACGACGTGGTACGGGACGACGCCGAGGCCTACGCACGCAACCTGATGCGCGCCGGTGTTCAGGTCAACGCGACCCGCTATCTCGGCACGATCCATGACTTTGTCGTCCTAGAGGGACTCGCCGACACGTTCCTCACGGACGCCGCGCTCACGCAAGCGTGCACCACGTTAAAAAGGTCGCTGCGACTTGCAGCGAGCCAAGTGCTTTCCTAAAGGCACAAACGCGATTTGCATGTCATCAGAAAAAGATGCGATCGCCGCTTGATTCAATGAAGTCCATCAGCACCTGGTCCGTCCTGCAACGGGTCGACGCGCCAGCAGCTCACCAGGCCACGCAGAACGTAGTTACTTTTCCTTGATTGGGGCATTGCATCATGATGAAACTGGGACGCTTTGACATTGATCTGGGGATACGCCGCTTGCGGCTGGATGGCCAGTCCGTCCGCCTCGGGTCCCGCGCCTTCGACATTCTGGCAGTGATCGTATCCGCAAATGGACGCCTCGTGACGCGAGACGAACTGATGAAGGCAGTATGGCCAGGCATCATCGTCGAAGAAGGCAATATCGATGTGCACTTGTCCGCCCTTCGCAAGGCACTCGGCGCAGATCGGGACCTCATCGTTACCGTACCCGGCCGCGGGTATCAATTGGCACAGCCTCCGATCCCTTCGGCGCCGGAACAACCTCGAGCAATGTCGACGATGAAACCCTCCTTGCCCGCCCGTCGGGCGGCGCTAGTCGGGCGGGAGACTGCGACCCGCCAATTGTGCGAAGCCCTGGCGTGCTCGCAGGTTTTGACACTCACCGGCGCGGGTGGCGTCGGCAAGACAAGTCTCGCGATTGAAGTGGCGCACCAGATGGCATCCCAGTTCGATGAACTCGTGTCGTTCGTCGAGTTGACTGCGCTAAACACCCAAGAAGCGGTGCTGCGCGCGATCGCCGAAAGCTGTCAGCTCCCGGTAGACAGCGCGAGCGTCACCGTCCCCGCACTCGCGGCGGCCCTCTCTGAAACGCCGCGACTGCTTTTTCTCGACAACGCGGAACATGTTGTCGGCAGCGTGGCGGAAATCATCGAGCCGTTGCTCGCGGGAAACAATGCGCTCCGAGTGCTGGTCACGAGTAGAGAGCCATTGCGCATCCGTTCGGAGGTGCTCTTCAAAGTTGACCCATTGGCGCTGCCGAAAACCCACTACGACCACGAAGACATTCTGCAAAGTCCCGCCGTCGACCTATTCATTCAGCGCGCGAACTCGCTCCCGGCCAATGTCCGCACCGATTACAGCGAAATCCGTCTGATTGGCGAAATTTGCCGCAGACTGGACGGCATTGCGCTGGCCATCGAGTTGGCCGCGGCCAGGGTGGAAGCGCTGGGTGTCGAAGGCGTGCGTCGCCGACTGGATGACCGGCTGGCGATCCTGACAGGCGGCTACCGCACCGCGATGCCGCGCCACCGAACGTTGCGCGCCACCTTTGATGCGAGCTTCGCGCTATTAAGCGAAACCGCTCAATGCCTGTTCCAGCGACTCTCCCTATTCAACAACTCGTTCACCTTCGAGTCGATGCGCGCCGTCGTGTGTGATACGGAACTGTCGGAAGAGGACGTGATAGATGGAATCGGCGAGCTGGTCGCGAAATCGCTTGTCAATGTCAGTCTCCACGAATCGGAAGCGAAGTATCGGCTGTTCGAATCCACCCGCGCTTACGCCGCCGACAAGCTGCGCGAGAAGGCCGACATGTCGCGTATTGCGTCGCGCTATGCGCAATATTGTTCGATGAATGCCGACGCACGCTCCAACCATGAACTGGCCATTACTGAAGCGCCGGCGGATTTGCTGGCTGCGTGACAATGTGGACGAATCTCCGGCAATTCAAACCCCGCGAGACAGGGCCAGAGGCATCACTCTGTCGCGAGGCAGTTGAAAGACTGGTTCACGGCGACTGCCGCGCCTTGATGGTCGCGCAAAGCCAGAAGAAGTTCGAACAACGTGCGAACATCGGCAACACTGCTCGTATTATCGAAGTCATCGGCAAGCACAACGAGCAGTTCGATAGCCTCAGACGTCCTGCCCCGCTCGTGAAGCAACCGGGCCAGCAAAATCGACGCCCTTAACTCCAACATTTTTGCGTCCTGCTCCCGGGACAGTTCGATTGATGTCTGGAAACAACCGAACGCAAGGTTGAGTTTTTCCATAGCGGCGTCGCTACCGGCCTTCTGGTCGCGCGATTCAGCTTGAGCCAGTGTGCCACGCACACGCCAGACCTCTGGCAAGAAGAAAAGCTCGCCGTTAGCCAGGCAGAAATTCTGCGCATCGCTTAGCCAGACGGATGCCCTGTTCAGGTTGCCGTCCGCAATCAGCGCTTCAGCGCAGGTGACGATCAATGGAGTAACCAGGCGCCTGAAGCCGCGCGCGAGCAGCGCATCGAGCTTTTGCTCGAGCAGTGCGGTCGCCGCCGCCCCTCCTCCGTCCAGTAGGTCGCGGCATGCCCCAAGACACTCGCAGTAATCGAGCCAGATTCCGAAACCATGTAGCGCAGCTTGCGATCGCATGATGTCGATATAGCGCGAGGCACGCTCCACGTCGCCCGACATCAGGGTCAGCGGTATCGCGGCCGCACCTAATACGTGCGTTAGCGAGGGTTCAAGCGTCTCCGAGCGAACCTGGTTGATGAGGGCTTCAAGGCGCAATTGCGACTCGTCGGTCTTACCCTGTAGCCAGGCGATCCGGACCAGGGTGCCGTTGCACATCACGGCTGGATCGACGGCAAATTTCCCGCCGCCTTGCGGTTTGCTCTCCATCCGTTCGAAGCGCTCCATTGCCTGCTCGAGGACCCATCGTGCCTGGGCGTGCTGGCCAAGGCAGTGCTGGGAAATGGCGACCAGTTGATCCCCCAGGATAACGTGCCAGTCCATGCCGCTCTGGCTGACGAATCGCAGAAACCGTCTGGCGTAATTCTCCGATGCGTTGATATTTCCAGCGGAAAGCATCGCGTTCCACAGCCCCCAAAGGGCTCGAGCGTGGCATAGCCCATCGCCGGTTTCACCAGCGAGAGCAAGCACTCTCTCCCACAGTTCCACCGGCCTCGAGACGTGCCCGCCAGCATAGGGCAATACAGAGGCGAGCGTAGCAAGCAGTCGCATTTCCGCGCGAGTGTCGACCGATGCCGGACGCAGTTCATTCAGTGCATCAATGGCCCGCTCGGCGCGCATGCAACATTCATCGATCAGTCCCGTCTCGAGTAGCACTTCTGCGAGACTTGCGGCCAGTCCTACGCCGATCTGGACCTCGCCTTGCGCAGAGAACGCCCAATCGAAAGCACTGCGTGCATTCTCCAGCCACTCATTGAGATCCGCCCCCCGGCCGGATGGGTCGGAAGGGCGGCCGGCCGATTGCGGGTGCCAGCAACGAGAAAGGTAAGACGCATGTCGCGCAGCGATCAGCTTCTGCTCGCCTTCGGCGAGGAGCTTTTCAAGCGCATAGGCACGCGTCGATTCGGACAGGCGATAGAGGCTTACCGGTCCGTCGAACTCAACGTTGACCAGCGATTTCGCCACCAGCTCGTTAATGCAGCTGATCGCGTCCGCTACAGCATAATTTTCGTCGCAGACCACCCCGCACATTGCCTCGAAATTAAAGCCGCCGCTGAATACCGCGAGACGCCCGAAGAGTAGCTGACTTGCCGGATTCAGCAGGGAGAAGCTCCAGTCGAAAGTCGCGCGCAAGGTTTGATGGCGGGGAAGCGCGGTTCGGTAGCCGCCCGTCAGCAATGAGAAGCGGTCGTTCAGGTAGCGATGAACCTGCTGCAAACCTAGCGCTTCCACCCGTGACGCTGCCAACTCTATCGCCAACGGAATGCCGTCGAGTCGACGGCAGATATCGCCGACAAGATGAACATTCGCTCTGACCACATCCCTACTTCGTTGTAGCGTATTCGCGCGCAACAAGAAAAGTCGGACTGCTGAGCACAATAAAATCTCGTCCTCGGTCGAACCCGGGGTAGGGACATCGAGTGGCTCAACCTTGTAGATCGTCTCCCCCATGATACGCAGCGGTTCGCGGCTCGTGACAAGCACACGCAGGTGTTCGCAGGCCGCTATGAGCCTGTCGACTATCCAGGCAACCGCGTCGATCACATGCTCAGCGTTGTCGAGCACCAGCAGCATTTTTTTACTGGAAAGTGCCGCAGCAAATTGCGTGATCTCGATCGCCGCATCAGGACTGCGCAGCGCGCATGATTCTGCGATCTTGAGCAAGACCGCATCGTGAGTGGTTACGGTGGCCAATTCGACGAAACACACCGCTCCGGAGAAGCCGTCCGAGGCGCGGCGCGCTATCTCTTTGGCGAGGCTCGTCTTGCCAATCCCGCCTGCACCCACCAGCGTCAACAGATGCGCGGTTTGGAGCAACGTGCGGATTTCACCTACGGCGGTATCGCGACCGGTTAATTCCATGTCGCGGAGCGCCGCGCCCGGTTTAAGCGATGCTCGGGAGTCGGCCACCGCCCCCCGAATGGCCCGTGGTCGTTGATTCAGGTGATAGCCGCGACCAGGGATGGTGACGATCAGGCCGCGGTCCGCGCCAAGTGCTTTACGCAGCGCGGACAGTTGAACATGGATATTGCATTCGTCGACCACGGTCTTCGGCCAGACCGCGTCCATCAATTCGCTCTTCGTCACGATCCGCCCGGCCGCGGAAGCGAGCACGGCAAGAATCTCGAAGGCGCGCGATCCCAAGGGTACAATTTGGCCGTCCTGGTGCAACGCCCGAATTCCTAGATCGATTTGAAAGCAGCCCAACTCGATCACGTCAGCACCGGAGTTCGTAGGTCGATTGGAATCCGTCATCTTCTTGCTCGTATTTGAGGAGGCAGATCCTTGTATCCGTTTGCACCAATATCTGATCGCATACAGACAGTAGGCACACGGGTCCGAAAAAGCACGACCGGTCGCAGCGTAAGCAGGCAAACGCTGAATTCTGTGGGCTTTCGAGCCCGACGTTAGTGGGAATGTTTTTTGTTGAACGTGAGCGCGCCTGTCGTCCGAGGCCCGCGCGTGCCACGTTATTTTTTTCTCGCAACATCACGCTGCGAGTGTGCCCGTTTTACGCGCGTCGAGATACGGGTCCATAAACAAATCTCTTTTGAACAAAGATCAACAATGAACATCACCCTCGACGAACTGGAAGCTTTCACCGCCGTAGCCAATACCGGGTCGATGACAACGGCCGCCCGGCAGCTTGAGCAGACGGTGTCGGCAACGAGCCGCACGTTGGGGCGTCTCGAAGAAAAGCTGAAAACGACGTTAATGCGTCGAAATACGCGCAGGATGGTGCTGACCGAGGAAGGGCGTGTTTTCCTTCAACACGCTCGCTCCATCATCGATTCGGTCGAGAACGCTGAAGAGCAGATGGTCGCACGGCGTGAGAATCCGTCGGGACTCTTGCGGGTCAATGCCGCATCGCCCTTTATGCTGCACGTGATTGCCCCGCTTGTGAAAGGGTTCCGCAAACGTTATCCGCACGTTCACCTGGAACTGAACACGAACGACAACATCATCGATCTGCTTGAAAGTCGGACCGACGTCGCGATCCGGATTGGTCAACTCAAGGATTCGACGCTGCACAGTCGCCTCATTGGCAGCAGCCGCATGCGTGTTCTTGCGAGTCGGGAATACCTTGAGGCGCACGGGTGTCCATGCGAGGTTTCTGATCTTGACAATCACACCCTACTCGGTTTCACACAACCGGAGTCGCTCAATGTATGGCCGTTGTTCGGGACCGACGGTGAGTCTTTTCGTATAGAACCCGTGGCTAGTTCGTCGAGTGGCGAGACGATTCGTCAATTGGCGCTCGAAGGCGTCGGTATAGTCTGCCTGTCGGATTTTATGACCGACCGAGACCGCGAAGCAGGACGCCTTACTCAGATCCTGGCTTCTCAGACTAAAGATGTTCGACAGCCGATCCATGCTGTGTACTATCGCAATACAGCGGTTTCTTCGCGAATAGCCTCGTTCGTCGATTATCTGATTGAAGAAATTGCCGGCGCGGGGACGACGACGCATCAGACTAAGTGGGCGGGTCAAGTATAGATGAGCTACACAGCGCGGCTCGTAGCCTCGAAGATGGCAAAGTGGGGGTTCGACCGCTCCCCTGTCAGAGATCCTGCGACGAAAGGTCGCCGCGAGCCTGAAGGCGCGTCCGCAAGGCGTTCCGGCGGAAGGCAGCCGATTCCAACAGTTGTCCTCAAAGCGCCGCCAGGTTTGACTCCCACTTCTCGTGGCGACGCCCTACCCATCATCCTACCCATACTGCAAAATCAATAGCCGTGACAGGCCAAAAAAGACGCGTGGCGCGTCGGATCAAGTCCTTGCAGGCTAGCCGCCAATACCCACTCGATCGTCAATTCAGTGGATGGATCCTTGCGGGGACGGGGTTGCCGCCAGTTCGTGTATCGACGATACCGTCACGGATACCGAAAAATCCACTCGGCAGTATCAGCTTTCGACAGACTGCATTGAACAATCAACCTGCACTTTCGTTGAACGATCACAAACACTGGGTATTGAGGACGATTTCTGCTGGGACACCGTCATAGCAACGCATAGACAGAGTCTTGTCGACATGATGGTCGACCTCAACATGGTCTATCTTGCGGCAATCGGCCCGTTGCTCGGACTCAGACTGCTCAACGTTCATGTTTCGGACAGGACCGCAAATGCCGCCAGGGCAACCGGATTTGGTATCGCCATGACCTGTTATCTGATCCGTCGGACGGGCCTAGTGGTAATGTTGGAAACAACGACCCTGCTTGTCTCCTTTCCGTTCTCGCTCGTGGCTTTGGTAGTCTCTCGACCTCGCACCATGGCTTTACCTAACGAGTCCCAAAACCAGCCCGTACATCCTCCACATTCACCGGGAATTCCAACCTCGCGTGAACGGTGACAATGCTCACTTCAGGAACTTGCTCTGCTCGCGAGGCGGGTTTTTAGCCGCACGCAAAATGAAACACAAACGTAAGCCAACGCATCAAGAGAGCAAAGGCACTGAAGCTCGGCCGCGCTACGCCTGACGCCACAAAGAGTTAGTAAAACTCACTAATCAAACGCGCGCGGCATCGACGTAAGATGAACTGATGATTAAATCAGCCGCATCACGGGTGCGTCTTTTCGAGCGACGATGTACTGAACGAATGAGCAAAAGGTATGAGCAGGGCTAGGCAACGCGCGTTCGATACGCGGGCGAAGATCATCGACGCAGCGGAACGTATCTTTCTTCTGCGAGGCGCGACACGCACGTCGCTCGACGACATCGCGAAGGAGGCCGGCATGACGCGCGGCACGATGCACGGCCACTTCAAGAACAAACAGTCGGTGCTTTATGCGATGCTCGAAAGCTCCAGCCTGCCGCTCGACCCGTTCTCGATCGAACCATGCAGCAGGGACGGCGATCCGCTTGGATTGTTGCGCACCGATCTGCATCGGTGTCTGCGCGACGTGTTGCAGAACGCGCGGACGCGGAGTCTGTATGGCATTGTGTTCGCCGCATGCGAGAACGCGTCGGAGACAGCGCATTTGTGCGAACGCATTCACATGGCGGGTATCCATGCCGAAGCACAGATCGAGGCTGCGTTGAGCTGTGCGGTGGCGCTCGGCCAACTGTCCGCGGATTTCGACACGAGGCAGGCGGCCGCCTTCATCCATGGGACGTTGAGCGGCTCTCTTCGCAAGTGCCTGACGATGTCCCCGCGAACGAACACCGACGCGGAAATCGGTCAGATCGCGGAGGCCGCGTTCCTGTGCATTGACGTGATAGACAACCACATCAGCAAGTCAATCAGTAGTGGACATGCAGCCGGATGAGTCAATGCTGGTCGTCTACTGACGCGTGAGCGCAGAATATCCGATCCGGCGGATGAGGCCAGTCGGAATTGCCGCAACGGAATCGCGCAAATCCGAACTAATGGTCGCAGCACCATTCACTACCATCCGCCTCCGAGCACTTTGTATAACGTGACGAGATTGGACTGGCGCGACAAGCTATCCGACGCCAGTTGCTGCTGCGCGGTGTAAAGCGTGCGTTGCGCGTCGAGGAACGTGAGGAAGCTATCCGTACCCGCCTTGTAACGCCCTTGAGCCAGCGTGTAGTAGCTCTCGGATGACGCCACATACTCGCGGTCCGCCTGCACCTGATCGACATACGTGGCCCGCGCCGCAAGCGCATTCGCCACTTCCTTGAACGCCGTCTGGATAGTGCTTTCGTAATCAGCGACGTCGATACTCTTTTCGATCTTGTCGACATCGAGCGTTGCCTTGTTGCTGCCGTAGTCGAAGATCGGCACGGAGATGCTCGGCGAGAATACCCACGCGCCACTGCCTGCCTTGAATAGACTGGAAAGCGTCGAACTCGACGCCCCGGCAGTAGCTGTCAGTTCGATCTTCGGAAAGAATGCCGCGCGGGCGGCGCCGATGTTCGCGTTTGCCGCCTTCAACGTATGCTCGGCTTCCACGATGTCCGGACGACGCGTGAGCAGCATCGACGGCACACCTGCGCCGATGTCGACGAACATCGAACCGTCGTCGAACGCATCGTCCAGTTTGGGCTCGGGCGGCAGATCGTCCGGAAGCGGCGCGCCGAGCACCGCAACCAGGTTGTTGCGATCCTGCTCCACCACACGCCGGTAAGACGCAAGGCTTGCCTTCGCGCTCGCCAGCGTGTTCTCCGCCTGCCGCACATCCAGCAGCGAAGAATTACCCAGTTGCTGGATGCGCTTCGTCACGTCGTACGTGGCCTGATCCGCTTTGACCGTGTCCCCGGTCACCTTCAGGAGCCGCTCGTCGGACAACCACGTCAGGTAGTCGGTTGCCACCGTTGCGATCAGGCTGATCCGTGTGCTCTCGCGCGATGCGTCGGTGGCGAGATAGTTCTCCAGTGCCTGGCGCTTGAGGCTCCTCAGGCGGCCAAAGAAATCGATCTCCCACGACGTCGTGCCGACATTCAGTTCATTGTCACCCGTCGTGATGCCTTCGACGCGCTCACGCGTCAAGCTGCTGCTCGCGCTAATGGTCGGCGCGAGCGCAGCGCGGGTGATCCGGTATTGCGCCTCATACTCGGCCACGTTCAGCGCGGCTACGCGCAGGTCACGGTTATTGTCGAGGGCGATCTGGATCAGCCGCTGCAGACGGGGGTCGCGAAAAAACTGATGCCAATCGGTATCGGTTGCAAGCGGCGCGTCGGCGATCGTCTTTTGCGCCGCGGTAGTACTCTGGTAGGCGTCGCCTTGCGGATAGGCGGCCGGAACAGGGGCAGCGGGCCGTTCGTAATGCGGATCGAGTGTGCAGCCCGTAAGCGCGGCAACCGCCAGTGCCACACTGCAGGTGGCCAGTTTGAGTTTCATCATTCATTACCTTCGTTTTTCGGGGTATGGCCGTGCTCGCCGAACAGCCGCCGTACGACGACGAAGAACACCGGCACGAAGAAGATCGCGAGCAAGGTCGCGGCGATCATGCCGCCCATCACGCCGGTGCCAATCGCATGCCGGCTAGCCGATCCCGCCCCCGTACTGATGACGAGCGGCAGCACGCCGAACACGAAGGCAAGCGAGGTCATCAGGATCGGTCGCAGGCGCAGGCGCGCGGCTTCGAGCGTGGCGTCGATCAGGCTGTGGCCCTGCGCCTGCAGGTCCTTGGCGAATTCGACGATCAGGATCGCGTTCTTGGTTGAGAGTCCAATGGTCGCGAGCAGGCCGACCTTGAAATAGATATCGTCCGAGAGGCCGCGTATATGCGCGCCGAGCACCGCCCCCAGCACGCCGAGCGGCACGACCAGAATCACGGCGATCGGGATGGACCAGCTTTCGTACAGGCCCGCGAGGCACAGGAACACCACGATCACCGAAATCGCGTACAGATAGATTGCCTGTGAGCCGGCCATACGCTCCTGATACGACTGCCCGGTCCAGTCGATGCCAAAGCCGGCCGGCAGCTTCTTCACGAGCGCGTCGACGGCGGCCATAGCCTGGCCGGTGCTCGCGTGCGGGCCGGTCTGCGCGGTGATCTCCATGGCCAGCGTGCGGTTGAAGCGCTCGATCTGCGGCGGCCCGAAGGTCCACTTGCCGGTGGCGAAAGCAGAAAACGGCACCATCTCACCGTCGTAGCTGGTAGTGGTCGTGCTGCTGGAATCGCCCGAGCTGCTGGAGCTGCTCGAACTACCGGAACTGGTCGTCGTGCTGGAACTGCTCGACCTCACGTACCAGCGCCCAATGTCCGACGGCATCATCCGGTACGGCGCGTCAGCCTGAACGTAGACCTTCTGGATACGCCCCGTATCGACGTAGTTGTTGACGTACGTGGAGCCGAACGCCGTTTGTAACGTGTCATTTACGTCGGCGATCGAAAGGCCGAGTGCACTCGCTTTCTCGCGGTCGATATTCACGTTGAACTGCGGCGTATCGTCAAGACCGCCCGGGCGCATACCGGACAACGCGCTGTCGTTAGCGGCCAGGGCAATCAGTTGCTGGCGCGCCGCCATCAGCTTGTCGTGACCTTGCCCTGCTCGATCTTCCAGTTCGAAGTCGAGCCCGCTCTGCGTACCGAGCTCCTGAATGGCCGGCGGATTGAGCGCGAAAATCTGCGCGTTGCGGGTGGCCGCGAAATGCATGTTGGCGCGCTGGATAATCGCCGCCGCTGAATTCATTTCACCACGCCGTACACTCCAGTCCTTCAGTCTGACGAAGGCGAGCGCGTTGTTCTGTCCCGAACCGTTGAAGCTGAAACCCGTGATCGAGATGATCTTGTCCACCTGCGGCAGCCCGAGGTAATACGCTTCCACCTGCTTGATAGTGTCTAGCGTGACCGAAGCCGGCGTGCCGACGGGCGCCGAGATCGACGTGATAACGATGCCCTGATCCTCATCCGGCAAATATGACGAAGGCAGTTTCATGAAGAGCAATGCCACCACGCCCGCAATCAGCGCGTAAATCACCATATAGCGCAGAGGCCTGCCGATCACGCGTGCCACCGCCGCGTCGTACCGGTGAGTGCCGCGCGTCAGCACGCGGTTGAACCACCCCAAGAGACCGCGCTTCTCGTGATGCCCGACATCCGAACGCTTGAGCAAGGTCGCGCACAGCGCCGGCGTAAGCGTCAGCGCGAGGAAGACGGATAGCAGCATGGCCGCGACAATCGTGATCGAGAACTGCCGGTAAATCGCGCCAGTCGAACCCGAGAAAAACGCCATCGGAATAAATACCGCAATCAGCACGGTAGTAATGCCCACCAGCGCGCCGGTGATCTGTTTCATCGCCTTGCGCGTCGCTTCAACTGGCGAAAGCCCCTCCTCTGCGATGAGCCGCTCCACGTTTTCCACGACCACGATGGCATCGTCCACCAGCAGCCCGATGGCCAGTACCAGCCCGAACATCGACAGCACGTTGATCGAAAAGCCGACCAACGACATGACACCAAAAGTGCCGAGTAACGCAACCGGTACGACGATGGTCGGAATCAGCGTGGCACGCAGATTTTGCAGGAACACGTACATCACGACGAACACCAGCATCACCGCTTCGATCAAGGTCTTGAAGACCTCTTCGATGGAGATGCGCACAAAGGGCGTCGTGTCATACGGGTAATCGACCACCACGTTCTGTGGCAGTTGCGCGCCCAGTTCGGTCAGTTTCGCGCGCACCGCCTTGGCGACATTCATCGCGTTGGCGCCGCTCGCGAGCTTGATGGCGAGCGACGCCGCCGGCTTGCCGTTCAGACGCGAATCCGTGCTGTAGTCGTCGCCGCCCACTTCGACGCGCGCCACGTCCTTGAGCTGCACTTTCGAGCCGTCGCTATTCACCCGCAACAGGATGGCGCCGAACTGCGCGGGCGTCGTGAGGAGGCTCGAGGACGAAATGGTCGCGTTGATCGCCTGAGCCGTGGTGGACGGCTTGCCGCCGATTTCCCCGACCGAGAGCTGGACGTTCTGATTGGTGATGGCCGTCGTGACGTCGCTGGTCGTCAAGCCGACGGCCTGCAACTTCACCGGGTCGAGCCAGATGCGCATGGCGTGCTGCGCGCCGAAAAGCGTCACGTCGCCGACGCCGTTGATCTGCGTAAGCGGGTCCTCGATCTGCGTGGCGATGATGTTGCCAAGGTCGATCGAGTTCACACTGCCGTCGCTCGAAGACAGCGAAACGATCATCAGAAACGCGTTGGCCGACTTCGCGACCTGCACGCCTTGATCCTGTACCGTCTGGGGTAGCGACGAGGTTGCCTGCTCCACCTTGTTCTGCACCTGCACCTGGGCGATGTCCGCGTTGGTGCCTTGCTGGAACGTCAGCGTGATGGTGGCCTGTCCGGCTGAACTGCTGGTGGACGACATATACAGCAGATGATCGATACCGCTCAGCTTCTGTTCAATCACCTGCGTGACAGTGGTCGCGACGGTTTCAGCGGAGGCACCCGGATAGGTCGCCGTGATCTGCACGGAGACAGGCGCCACGCTCGGATACTGCTCGACCGGCAGTGTCGTCATGGCAGCCCCGCCTATCATCATGATGACGATGGCGATGACCCACGCGAGGATCGGTCGATTGATAAAAAATCCAGCCATGAGAGTCTCGCTTTAGCTACCGGTTGTCGGAAGTGCGGCCAACGCACCGGTCGCTGCAGCGGCAGCGGTGTCCGCCGTGGCGGGACTCTCCACCGGCTTGACAAGAGCGCCCGCACGCGCCTTCTGCGAACCCCCGACGATCACCCGGTCGCCGGTTTTCAGCCCGCGGGTGACGATCCAGTCGGCGCCGTTGGCGGTATCTGCGGTGACGTGTCTCTGCTCCACCTTGTTGGCAGCATCGACCGTCAGCACGCTGGCCGAGCCGTCGGAGGTGCGCGAGACGGCCAGTTGCGGCACGGTGATCGCCTGCTGGTTCACGCCCTCTTCAAGCCGGGCACGCACGAACATGCCGGGCAGCAATACGCCATCGGGATTCGGGAACACGCAACGCAAGGTGACCGAACCGGTGGTCGAATCGACGGTGATATCGGAGAACAGCAGCTTGCCGGCCTGCGCATAGGGAGAGCCGTCTTCCATCACCAGATGAACCACCGCGCCATCCTTGCCGGCCTGCTGCAAA
>Ga0302228_10000339_pt1 | contig 41231 bp, 36 predicted proteins | sample II_Palsa_N1_2_FD_193519 | JGI IMG/M metagenome (GOLD analysis project Ga0302228, IMG submission 193519) | Peat permafrost microbial communities from Stordalen Mire near Abisko, Sweden - II_Palsa_N1_2 | ecosystem: Environmental > Terrestrial > Soil > Palsa > Peat permafrost | place: Sweden... | reverse complement strand
CCCCGCTGCGAGTCTTTACCCACAAGTGTGTGGTTGTATCCATGGACGATAAACGTCGTCGCTTCGAGGTGCAGGTGCTGCCGCACCTCGACGCGGCCTATAACTTCGCGCGCTGGCTGGCGCCTGCGCCGGCCGACGCCGACGACGTTCTGCAGGAGGCAGTGCTGCGAGCGTTTCGCGCCTTTGACTCGCTGCGTGTTTCTGACGTGAAGGCCTGGTTGTTCGCCATCGTGCGCAATTGTCATTTCACGGCGCTCAAACAGCGTCAGCGACGCGCGCAGGTGCCCCTGCCCGAGGAACACGATGGCGAGGATGGGGCCACACTGGTGGCGGATACCCCAGGCCCCGAGGAGGAATCGATTCGCAACAGTGAAGCGCACAACCTCAATGAGCTCATGCAGCTGCTGCCCGCGGAATATCGCGAGGTGCTGGTGCTGCGCGAGATCGAGGACTTGAGCTACCGCGAGATTGCCGAAGTCGCCGGTGTGCCCATCGGCACCGTCATGTCGCGCCTGGCGCGCGCGCGACGCGCGCTCAAGGGGCAGTGGATGGAGCAAATGCAAGGAACACCCCGTGCTGTGCCCTGAGCAACTACGCGTGCAGGCCTACTTCGATGGCGAAGTCGATGCGCTCAGCGCGTCGGAAATCGAGCGGCACCTGGAACGCTGCGGCGAGTGCCACGAACTGCACCTGCAGCTGCAGCGCACACGACAGGCGCTGCGCAGCGGGCTTGCGTTCTTCCGCGTGCCGGAGCCCCTGGCCGCTCGCATCGGACAGGCGATCGATGACGCTGAGCGTGGTGAGCAGGGCTCCCCGCAAAGCGTGGCCTCCGAGCCTTCCCGCCGGGGCACGCCGCGAGCTTCACAACGCGCACGGATCGGCTGGTGGACTCCTTCTTTCTGGACGGGCGCCTTTAGCGGCCTGGGCCTGTCGGCGGTCGCGGCCGCCGCTGCACTCTTTATATGGGTGCCGATGCTGGGCAGCAGCCCGCTGGTCGATGACCTGGTGGGCGCGCACCTGCGCTCGCTGATGCCCGATCATCTGATCGACGTGGTGTCCTCTGATCGTCACACGGTCAAACCCTGGTATGCCGGCCACACGGACGTCTCGCCCGCGGTGGCCGACTTCGACGTCCAGGGCTACAAACTCGTGGGCGGCCGCGCCGACTACCTCGACCACCAGCGCTCGGCCGTGATGGTCTACCAGCACGGTCCGCACACCATCAACGTGTTCACCTGGGCGGCAGACCGTCACTCGCTGCCGGCCGAAGTCACCCGCAATGGCTATCACCTGTTGGCGTGGAAGATCGGCGACCTGCAATACTGCGCGGTATCCGACACGGGATGGGATGAACTGCACGCGCTGGCGGCACTCATCCAGGGCATCGCGTAGTTGACATGCAATAGAGAGAGAGACAGCGTCAGCTGGCATGAAGTACCTGAATACGGACTTACATCGATGTAAGTCCGTATTCAGGTACTTCATTCCCGGCGCTTCCCGAGCCTCTCTCTATTGCACGCTCTCCTGCGCGCGGCCTTGGGGTTGAGCCGCTAGAATCGGTGGCGTGAAGACCTTCCTCCTCGCCTTCGGCGCCCTGTTCTCCATCGTCAACCCCTTGTCGGGGGCGTTCATTTTCTTTGGCGCCACTCGCGGACTGGAACCGAAGGTGCGCTCGGCGGTCTCGCGCTGGGTCTCCATCTATTCATTCTCGATCATGACGGCCTCGCTGTACGTGGGCGCGTACGTCCTGAGCTTCTTCGGCATCTCGATCCCGGTGCTGCGCGTGGCGGGCGGCATCGTGGTGGCGGCCTCGGGCTGGCGCATGCTCAACGCGCCCGATGCAACCGAGCAGCGGCGCAGCGAAACCCCCGAGCCGCGTTCCATCGATGACGCGCCCAGCCGCGTGGCCTTCTACCCTCTGACCATGCCGCTTACGACCGGGCCGGGGACCATCTCGGTGGCGATTTCCATCGGCGCTAGCCGACCCGGTGGCTTTCATGCCTCCTCGGTGGAGTTCTTCGTCGAGACCCTGGCCGCCGTGGCGCTGCTGTGCCTGCTGATCTACGTTTCCTATCGAAACTCGGCTCGCCTCGCGGACCTGATCGGACCCACCGGCACCACGATTGTGGTGCGCCTGTCGGCCTTTCTGCTGTTTTGCATCGGCATCCAGGTGCTCTGGAACGGAGCGGGGGAGTTGCTCGGGACGCTGCTGCTCGGATCGGCCGCGGAGAATTAGGCTGCACGCATCGCCAGACGCATGCGCCAGACGATGCTGGCGCTTCCCCTCCGCGTGGTTTATCTTCGGGTTAGAAGCATTTTGTCGAGCTCAAGGGAAAAGTGCGTCCTATGCGCTTGGATCCGATAAAGTCTCAGCCGGCAGCCCTCCCAGCTCTGCCACGCGGCACCGTACTTTTTGCCGACCTGCGCGGCTATGTAAGCATGGCCGAGCGCCTCGAGCCCCAGTACCTGGCCACTTTGCTGGATGAGTTCTTCAGTGCCCTGACGGTGTCAGTCGAACTGCAGGGCGGTCAGGTCTACCACACGGCCGGCGATGCGCTGATGGCCGGTTTCGGACTGGCAGAAGCCCAGGCCGACGGTGCGCAGGCAGCGCTGGCCGCCGGTCGCGACATGCTCACGCGCTTCGCGGATCTGGCGGACCGCTGGCGACACGATGCCCAGATCCAGGCTGGTCTGGGTGTGGGACTGCATCTGGGGGAGGTGGCGCTTGCGACCTTCGGCCCGGCCACCCGCCGGGTGGCGACTCTCGTGGGCGACACGCCCAATGTGGCTGCGCGACTGTGCAGCCGCGCGCGGGCAGGGGAGGTACTGTTCTCCTGCACCGTGGCAGCCGCGCTGCACGCCGGCGCGTTGGCGGAGCCTGCCGCTGCGTCCAGCGCTGCGACCGCCGCGTTTCTGCAGCTTCCGAGGTATGAGCTGCGCGGGCGGCGCGAGCCGCTCGACATCTGGTGCATTCCGGCCGGCCGGCGGCAGGTCGAGGCGATCGGCTTCGAGCTGCGCGGCGCCGAGCACTGGCAGTAGCGAGCGGCAGTCGCGCCCGGCAGTCGCGTCAGGATGCCCGGCTCCGGAGCGGGAAGATAAAGCGGGCCGCGCTGTCGGCAATACGCCGGGCTTCAGCCGCGGGCAATCCCAGTGAACGCAACAGTCCGCCGGCCATCTGGGCCGCGATGGAACAAGGGGCTGTCGCCACGCGTTCCTCGACCACATGGCGCATCGCAATGATCACCGCGCCCATGACCAGCAGCAGGCCGATTTCCAGATCCACCGCGGCGAAGCGGCGCGCGCGGATGCCGCGCATCAGATCATCCCGCAGGTTCCGGTTGATGGGCGCATCGGCCATGGTGGATCCGGGGTTCAGCCGCCAGAGCGCCTTGGCGCTGTCGGGGTGCTCAATCGCAAAGCGCAGGAACACGCACAGGCCGCGGGCCACGCGCGCCGCAGGATCGGTGATGCCAGTGTTGGCGCCCACTGCCAGCCGCTCGGCCTCGGTGCGCACGGCGGCCCCGATTTCCCGCGCGAAGGTTTCCTTGTCGGCGAAGTGATTGTAGAAGCTGCCCTTGGCGACATCGGCGGCGGCGACGATCTCATCGATGCTGATGCCGTCGATGTCCCGCGCGGCGAGCAGGGCGCGGCCGGCATGCAGCAATGCCATGCGCGTGCGCAGGCGGCGGCGGTCGGGACGGCGGCTCGCGGGACTTTCCATTTGACTATTTAGTTTAAGAATGACTAAATAGTCAATATAATTTTGCGGGGACAAACCATGACCGGGACCGTCACTCTCACGCGCCGCGATGACATCGTGGTGATCACCGCCGACAACCCACCGGTCAACACCATCACGGCGGCGGTGCGTGCCGACCTCAATGCCGCGCTCGATGAGATTGAGCGTGGCGAGAAGCCGCGCGCGCTGCTGTTGCGGTGCGCCGGCAAAACTTATTTTTCGGGGGCCGATATCGGCGAGTTCTCAGGGCCGCCCAAGGAAGCCGAATACCGCGCGCTCTGGGCGCGGTTTGAGAATCAGCCGGTTCCGGTGGTGGTCGCCATGCACGGCACCGTGCTCGGCGGGGGACTGGAGCTCGCGCTGGCCTGCCACTATCGATTCGCCGCCGCCGATGCGCGGCTCGGCCTGCCTGAAGTCACGCTGGGTATCATTCCAGGCGCGGGCGGTACCCAGCGACTGCCGCGCCTGATCGGCGCCGAGAAGAGCCTGGAGCTGATTCTTTCGGGCAAACCCGTGACGGCGCAGCAGGCCCGCGAGATGGGATTCATCGATGCGGTCATCGAAGGCGACCTGCTCGAGGGCGCGCTGCAGTACACGCGCGACCTGCTCGCCAGCGGTGCGGGCGTGCGGCGCACCTCCGATCGTCGGGTCGATCCGGCTACCGGCACGGCGGACATTGTGGCGCGCATGCGCGCGCGCGCCGAGCGCGAATTTCCCAACCGAGTGGCCGGTTTCACTGCCATCGAGGCCGTGCAGGCCTCGCTCTCGCTGCCACTGGCACAGGGCCTGGCCTTCGAGGAGCAGCTCGCCAATCGTTCCAAGGACACGCCCGAAAGCCGCGGCGCCATCCACATGTTCTTTGCCGAGCGCGAGAGCCGTCGCGTGCGCGATCTGCCGGCGGGTGCTGCTGCACGCCCGGTGCGGTCGGCGGGCATCATCGGTTCGGGCACCATGGGCGGCGGCATCGCCATGTGCTTTGCGAATGCCGGATTGCCCGTAGTGCTGGTGGATGCAGAGGAGGCGGCGCTGCAGCGCGGACTGGCGACCATCTCGCGCAACTACGATTCGATGGTCAAGCGCGGCCGCATCGATGAGCCGGAGAAGGCGCGCCGCATGGCGCTGATCCAGGGCACGCTCGACTACCAGGCGCTCTCGCAGGCCGATGTGGTCATCGAGGCGGTGTTCGAGAACATGGAGCTCAAGCGTCGCATCTTCACGGCCATCGACAAGGCAGCCAGGCCCGGCGCCGTGCTGGCCACCAACACCTCCACGCTGGATGTGGCGAAGATCGCTCAGGCTACCTCGCGTCCCGAGGATGTGATCGGCATGCATTTCTTTTCGCCGGCCAATGTGATGCCGTTGCTCGAGGTGGTGCGCACGGATCTGACCTCGCCCGCTACCATCCAGACGGTCATGGAACTGTCGCGGCCGCTGCGCAAGACACCGGTGCTGGCGCGGGTCTGTTACGGATTCATCGGCAATCGCATGATGGAAGGCTACGCGCGCGAGGCCGAGCGCATGCTGCTCGAAGGCGCGACCCCGCGCGCAATCGATAGCGTGCTCGAGAAGTGGGGCATGGCCATGGGCATCCTGGCAGTGTTCGACATGGCCGGCGTCGATGTCGGCGTGAATGTTCACAAAGCCAACGCCGAGCGCTATCCACCCGATCCGACCTACTATCAGGCCGATTTCGCGCTGGTCGAGGCGGGTCGCCTGGGACAGAAGAACGGCAAGGGCTACTACCGCTACGAAGCCGGTGACCGCAAGCGGCATGATGATCCCGAAGCTATCGCGATCATCACGCAGCGCGCGCAGAAGCTCGCCGTCACGCCCCAGGCGCACAGCGAGCAGGAGATCCTCGAGCGCTGTCTCTATCCGCTCATCAACGAAGGTTTCCGCATCCTCGAGGAGGGCGTCGCGCAGCGCGCCAGCGACATCGACGTGGTGTGGTGCGCAGGCTATGGCTTTCCGCGCTATCGCGGCGGCCCGCTGTTTTATGCCGAGGAGATCGGGCTCGCCACGGTGCTCAAGAGCATCGAGGGCTATCGTGCGCGCTTTGGCGCCATGCACTGGGAACCGGCAAGATTGCTGGTCGACCTGGTCAGGCAGAACAAGACCATCGCGGATTGGGAGCGCGCGCGTTCCAGCTGATCACGGCGGCTGCCAGCGCCAGCAGGCCGGCGCTGCCAATGAAGACGCTGCGTAAACCGAGCGCCGCGGCGAACGCGCCACCGCTCATGGGGCCCAGAAAGCCGCCGAGGAAAGTCGCCCCTGCACTCAGTCCATAGACGTGACCACGGTTCCCGGCGGCGGACTGATGCGCGAGCAGCGAGTTGGCGGTGGGGATGATGCCCGCCAGAAACAGGCCGGCACAAAATCGTTCGGCCACGAACACGCCGTAGTGGTGCGCGAATGCCTGCGAGAAATTGCAGGCGGCCGCACCCAGCACACCAATCAGCAGCACTCGCCTGGCGCCGATCGTATCGCCAAGCACCCCCAGCAGCGGTGCGCAAATCAGTCCGCTGAGCGCGACGATTGAGAAGGCGAGCCCCGCCAGCGTTGCCAGATCCGCTCGTGGCCCAACCAGTTGCAGCACGAACAGCGAGATCATCGGTTGCGGACAGAGGATGGCCCACTGGCAGAGCAGCAGCACGGCGATCCAGAGCCAGATGCCGCGCGCGAGCTTCGGCTCGCGACTGCCCGTCGCAGCCGCAGCCGGTTCGACCGAAGCGGGGCGTGCAGGCACGCGCAGCATGAGCGCGGCCACCGCCACGGCGGCCACGGCCGCCCCGAAAAAAGGAGCGCGAAAACTATGGAAGCTATCGGCGATGACGCCCCCGATCAGCGGTCCGATCAGCGTGCCGGCCAGTTGTGCGGTGGCCATGAAGCCCAGGGCGTAGCCCATGCGCCCGGTGGGCGTCGCGGCGCTGACGATGGCCATGCTCGCGGCCACGTGGCCGCCGAAAAAGCCCATCGCCAGGCGCAACGCCAGCAGCTGCAGCGGCTGGGTGGCAAAGCACATGAGCGCCGTGCTGGTTCCCGCCGCGGTGCAGGAGATCAGGATGATGAGTCGGCGATCCAACCGGTCCGAGATTCGGCCCCACCCCGGTGAGGTGATGGCTGCCGCCAGAGGTGCCGCACCGAGGATGGCACCGGCCCAGAGGCGCAGCGCGGCGCTGTCGTGAATGCCCATGCCGGGAAGCATGAGGGGTAACACCGGGGGAATGATGGAGAAGGCCGCGCCCAGGATGCATTGGATGGCCGACATCGCCCCCAGGGTGCGGTGCCAACCCACTGTCAGAACGCCGGGACTTGGCGCGCCGCGTTCTCGATCAGGCTGGCTTCTTCGGGCCGCAGCCAGCCCTGCTCGACCTGCGCGCGGGCGGCGGCCGCCAACTGCGTCAGGTACCGGTCCTGCGTGCCGTACAGCTCGCGCAGGCGCGCGGCTTCAAAGGGCAGGCGATAGCCGTAGAGAAAACATGCACCGCTGGCCGTACCGTAACGGGCCGCCGGCACTTCGATTTCCGGCAGCCGCAGCCCGCCCAGCGCGTTGCCGTCGGAATCGGTTTTGACGGAGCCGTCGGCTGCGGTCTCGATGCGTGCCGCGTGCGGCGGCGGTGGGCCGCCATGAATCCAGCGATCGATGTGTTCGAAGGCGCTGATGGCGATGTAGTTCAGCGGCAGCGTGTTCGGCCCCCATCCGGTCGGGAAATCCCGCTGGCATTCGCTGGCCGAGAATCGAGGCAGATTCCGCGGCTCGATCACCGGCTTGTTCGACTGCCACGGTGAGGCGCCGGGTTCGATGATCGGAGCGGCGTTCAGATGCGAAGCACCCGCTACTTCCCACAGCCGGAAGCGGCCATCGGCCGCATCGCTGTCGTCGCGACGATTGTTCAGGCCGCCGAAGCTGTTGAAGTCGCTCTGCGTCATGACCCGGATCACGGGCACATCGATCGGCCGCGCATACATCGAGTTGGCTATCGTGACGTAGCCGTCAAACACCGGTGTTCGATTGGCCAGCCGCGCATCGTCGTGATGGAAATTCGCAAACGTGGTCACCGCGACGCCGGTCCAGGAATATCCTGTCAGCAGCAGCGTGCGCAGTCGCGCGCCCGGTATGCCGGGGAAATGGCCGCCTTTCATCAGTGCGCCGAGCTGCGCGATCATGCCCCAGAGCTGCGTTGCATCAGTGGCGTGAAGCCGCGCGTAGCGTTTGGCGTTGCTTTGTTGCAGCGAGCCGAAGGTTACCGGGGAGGCGATTCCCACATAGATGTCACCGTGCTGCGCGAAGTAGCCACTGAGCTGCGACCAGACGATGGCACGGCCCCCATCCAATGGATGCGCGGTTTCGACGACGACGCGACCGCTGAATCGCGCGAGATCATCGGGCCGGTAGACCAGCAGGCGCGTGCAGTACGGCTCATTGGCCTTGAGGATGGGGCGCACATAGCTCGGGCGCTGCGCCATGTCTGCCGGCATATCGCGCGTGAGCATGTTGGGCGCATCGGCCATGGCGACGGGCGCGTAAGTATTCGCGCGCCCGCACAGCAGATACTCCTCGGCTACATACCCCAGGCGCTCGACATTCCAGACGAGCGTGCCCTGATGGGCCGCATCCGGCAGTGGCTGCAGTGACGCCGCTGCGACTGTGCGCGCCGCGCCGGCGCCCGTACTCATCGCTGCCAGCGCGATCGTCGCCGCGGCGATCGCCAGTCTATTTGTCGTTGGCGCCAAACGCGTAGGTCGCCCGGATGCCGAATTGCCTCGGCGCGTTATAAAGGAGGCCGTTCGCTCCCAGGCCGATGTCGATCGTGTTGGCGACATACACCTTGTTGGTGGCGTTGAGCATGTAAGCCCCGACCGTCCAGTGCTTCGGAGCGGTGTAGGTCAGGTTGGCATCGAGGATGCCATGGGCCTGAAAGCGATTGTAGAAAGGCAGATCCTGTCCGGCGTAGGAGGGGATGGTGAACTGCGCGCCCTGGTAGGACCACTGCAAACGCGGTGTGACCTTACCGTAACCGAAGTGCCAATCGTATTGAGCCGCCAGATAGCCCATCCAGGTCGGCGTGAACGGCGTGGTGGATCCGGCCACCGTGGGCAGCGGGTTGGTGCTGTAGAAGAACGGCCCCGTGAAGTAGCCGTGCAGGTAGGCGACGTTGCCATCGACGCGAAAATCGGCGAGCAGGCCGGTGAACTCCGCCTCGGCGCCGTCGTAGCGCGCACCGGCCGCGTTGCTGGTCGCCGGTGCACCGCCGACGAACTGCTGCAGCTGGATATGGCCGTAGTTGGAGTTGAACACATCGGCATCGAAACGCAGGTGCCGATCGAATAGCGTGGTCTTGACGCCTGCTTCGGAGACCACGTTGGTCTCATCGCCGTACGGCGGGCCGCCGAGGTTGCCGCCACCCGCCTTGTAGCCATTGGCGATGGATGCGTACAGCATCGAGTCCTCGGTGATGTTCCAGTTGATGGCCGCCTTGCCGGTCAGCTTGTCCGAGGACGGCGAGGTATTCGTGGGCACCGTATTGGGTCCCAGGAAGCTCAGGGCGTGGTAGGGCTCGCGATCCTCGGTGTAACGGCCGCCGAGGGTCACCGACCACTGCGGCGAGAAGGTGTAGCTCACCTGCCCGAATCCGGCGCTCGAGAAATGCTTCGCGACGCCATAGGGGCTCACGAAGAAGCCGATCGGCGCGGGGGCGCCCACAGGATTCTGCGTGAACGCCAGCTCGAGCGGCGTGCTGGTATCGAGGTAGTAGAAACCACCGACCCACTGCAGTGGTCCGCTGTCGGTGGACAACACGTTCAATTCCTGTGTGAAGGTCTGTACATCGGTGCGGCGCTGCAGCTGCCAGCCGTTGCTGTCGCGGCCAAAGTCCTCGTCCTCGCGATCCGACTCGTGACCGTCCTGGATGCTGGTGACCGAACGCAGTTCGATGCCGGGCACGAAGTTCCACTTGATTTCAGCCGACCCGCGCTCGCCATAAATGTTGAACGACGACGGCGAGTCGTAGGCCACCGTGTACGGCAGATTCTGGATGCTGGCGCTGAACGGATCGGTGGCTGGATTGGCCAGCGGCTTGATGGCAGGGCCATCCGTCAAACTCTGGAATTTTTCCAGGCGCAGGGTGGCCGAGAAACTATCCGTGGGCGCAAACAGCACCTGCAGGCGCACTGCCTGGGTGTCGAGATTGCCCGGATTCTCGAGATTGAACTGGCCGCGTATGCCGCTGCCCAGATTCTTGGTAAAGCTGTCTTCGGTCTCGCTGACCACGGCCGCGCGCGCCGCGATGGTATCGGTGATCGGCAGATTCAGCGCTGCTTCTTCCTTGTAGTCGGCATAGTTGCCGACGGTCTGCCGGTAGTAGCCCGAGGTGCCGTTGAGATTGGGTTGTACCGTGTTGACCAGGATGGCGCCGCCGGTGGCATTGACGCCGACAAGTGTCCCCTGCGGCCCGCGCAGAACCTGCACATTGTCGATGTCGAACAGGCTGAACAGGTTCGTGAAATTGTCTGGAATGTACTGGCTGTCGACGTAGTACACGACGCCGTTGGATGAAGTCGGGGAGGTCGCCTGCACGCCGACGCCGCGGATATTGACGAAGCTCTCACCGGTGGTCTGCGGCTGTATCGACAGACCCGGTGTGACGTTACCGAGATCCTGCAGCGTGGTGACGTTCTTCTCCGCCAGATCCTGACTCGTCAGCACGGTGGCCGAGATCGCCACCTTCTGCAGGTCTTCGGAGCGCTTTTCAGCGGTGATGACGACCTCCTGCAGCTCATCGCCCGAGGAGGCTCCGGTGGCCGCTGTCTGTGAGTGTGCGGCCTGCGGCATCGCGATGGCGCCCGCCAGGGCAAAGGCAACAGCGAAGGAGACGCTGGTCATATCGCGAGCCGTTTTGATCTGATACATGAACTTCCCCTCGGTACTTTTCGAAGTTTTCGTTGGCTACGGACGGTGCACAGGGGCCGTCATGTAAACGCTTGCATTACACGGCGTGGTGCGCGAGTACGATGCACTCATGACTGTTGCTTTCCCCCAAAACTGCCTGGACGCTGGGCCGCGGTCTTGCCGCGCTCTCTATAGGCTACGTCGGTCCACCGCAATGGTCGCGCATTTGGAAATGGTTGGCAAGATCATCTATACGAACAGGGTACGGGCGACGCGCCTCGCTAGCGCCGGCCTGCCGCCGAGTGTCTCGATCGGCCGCTAAAGGGGTAATCGAAACAGACACTTAATAGTGCTCTGCAACTCGCATTACCAGGCCAGACACGGTGAATCGGATCGCACCGCCTCCGCAGTTCATCGCATGGAATGGTTTAAATCAACACCCAATGGCAGAAAATCCTCAGGGCGCGATGGGGACCCCCGCGCCTGCCACCCGGCATTGCACCCGGCCGGTTGCGGCGATGCCGGCGCTGAGCTCGCGCGCATGCCGGTAGATCTCGGGTCCGGAAATCCCGTAGACAGTGAGCGCTGCCGCGCTGCGTTCGGTTTCGCGGTCATAGAGCGCATCGAACTGGCGCTGGTCTTCGGCCGTCGCCTTCTGGAAGATCACGCCCTGCCGCTCGCCCATTTCCTGACCCGCCTTCTCGGCCGCGCGTGTCTGGTCGGCCAGCGCGGTCTCCCAGACGGCGGTGGACTGCTCCAGCAGCGACTGGTCCTCGGGCGAAAGCTGTAGCCAGCGCCGCAATTCCATGGCGCGCGCGGGATACGCACCGCGTGGAATCTCGAGCGACCAGTAGTATTTTGCGACCTCGCCGAAGTGCAGCGCGCGCAGTGTATCGGCCGGTGCCAGCACGCCATCGAGCACGCCTTTGGCCAGAGCCGAATACACCTCCCCCATGGGCATGCTTACCGGATCGGCGCCCAGTTGGCGCAGCACCCCGAGCAGCTCCGAGGGCGCGCGCAGCCGCAATCCCCGCAGGTCTTCGAGAGTCGAGACCGCGCGCGTGCGCGTGACGATGCCAGGCATCGTGCCGCCCTGGATCGCCAGCACCTTGAGTCCCGAGAGCTCCCGCGCGAATTCCGGTTCGGTGTCCGCGAGACAGCGGTACATGGCGACCTGCTGCTCGAAGGTGCGGGCGCCATCGTAGAAACCAGCCTGCGTCCGAATCAGTTGCTCGCCGCCGCGCGCGTAGATCGGCGTGATCAGGCCGATGTCGGCGACGCCATGTCGCAGTTCGATCATCGATTGATCGGAGGAGAGCAATGCGCCGGACCAGTTCGGATGGATACGCAGGTGGCCGTTGGAATGCTGCTCGACCCAGGTGATCCAGATCCGGTCAGCCAGGCTAAAGGTATGGTTCGGCGAGTAGGGACTCGCGTAAGTGAGTACCACGGGCGCTCCGTCAACCTCTGACGCCGCTGCGCCCGCGACGGCAACCAACAGCCATGCGATTCCCGCGGCGGCCAGTCCTTTCACGTCAGCCCCGCCTGCGCCAGAAATTCCGACACGTGATTAACGGTGCGCTCGTGGCTCCAGCCCTGGGCGTCGACCATGTCGGCAGACAGCGCCAGGGTGGGCACGCCCGCGGCTTGCAGGGAAAGGCGCGTCAGATTAGTGCCCGATTGCGACAGACGATTACCCGGAGGCACGAGAATCACGGCCGCATCGATGCCACAGCGCTTCGCTTCGCTCACCATCCAGCTGTTCATCCACGGTGGCAGGTGCAGCACCTCGTTCATGGAGCAGATCCTGCTGGCCAGCGCGCGCATCGGCTGGCCTTTGAGCGCGCGGATGTACTGCGGCCCTGCGAACGGCGTGTACATCGACCAGACGAAAACCGCGCCGTGGCGTTCTTCCAGCGCATTGTAGAAACCCGGATCGTGCCAGAGCCCGGCGCCAATCCACATCAGCCGCACGCGCTCGTTGGCGGCGACGCCGATACCGGCCGCAGCGCGTTCGACGACCTCATCCCGGAAGCGCCTGGCGTGGGCCACGGCCCACTCCGAGCCGCGATGCCACTGCGGGATCATGGTGTTGGGCATTTGATCGGCGATTGCGACGGGGCAGGGCCGCGCATTGCCGATTATCTCGGCGGCCTCGGCGATGTAGCCTTCCTGCTCGTTGATCTTCACCATGAGAGCCTCGAGCCGCGACTCGTCGAATCGCCGATCCGTCTTGCTCTCCAGCAGCGCGATCAGGTCGCGCATTTCCGCCACCAGCAGATCGATGCGGCCGCTCTCGAACACCTCTTCCCAGTTGTCGCGCGAGTGGTTGAACCACTCGGGGTCTTTATGCAGCCAACCGGGCGCCTCCAGCGCGAAGAATTCCGTGCCGAGCGCAGTAGCCCATTGTCCAAAGACTCTCTGGATGCAATCGCATGTCAGCCGCGCGACCAGCGCCACCGGCCGCGGCAGGCCGCCCCAGGGCGCGGTGCGTGGATCGTTCGCCAGCGTGCAGGCCAGGCCCAGGGAGCAATAGCGGCAGCTGTTGTTCGGATAGCCGCGCCGTTCGAGCACCTCGAAATAATCATTCGAGAGCTGCTTGGCCGAGATGTAGGCCGACCACCATTGATTGGTGATCAGCGCAATGTCCATGCTGTGAAAGATCTCGTGAGGTGTGTCTGCCTGCGCGACGACGAAGGGTTCGGATTGTTCGATGACGCGGCGGCGCAGCGTTGCGACGTAGTTACGCTGAAACGCGGTGGCGTCCGCCGTACAGCGCAGATCCTTGCGGCTGCGTTCGCCGCTGCCGCTCATCGGAACACCCCGAGCGTCTCGAGTGCCTCGATGCGTTCGGCCGACAGGCCCGAGATCTCGCGCGCGATCTCGCGCGAATGCTCTCCGAGCGAGGGCGCGCGGAAGGGCGACACGGTGCTGTCGGAGAACGAGATCGGTGTGCGCATATGGCCGAAAGTGCCGAGCTGCGGGTGCGTCAGCGCCATGAGCGACTGGCGACTTGCGATCTGCGGGTCGTGCTCCAGCAGATCCTCGATGTCCTGTACGAGGCCGGCGCAGAAGCCGGCGGCCTGCAGCTGCTCTTGCAGGGCCGCACCGTCCTGCGCTGAGGACCAGGCATCCAATCGCGCATCGCCTTCCGCCGGCTCGAGCGCGGGCGGCAGCGACGCGTATGCCAGCAGTCGTTGCCAATCGAGGCCTGCCTGGCAGCTGATGGCAATCCAGCGATCGCTGCCTGCCGTGCGATACACCCCCTGGTGGTACATGCCCGGCTCCTGGTTGCCCATGCGGCCGAGCGGTGCCCCGGTTTGCGCACAAGCGATGGCTTCGTGAGTCTGCTGCACGCACAGCTCATACATCGCCGCATCGATGTGACAGCCCCGGCCGCTGATCCTGCGATATTGCAGCGCCGCGGCGGCGGCGGCCGCCATCGCGTAAGGCACGATGACATCACCATAGGGCACGGCGCCTGGAATGACCGGATCCCGATCGGGCCACCCGGTCAGGAAGGTGCGGCCCGACAGGGCGGCACCGGTACCGTCCACTCCCCACTCCTGCGATAGCGGTCCGCTTTGACCGAAGACGCTGCCAGAGACCAGGATGATGGCCGGATTGAGCCGCTGCAACTGCGGAAAATCCAGTCCCAATTTGCGCATGGTCCCGGGAGAGAAATTCTCCACGACCAGATCGGCCCAGCCCACCAGCGGATTGATGACCTCGCGACTCTCCGGCTTCTTCAAATCGATCGTGAGGCTGCGCTTGGAACTGTTCAGATGGGCGAACCAGGGCTTGTCATCAAAGCTGTCCGCGCGCGATGCGCTGACCTGCACATCGATGCGGGAGAGGCAGGGACGCGAACGACTCTCGACCTTGATGACCTCGGCACCCAGATCACCGAGGATCTTGGTAGTGATCGAGCCGACCAGCGCCCAGGAAAAATCAAGCACGCGAACGCCTGCCAGTGGGCCCGGACGCTTACCGGACTGTTCGGCTCGCAGGGTCGTGGCCGGGCCCGCTGTGATGCGTACGAATCGCCCCGGTACGCGCCGACCCTCCTCGTCACGCCAGAACTCGCGCGCGGCCAGATGCGGATCGGCCAGAACATCCGCCGGTGTTGCGATGACGGTGGCATGAATGCCGCGCCGGCGTCCCTCGGTGGCAATGTCGCGGCGGGTCCGCGTTCGAAAGAAAGCCTCGATCGCATGCTCCCACAGCGCGCGTACCTGCGGATCGAGCGTGGAGCGGTTGTAGCGCGACCAGTCAGTACCGCGCAGAGGATTATCGAGGGCGGCCTCATCGAGCCAATCGCTGAGTGCCTGGTTGGCGGGAGCGCCGAAGCCGCCGGTCATGAGTGTGTGGAAGCACCAGCCGTCCGCCAGCGGCCAGATGCAGCGCACGGTGGCGCGGCCGTAGTTGAGTGCGCCGCCAACCCGCTGGAGTTTGCGGCGATCAAACTGCCACACCAGGATGCTGTTGACGTTGCGCGACAGGGCCACTTCCTGCGCCGACACATCGACGTGCTGACCGACACCGGTCTGGCCGCGCTGATAGTGCGCGGCCAGGGCGCCGGCAGCCGCTGCCATGCAGGCGTGAAAGCCGCAGGCATCGAGCGCTTCCTTGACCGGCGCGCGGTCGGGCTGTCCCGTCAGACGCAGCGTGCCGCCGAGAGCGGAAGTGACCAGTTCGGACCCGCGCCACGACGCGCGCGGGCCGCTGCTGCCAAAGGCGGTGACCGATACATGAATGAGGCCAGGATTCAGTTGCCGCAGCCGTTCACGCGACCAGCCGGCGCCCATCAATGTAGCCAGACCGACCTCTTCGATCAGGAAGGAGGCGGCGCGAACTTTGCTTTCCAGGTGTTCCAGATCGGTCGCTTCGATGCCGGCTCCCAGCGAGCCGAGCAAGCGCGCCAGCGCGCTGTGCTGTGTAGGAGCGAGTGCCAGGACACGATGGCCTTCCAGCAGCATCATGCGTTCCTCCAGTGCGCGCCGATGAATTCTCGAATGCCATCCACGGCACCGTCATCGGCAGTCCAGTGACGGTGCACCAATTGCAGGCTCGGCAGCGCCGCGGCTTCCAGGGCGCCGCGCTGCGCGGGCAGATCCCACGCCAGCGCTTCCTCCTGCTGCAGCAGCCAGAAAATGACCCCATCGGCACGCATGATGCGCGCCGCCTCGAGCAGATCGGTGGTCGCGTCACCGAATGCGCGCGGACCATGGCGCTGCGCGTGATAGTGCAGTGACAGCGCGGCGATCGGGTCCGAACCGCCCTCGATGGCCGCGCCCAACCGTCCGAGAGCGTGGTCGCCCAGTTCGGCGACGATGTTGCCACCTGCACGCTCGACCGCGCGATGCAGCCGGTCATCCGGCGGTGCGCTGCCCGCGAGAATCAAGCGGGGTCCGGGCTCGCCGCGCGTTGGCTGCTCAAGCCAGTGAGCCAGTGCCGCATCGAATTCCTGCGCCGCGCAGCAATCCGATGCGCGCGCGAGTCGTTCGATGAACGAGCCGGCGGGCGCAGGGCTCTGCTCGCGCCGCTGTTGCAACTGGAACAGCAGTTGGCGTCGCCGATTGCGCTCGCCGATACAGCGCGGCAGTTCAGCCAGGCGGCTGCCCAGCGACTCCGATAGCGACACCGTGACGGCCTGCGTGCGCAGCGCGCTGCTGGCGCGAGGGATCTTGCAAAGATCGAACAGTAACGGCGCGGGTCCCGCGCACAGCTGGCGCCGCCGCAGTTCGCACAGGTAGTAATACAGGCGCTGAATACTGTCATTGGCGCGCGTGAAGACGACCTCATCGACGAAATCGAACACGCCCGAGAGCCATTGCTCGGCGATCGCGCGCTCCTGCGGCTGAAAGCTGGCCTCCAGATAGGCGTCGGCCCGCGCAGTGGGTGTCTCCGCTGCGGCCGGCAGCCGCCACGGAAAGGCGCCTGCCGCGGCGATCAGTTCCACCGGGACATCGGTGCCGACGAAGCCGACTACTCGCTGGCCGTTCGACTTCGCGCGCCGCGCGGCGGCCGCCGGATCTCGCAGCGCCGCATCGATCAGAGTCGCAAGCGTGCTCATGTGGCCAGCAGCTTCGGCAATGCCAATGCCATGGCAGGCAACAGGATCAGCAGCAGCAGGTGCAGGAAGTCCGCGGCCAGGAAGGGCAGCACGCCCTTGAAGATGCGGCCAATCGATACATCGGGTGCGATCTGCTGAATGACGTACAAATTAAGTCCGATCGGCGGATGGACGAAGCCGATCTCCATGGCGCGAACCAGGAAAATGCCGAACCAGATGGGCGAGAGTCCCATGGTTTGAATGACGGGCAGCAGAATGGGGGTGGTCAGCAGCATCAATGCCAGCCCGTCCAGCACCGAGCCGAGCAGCAGCAGCACCAGTGCCATCAGCAACAGCTTGGCGATGGGGCCGCCGCCGACGGTCGCGAACAGGCCGGTCACCTGCACCGCGAGACCCGTCACACTGACAAACACCGAGAAGATGATCGCGCCAATCACGACCAGGTACACCATGCCGCTGGTGCGCAGCGTTTCGGCCAGCGCATGACGCAGTGACTGCCAGGTCAGCCGGCGCCGCCACAGGCATAAGGCCAGGGCGCCCACGACACCGACCGATGCGGCCTCCGGCGGTGTGAACCAGCCGAGCGCGATGCCGCCGATCACCAGCAGTATCAGCAGTGCCAGATCGGTGACCCGGAGCAACGCGATGCGCCGCTCACGCCAGCCGACACGCGGTGTCGGTGGTGCGATCGAAGGTCGAAGATGACAGATGATCAGGATGGCCAGGCAGTACAGCAGCACCTGCGTAATCGCAGGAACAATGGCCGCGACGAACAGCTTGCCGATGGACTGCTCGGCGATGATGCCGAAGATGATCAGCGCGCCGGACGGAGGGATCATCTGCCCGAGCGTGCCGCCGGCAGCGACCGCGCCCGTCGCCAACGCGCTCGAATAGCCGCGCTGTCGCATCTCCGGCAGCGCGACCAGTCCGATGGTCGCGGTGGTGGCCAGGCTCGAGCCGCTGATGGCACCGAATCCGGCGCAGGCTGCCACCGAAGCCAGCGCCAGGCCGCCGCGTCGATGGCCGATCACGCGCGCCGCGGCATCGAAGAAATCGCGGCTGGCATTGGCGGCAAAGCAAAGGTGCGCCATCAGCAAAAACAGCGGCAGGACGCCCAGCTCGTAGCGTGACAGCGTCTCGAACAGCACCACGCCGGATTTGATCAATGCCGGTTCGAGGCCCAGCAGCAGCACCAGGCCACCGAAGCCCACCACACCCAATGCGACGCCGATGGGCGTGCCCGTACTCAAAAGCGCGAGTAACAGCACCACCCCCCCGATGCCGATCGATAGCTGACCCATCAGGCTTTCGACCGGCGCAGCAGGCGCCGCAGGGTTATGGCCGCCGCCATCAGCACTGCCAGGATGCTGACCAGGCGCAACGGCGCAAATGGAATGTGCAGCAGCTCGCTGTCCTCGTGCCCGTCCCAAAGATCATGCGCGATCCAGGTCTGGCCGCTTGCCAGGATCAGGAAAAACAGCAGTGTCAGCACGCGGGCGAATTGCTGCAGCCACAGGCGCACACGCGGAGTGGATCGGTCGAGCAGGAATCGCGCGGCCGCGTGCCGGTTGGCGAGCGTCGCAAATACGATCGCGGTGGACGATGCGACCACGATCGCCGCCTGCACCAGCTCGAGCGATCCAAGCAGCGGCAGGCCGACGTGACGGCCCAGCACCGCGAGGGCATCGACGGCCATCGCCAGCAGCAACGCGGTGGCGCCGACGTAGAACAGCGGACCGCGCGCCCCGGAGTCAGCGGCTGCCGCCTCCGCCGTGCGTGTTTCAAAGGCGCTCATGTGACCACGACCATGGCGTCGCGCTGCGTGAGCTTGAGCGGCGGCAATCCCGCTTCCACCGTTATGCGCCTGACATACTCGATGACGCGTTCGGCGGCGGCGCCTGCCGCCAGCACGGGGCGGCCCGGGGGCTCGACGTGAACGGGTATGAAGCCGGCCTCGATCTGCCCGCTCTCGAGCAGACGCACACGGGCCAGCAGCGCATGAACGGCCTCGGGATGAAAGGGTGCCAGAGTGTAAGCCGGATCGGGCTCGAAGCCGAACCGTTGCCGTCGCTGCCGGGCCCATTCGGCGCGCGCAACGTGAGATTGGTCCGGACGGAGCGCGTGCGTCACCACGCAGCCATTGCCGAGACCGTGAAAGATTGGCTTGTCCCGATAGAGCTCGATGCCGCGCAGGATATGCGCGTGGTGGCTGACGACGATAGCAGCGCCGGCATCGATTGCCTGATGAGCAATGGGTCGCTCATAGGGTGCGAGCCGTGCCGGCGTATGCACGATGCCCTTGTGCAGCGCCACGACGACCACTGTGCCGTCGCGCGCGGCCCCGGCGATATCCCGCGACATCGCGGCCAGCGAGTCGGGGTCGGCAGTCTGCAGCGGCGCAGCCGGCGCGATCGGACTGCCATCGGCGGTATGAACCTTGATGTAGGCGCAGCCGGCGCGGCTGGCCGTGGCCCAGCTCGCCTCCGGACCGACACAGTTGTAGCTCAGCAGCGCGATCCGGGTCGATCCCACCGTGAAACGGGCGGGTGCGCGGGCTTGCGGCAGATCCGGGCCAGCGCCGCAGTGATGAATGCCTAAGCGATCCAGTTCCGCGCAGGTATCGGCGATACCCTCGGCACCGCGATCGGCCATGTGATTTCCGGCGAGCGTCACGACATCGAAGCCCGCGCGCTGCAGCGCCGCCAGGTGCGCCGGCGATGCACCGGGTGCCGGTACATCGCCACCGAGCTCAGTGCCCCGAAGCGTGTGCGGTACCTCCAGGTGACCGATCGTGCAGCCGGCCGAACGCGTGCAGGTAGCAATGCCGCTCAGCCAATGGTCCGGGTCGGGCGCGTCCAGTATCAGATCGCCCGTGAAGAGCAGCTCCAGAGTCGTCCCCCCGACATGTTAGACTGGTTGATAGTATCATCTAAATTATAAAGTGAATGCGGCGATATAGGGGCATAACGTGCATAGCAGGCGCTATATCGCACCGTGACATTCTGTATAGTGGTTGAACAGATCAACTAAATAGCGGGGGATTCAACGTCATGCCTCAGCCGCTGGCTGGCGTCAAAGTGGCCGATTTCAGCCATGTGATGGCAGGGCCATTCTGTTCGCATCTGTTGCGCATGCTGGGTGCCGAGGTCATCAAAATCGAATCGCCGTCCGGCGATGCCATGCGCAACTATGGCCCGTTCCGCGATCTGGATGGCATCGCGCCGGCCTTCATCGCGGCCAATGTCGGCAAGAAATCCATCGTGCTCGATCTGAAGAGCGAGGGTGGTCGCGAGGTCGCCACCCGATTGATCCGCGAGTCGGATGTGGTGCTCGAGAATTTTCGCCCGGGTGTCATGGCGCGATTCGGACTGGGCTACGAAGTCTGCCGCCAATTGCGGCCGGCCATCATCATGTGCTCGGTGTCGGGGTATGGGCAGAAGGGTGCGCTACGCGATCTGCCGGCCATCGACAATATTGTTCAGGCCACGAGCGGCATGATGGCATCCAATGGCGGCCCGGAAGATCCTCCGTCGAGGGTCGGTTGGCCCGTGGTCGATACCTATACAGGGACACTGGCAGCATTGGCCATTATCGCGGCGATTTTGCAGCGCGACCGCTTCGGCGCCGGCCAGTACATCGATGTCGCCATGCTCGATGCGTCGGTGGTGCTGCTGACGGCTCTCGCGACGCCCTACCTCGTGACCGGCCAGGTGTTGCCGCGCACCGGCGATACCGGCTATAGCGGAGCGCCCACGGCCGGGCTGTTCTCCACGGCCGACGGCACACGCATTTCGCTGGGCGCGGTGCAGAACAACCAATTCGCCGCCCTGTGCCGCATCATCGGTCGTCCCGAGCTCGCCACGGATCCACGATTTGCGTCTCCACCGGCGCGGGCTGAGGCCGATAACGCGGCCTTTCTGCGCGATGTGCTCACCAAAGTGTTTGCGACCCGCAGCGGCCGCGACTGGGAGAGCACCCTCAGCGCCCAGCACGTTCCCTGCGGACTGGTGCGGGATATCGGCGAAGTATGCGACCAGGTGCGCGGCGCCGAACGCGGGTTGATCCAGCCCACTGCGATCGCCGGCGTGCACTCCAGCGGTGCCGCGCCGGCCTACGTCAATGCGGGTTTCGTTTTCGAACACGACGGTCCGGGTGTGCGCGGCTCGGCGCCGCTGCATGCCGAGCATACGCGCGAGGTTCTGCAGACCCTCGGCTATGACGAGTCCGGTATCGAGCAACTGATCGCCAGCAGGGCAGTGGGCGTGAGGAGCCCTTAGGGATGGATGCGGCGCAGAAAAGCAAACAGCTGACCGAGCTCTTCCGCGGAGAACAGGCGTGTGAAGCGCGCTTCATGCTCGATCATCGTCTGCCGCAAGCCCTGCAGTTCACGTTGGCCAAGCGGGGTCAGGTAAAGGCCCTGGCGCCGGCGATCGACGGTGGACTGTTTACGCGTGACCCATTTCTGACGCTGCAGCTGACCGACCACGCCGACGATCGTGGCCTTGTCCACATCGAGTTGTTGCGCCAACTCGATTTGCGCAACGCCGGGGTTGGCTTCCACGAGGATCATGAGGCTGAATTCCGCGGGCCGAACCTGCACTTCACCCAGCGAGCGGGTGAGATCGCGCCACAGCGCAATCTGCGCGCGCCGAATGTTGTATCCCAACAGATTCGGCAGCAGGCCGACATTGATCGGCGGCGAGAGTGCCACGGCCTTGGGGCCGCGCTTGCTGCGCGCATCGTTCGTCGCCGCATCCGTGCGCGCCTTTTTTCGCTCGCTCATGGGCATAGCCTATCGCAACCGCCGCCTCACTGAGCGGCATGACTTGCAGATGTAAGCGCTTGCAGATAGTGTCCACGATCATTCAGCTGCCATGCGATCGCATCGACTAAACACCATCCGCTGGGCTTGCGCCGGCCTCCTGGGCGTTCTCGGCACTGTGCTCGCACAGACCCCCCCCGCCGGGAGCGGCAGTGCTGGCGCGAGCCCTTCGGTGCAATCGATTCAACCGGGCGCCATCGGCGTCGTATCCGGGCAGACTCCCTCGCAGCAGGCACAGGCCGCCGTCGCGCCGGTCGCCGATGGGGCGGTGGCGCCGGACTATTCGTCGTCGTGGTGGAGTCCGGGAAGCGGGCTTACCTTGGGCGCGCTGGCCGAATTCGACACCGCCTCCGGAAAACTGGGAGTCATCAATGCGGCGGGCGCATTGGATACGCGCGGGCATCCATTCTTCGAGCCGTTGGGACGCAACGGCAGGGCCTGCGTCACTTGCCATCAACCGGCCAATGGCATGAGCCTGTCGGTCGAAGCCATACAGCAGCGATGGAAGGCCACGGCCGGTAAGGATCCGCTGTTCGCTGCCGTCGACGGCTCGAATTGTCCCAGCGCTCCACAGCAGGAAGAGTCCTCGCACTCGCTGCTGCTCAGGCACGGACTGTTCCGCATCTTCGTTCCGTGGCCACCCAAGGCGGCCGATGGCTCTGCCATCGCGCCTGAATTCGATCTGGAGGTCGTCAGCGATCCGAGCGGCTGCAATAACGATCCGGTCTATGGCCTGCATAGTCCCAACCCGCAGGTGTCGGTGTTCAGACGGCCGCGCGTCGTCGCCAACATGAAATACGTCATGAACAGTCTGGGAGCGCCGCTCAACATCAAGGATGGCTCGCCGATGGCGCGCGATCCGGAAACCGGCCGCTTCGTCAACATGAACCTCATGGCGGATGCGCGCGAGCCCACCCAGAAGAGCCAGGCGACCAATGCGGCGCTGACTCATCTGCAGGCCGATGAGGTGCCCAGCCGTGAACAACTGCGACAGATTACCGATTTCGAGAACCAGCTGTTCGTGGCCGCCAGCGGCTCGAAAATGGCGGGCAGCCTGATCGAAGCGGACGGGCCGGCAGGCCTGGGACCGGGCGCCATGCAGCGCGGATCACCCGGTCTCGGCGATAACTTCTATACGCCCGTGTTTGGTTATTTCGAGCAATGGTCCAGGCCCGCAGGCCCGGAACCCCAGGCGCAGTTTCGCGCCTCGGTCGCGCGCGGCATGGAGGTGTTCTTTACACGCCCGTTCTATATCCGCGACGTGACGCATCTGAACACGGTGGGTCTGGGCAATCCCATCAAGCGCACCTGCGCGACCTGTCACAACGCGCGCCTGACGGGCATGGACTTTGCGCCCGGCTGGATGGACCTGGGCACGGCCAATGAGCCCTGGTCACGCGATCTGCCGATGACGAGCGAATTGCCGCTTTTCAAGGTGACCTGTCATGCCGACCGCAGGCCGCATCCGTATCTCGGGCGCGTCATCTACACGCACGATCCCGGGCGCGCACTGATATCCGGTCGCTGCCTCGACATCGGCGCCATCACCATGCAGCAGTTTCGCGGCCTGTCGGCACGCGCCCCGTACTTCTCCAACGGCTCGGCCAGTGATCTGCGGGAACTCGTGGATTACTACGACAAGCGCTTCGAGGCCGGCTACACCGAGCAGGAAAAGCAGGACCTGGTCAATTTCCTGAGTGTGCTGTGAAAGGCGTGCGTCAAAGCCTGTACGCCCTGGCAGCCGCCTGGCCACTCATCGGCGCCTGTGCGCCCTCAGCGGGCACGGAGATCGTGTTCGTGAGCTGCCCGATTCTGCGCAACACGAATATTCCATGCTGGCTCGGCGAAAGTGATGGCGACCTTTATTATCTGGGCCCACAGGGCGATCTGACCGCGGCCTTCTATCCACCCGAGTTCCGGCATCGCATGCTGGTGGAGGCGGTGATTGCCGATGGGCCGCAGGTGTGCGGCGGCATCGCGCTCAAATCGGTGCGGGTCTCGGTGTTGCCGGAACTGGATATCAACTGCAACAGCATGCTGCCGGCCGCAGGCTATCCGGACCCGCCGCACATGCGCGGCACGGGACCCTCGGGCGTTCGCGGCGGGGCGGCGCCGCCGCCCCCGGAGCGTCCGAAACCAGCGGAATATCAGGCGCCGTTCAAGGCACGTACCTTTACCGCGAGTTTCAATGCAGACGGCGAACGGCTCTGGCAATCCGCGCAGACGGCGATTGCGGAGGCGGCCCGCTATGCCAGCGCCGCCTCGGCCTCGCGGATTGAAGTCACCGGTTACCGCGCGGCCATGCGCCTGTCCAACGGGCAAAAATTCGTCGAGCAGGAGGGCATCGCCCAGCGTCGCGCGGACGCGGTGCTCCAGGCTCTGCGCACGATCGGTGTTCCGGAGCGCGCGCGAGTGGTGGTCAGCTGGCAGCGCGCCGCGGTAGCGGCCAGTGGCCTGGAGGCGAATCTGAACGCGCGCCGCGTCTCGATCCTGGTCGTGCCCTGAGCGAGTGCGGCGCTAGAGGAAGCGCAGCGGTACCGACAGTGCACCGATCTCGGGGAATCGCGTCGGCTTGATCTCGCCCGCCAACTCGAAGCCGCGCGTGCACTTGAGCAACTCCTCGATGGCCACACGCAGTTCCAGTCGCGCCAGCGGCACGCCCAGGCACACGTGCGGGCCCATTCCAAAAGCCAGGTGATCGGCGATGTTCGGCCGGTTCAGTACGAACTCATCCGGGTTCTCGAACACGGCCTCATCGCGATTTGCCGAGGCGTAGAGCAGGGCGATGGGCTCGCCTTCACGAATGGTGCGGCCGTGAAATTCCACGTCGCGATTGGCCGTGCGCGCGAAGCCGCGATACGGCGTGTAAAGCCGCAGCAGTTCCTCGATGGCACGCGGCAGCAGCGAGGCGTCGGCGCGCAACTGCTGCTGCAGTTCCGGATGCCGCGCCAGATGCACGCAGATGCTGCCGACGACTACCGTGGGCGCGATGATCCCCACGACCAGCACTTGCCGGATGGTGCCGAGGATCATCTCGTCGGCAAAGGGCTGGCCGTCGACACGCGCTGCCAGCAGCGCCGCGGTGGGGTCGGTAGCAGGGTCCCGCGGTTCGCGCCGCCGGCTCTCGATCATGGTGCGCGCCAGATCGTAGAGCTTGAGGCTGGTCTCGCGCACCATCTCACCATCGGCGGATTGCACCGCGATGTTGTAGGCGCGCCCCACCTGCTGCAGGTCGGGCACCAGTTCCTCGGGGACGTTCATCCACTCGGCAAATACGCGAATCGTCAGATGGCTGGAGTAGTCCACGCAAATATCGCCGCCACCGCGCTCCACCAGCGGCATCAGCAGCGACGCCGCGGTGCGACGGATGGCCGGCTCCAGGGCGGCGATGCGCTCGGGTTTGAGCAGCGGATTGAGCGCGCGACGATACGGCGTGTGCTCGGGCGGATCCAGGTGCAATGGCGGCCTGCGGCCCGTGAAGGCCAATTTTGGCACCACGTTCTGCCGGGATGTAATGAATACCTCGGGCTCCGCCAGGACGCGCAATACATCCTGGTAGCTGGCCAAACCCCAGAAGCCGCCCCAGGCATTCGAGTGCGCCACCGGGCACTGCGCGCGTAACTGCGCGTAGACAGGGTAGGGACTGTCGAAAGTCTCAGGAATCAGCGGGTCGAAATCCTGACCGTCGGGTGCACTCATGGTTCGGGCTAATTTAGCAGCGGCGTTGGCGGATTGAAAGCGCTTTCATTTTGCCGCAATCAGCCTTCAGGCAACCGCGACGCGCGCGGATCCTGAGAAGCGCAGCCGTAAAGAAACCACCACGACCGCGGCCAGCAGCAGGGCGGCTGCGACCACCAGGGTCGGGCCGGCGAGCGTACCGGTTCTCTCCAGCACGTAACCTACCAGGTGCGGCATCACCAGGCCGCCGGCGGTACCGGTGATGTTGATGGCGACGGCGCCCACCGCCAGCGTGCGCGCGCCCAGCAATGAGATTGGCAGTGCCCAGAAGGCGCCGGTGGCGCTGCCAAGTCCCAGTCCGGCCACGAACAGAGCGGTCATGCCTGCGAGCCCGGGCCCGATCCACCAGGCAGCCAGCAGGGCCGCCGCCGCGATCAGCGCCGGCACGGCGACATGCCAAAACCGCTCACCGGTTCGATCCGAGTGCGCGGCGTTGTAATAGGTGCCGAGGACCACGCCCAGCCACGGCAGGGCATTGATCCAGCCGATCTGCGCCGGTGTCAGCCCGCTGAGTCGTTTGATCATCTGCGGCAGCCAGAACATGATTCCGTAGGAGCCCGATAGCAGGCAGAACCACAACAGGCCGCAGGCCCACACCAGCGGTTGCGCCAGCACACTCCAATCGTTGCCCGCTCGCCCGGGCGCAAGCTCAGCGCTGCTGCCGGCCAGTGCCGCGCGCTCCGCGGCCGTCACCCAGGAGGCATCGTGCGGTCGATCCGGAAAATAGAACCACGCCGCGACGCCCAGCACGATGGTCGGCAGCGACTCGGCAATCAGCATCCAGCGCCAGGGAGCGAGTCCGATGGGAAGGGCTTTGCCCATCAGCCAGCCCGATAGCGGGCCCCCAACGATGATGGAGAGCGGAATCGCCAACATCGGCAAAGCAAATGTGGAAGCGCGCGCCCGATGGGGCGCGAATTGCGTCAGATACAGCACGATGCCCGGCGCCAGTCCGCCTTCCGCGGCGCCGAGTGCCACGCGCAAGACATAGAACTGCTGCGCGGAGGTTACGAACGCCGTGGCGCTGGCCGTCAGTCCCCAGAGTACCGCGCAGCCTGCGATCCAGCGGTGCATGGCGTATCGCTGCATCAACAGTACGCTTGGATACTGCCCCAGCAGAAAGCCCGCAAATACCAGGCCGGCACCGAATCCGTATTGCGTGGGCGTGAAGCCCAATTCACGATTCATCTGCAACGCTGCGAAGCTGATGTTGACGCGGTCCAGGGAACTCAACAGCATGAACAGGATGGTCGGCACCCCCAGGCGCCAACGCACTTTGACCGCCAGGCTCGTCAGCACATCCGGGGTTGCAGCGACGGAGTGTGAAAACGCTTTCATCGACAAAGCTTAGCCCGACATCGGGAAGCGCGCCAGCCGCGCTCCTCAGCCGCTCTGGCGTTCGATCAGCGAGAAGCCGATGTTGACCACCGGATTGTCGATGGTCTCGCCTCGTGCACGCAGCATCAGGAAACGGGCCGCGTGTTTGCCGATCACGGCGCCATCGATTTTCACGGTAGTCAGTGATGGATTGAGTTCGGCCGCAAAATCCAGATCGCCAAAGCCGATGACCGCGATGTCGTCGGGCACCCGAATGCCGCGCTGACGCAATTCATCGAGCACGCCGTGCGCGCCCCAATCCGATGAGCAGACGATCAGATCGGTGCGCTGTCCGCTGTCCAGGTGCGCGGCCACCGCGCGGCGTGCGCGGCCATAGGTGGAGGGTCCCGTGAAGGTTGATACGGACGGCTCGAGCGCGCCATTCTCGAGCATGGTGCGCGCGAAACTATAGCGGCGCGCGAGCGCGCGCACCCCCGTTGCCGACACCACGAGTGCCTGGCGGCGCCCCAGCGCCAGCGCGCGGCGCGCGACCGCAACACCCACCGCCTGGTGCGAGAACCCAACCACCAGGTCGATGGGGTCATCCGGCAGATCCCAGGTTTCGATGGTAGGCGTGCCCGTGGCCTTGAGCTGTCGCCGCGCCGAGGCATCAAGCATCGTGCCGGTCAGGATGATGCCGTCCGGACGGCGGCCAATCATCGCCTGGAGTTGGCGCTGCACATGCTCGTCGCCGGCGCCCGTGAGTCCAAGCAGCACGCTGTAGCCTTCTTCTGAAAGTGAATCGGTCAGCGACTGGATGGTGCTCGAAAAAATGGATTGTGAGATGGCCGGGATCGCCGCGGCGATCAGGCGCGAACGGCTCGAGGCGAGCCCGCCGGCGAGCAGGTTGGGCACATAGCCGATATTCCGCACCGCGTCGCGCACCCGACGGGCGGTATCGGCAGTCAGGATCTGCGGCGAATTAAAAAAGCGCGACACCGTCGCCGAGGACACCCCGGCGGTTGCGGCGACCTCGGCCAGCGTCGTGGCATTGAAGCGGGGACGTGAGGTCTTGGCGGCGCGGCGAGCGCGCTTGGCCCTGGGTTTGCTCATGCGGCGATGATATTCGATCAGCCACCCAGGATCCCGGCCAGCGCCGCGGTGGCGTCGCGCTGTTGCTCCAGCTCCTGGATCCACTGCAGCAACCGCGCGCTCTGCGTGCTCGAGAGCGGCACGCGGGCCTCGGCGGCACACATCTGAAACTTTGCGCACAGCTCCTGCCAGCTGAGGGGCATCGAATAATGTCCGCGAGGGTGGGTGACTCTTTTACTGAGCACGCACCCATCGCTCATCACGATCTCGAGGGCACCCGCGGTGGCAGTCGGATCCGCGGCGGCGCTTTCCACCTGGAAACTGACGCGCTCGGCCAGCGCCAGCACCTCTGGATCTGCGAGTGCCTCGGCGCGGAAACTCTGCAGAGTCACCGCACCATGCGCGAGGGCAGTGGCCACCGTGAATGGGATGCTGAACTTGGCATCGATAGCAGTCTGCGGTCGCAGCTTCTGCGAGCGCGGCTCGGTCAGCATCTGCTGCACGGTCCCCCCATACGTGCGCAACTGCGCGATCTCATCCGGTCGGAAGCCGGGGGACTGACGCAGCGCGAGCGCGGCCTCGATCAGCGCATGCGTTCCGCGGCAACTCGGCCAGGGCTTGAAGCTGACCTCGGCGCCATAGAAATGAGCGCCCAGCCGCTGCGTCAGTGCCTGTGGTTCCCACTGCCCGCGCGCGTACAGCGCATACAGTCCGGCGCGTCCCTCCAGCGGCTGTTCGAATCCGGTCACGCCGCGTTGAGCGAGCAGCGCCGAAACCAGGCCCGCATGCGCCGAGAAGCCATCGCGCACCGCGCGCACCACCGAGCGGCGGCTGTATTTAAGTTCGGCGCTGCAGGTGGACTGGCAGAGCGTCAGCGACAAAGCGTCGCGCATTTGCACCGGACCCAGGCGCAGCAGCCGACCCGCGCAGGCAGCGGCGCCGAAGGCGCCAAGAATAGGCGGCCAGTACCATCCGCCATCTGCCGGGTCGCTGCGCAGACTCAAGGCCAGCCGGCACACGAGATCACAGCCGGCGGCAATCGCAGTAATGAGACTCGGACCGGAAATCGGGCCGCGGGCCTGCGTCAAAGCGAGAGCCGCGGGAATGAGCGCCGCATTGGGGTGGCAGGGCGCCTCGTCGAAGGCATCTTCGAAGTCCAGCGCATGCGCCAGTGCGCCATTGGCAAGCACCGCTGGCAGCAAAGCCGCGCTGCTGCCCCAGCCCCACAGCCAGCAGGGGCCGGCAGGTGATTCGTCGCGGGCGAGCGCCGCAAAAGCTTCACAGCCTTCTCCCAGTCCGCTCGCGCCGAGCATCACTCCCAGCGCATCCAGCAGGCTGCGCTTGGCGGCCTCGACGGCCACCGCGGGCAGCTGTTCGAAGCGCACTTCAGCCAGGTGACTCGCGATCTGATCGCTGATGGTGGCAGGCATGTCGCTATTGTAGCGGCCTTGACCGGGTTTTATGAAAGCGCATACATTCGTGTCATGTCGAATTCACCGGCGAACGAAATCTGGCTGTACGCGGTCGGCGATATCGGCCCGAGTCGACCCGACCCCGACTCTCTCTTTGTCCATACGCGCGCGGAGCTGGCGCGAGCCGATGTGGCGTTCTGCCAGCTCGAGCTCTGCATCACCCAGCGCGGCCAGCGTCTGCCCCAGTGTCGACACACCGACCGCACCTCGGTGAAGTCCGCGCACGCGCTGCGCGAGGCAGGCTTCGACGTGGTTTCATTTGCCGGCAACCACTGCATGGATTGGGGCGTCGACGGCCTCACGGATACCATCGCGGCACTCAAGGGCGCTGAACTGCAGGTCGTTGGCGTGGGCGAGAACATCGCGGTGGCGCGCCAGCCCGTGTTTATGACCGCCAAGGGACAACGCATAGCGTACCTCGCTTACAGTTCGATTCTTCCGATCGGCTACTGGGCGGAGGAGTCTCGACCGGGGTGTGCACCCATGCGCGCCTGGACGCTGTACGAGCAGATCGAGCACGACCAGCCGGGCACGCCCGCGCGCGTGCACACCTTTCCCAATCGCGATGACCTCGACGCACTACGGGACGACATCGCACGGGCCCGCGCGCAGGCGGACTTCGTGGTGGTCTCCCTGCACTGGGGCATTCACTTCATTCCCGGCATCATCGCCGATTACCAGCGGGATGTCGGACGCGCGGCCATTGATGCGGGCGCCGATATCATCCTGGGCCATCACGCCCACATTCTCAAAGGCGTGGATGTCTACAAGGGCAAGCCCATCCTGTACAGCCTCTGCAATTTTGCGATGGACCTGCCGATGGATGAAAAGCACGCCAAGAGCAAGGGCTTTCGCGAGATCCAGAAGCTGCACCCCGATTGGCAGCCGAACCTCGACATCACCTACAACTTTCCGCCCGACTCGCGTTACACCGTCATGGTGAAGACCGTGCTGCGGGATGGAAAATATCATCGCACCAGCCTGCTGCCGGTCTTCATCGGACCGATGTCGCAGCCCGAGTTATTGCCGGCGGATGATCCTCGTTTCGGAGAAGTCCTCGCCTATCTGGAGCGGTTCACAGCCAGCCAGGGATTGAATGCCATCTATGAGCGCGACGGCGCAGAATTGGTGTTGCGCGCGCGTTAGTTTTCGCGCTCGCCTCGCCGCCCGAACGACAGCACGAAAATGGCGGCAATCAGCAGCGCCGCACCGATCATCTCGGAGGAATTTGGGGCCGGGCCGAGCGAGAGTCGCGACAGCACAAACGCCGCCGCGATGCCTGCCAGCACGCTCGCCGAACGTTCGATGGGCACGCAAAAAGTGTTCTCGCGTCGATCGAGCAGGATCAGGATGGAGAAGATCGAAACCAGGACCAGCAGCACCGCAATGACCAGCACCCAGCCCATCTGATTGCTGGTCCAGACATCCACGAAGCCAAAGCCCAGCTGGCCGCTCTGGCTGCCGAAATCGAAAGCCGACAGGGCTGCCAGCACCAGGGTGGCCACCGGGAAGGCGACCAATTTCTCCTCCACGAAGTACCCCTTCACGGTATTGGAGTCGCCCGACTTTCCCACCTTGGTCATGACGAACAGACGCACGAAGTACCCCACCGTGTAGAGCACCACCGTGAGAATGGCCAGAGGCGGAAGATACAGGCCGCCCCGCGTCCGGATCGTCAGCGTCAGGCCGACGGCCACGAGCACCAGCGCCACCCAGGAGTACCAGCGCACGCGTCGACCACCGATCAGATCCACGAGGGGTGCGATCAGCAGCACATCGCCGCGCATAAGCAACTGCATAAAGGGGATGCTGACGCCCTTGAACGTGAAGGACAGCGGCACGGTGAACAGCAGCAACGCCGTTCCCAGCCCGGAGGCGAATGTCCAACGCGTCGGCCAGGGAACGGATCGCCCAAGGATAGTGGTGTGATGCGCGTAGGGCGTCCATCGGTTGAGCCACACGAACAACACGGTCAGCACGGCACTCAGAATGGTGGATGCAGGGAGCAACTCGAGACCGGTCAGCGGGCGGCCCAGCGGCGGATAGGGAATGCTGGCAAGCCACCGCACCAACACGGCGTAAGGCAGGTAGGTCGCAAAGTAGAGGAGTGCGAACAACTCGATCGGTGCCCGATTACGCATGGGGCAATTGTAAGCGCTATCATCCAGCGGAGCCAGACGCGCGACCTTGCTGCGGTTATGAGCCGCTACGGCTGAGTGTGGACCAGTTTTTGCGCGCGCGGGCCAGGAAGGCGCGCGGTGAATCGAGGAAATACACCAATGAGGTGGCGCTCGAGAAGCAGTAGAGCTTGTGGAAGTCCGGATCGACCCAGTTGAGCGAGCAGTCCGCCGGTATCTTGGTACCCGCGGCCAACCCGATCGGGTCATTGTTGTCGAACTCGCCGTGCATCGAGCCGCTGGGTGGAGTGGCGGCCTTCCAGATGCCGCTGTGCACGGCATCCTCCGCAGTCGCGCCGTGTTGCGCGGCGGCCGAGGTTAAATCCGAGGCGGGCGTACCAGCGTCGAAGCCGCACCAGAGGCAGAGCGCCATACTCAGGCACTGCAAAACGGTTGGGCGTCGCATCAACATGGGGTGAAACTAGCGCACCGCTTGGTCCAAGTCCACGTCGCGGCGCACGGCGCCCGCAACGGACGGCCGAGCTGGCTCAGCCCTCGTATTTGAACGACAGGGCGACCCGTGCGCGAAAGGCGACTGCCTTGCCGTTTTCAACCTTCAGGTCGAGCTTGACGATCTCGGCCACGCGCAGATCGCGCAGGGTCTTGGAGGCGGTCTCGACGGCGGTCCTGGCAGCTTCTTCCCATGACACCGGGCTCGTGCCGATGATTTCGGTAACGCGATAGACGGTAGATGATGACTTCTTGGTGGCCATGTCTGTTCCCCCCGGATGGATGAAATGCGGTTGGATCGATGATACGCCATTCCGGTGGCTGTAGGCCGTGACCCGCCGGCGCATCAGAGAGCCGCCGATCATCGGCGGCCGAGGTTCGCTCTAGGCTTCGCCAAGCATCACATATCAGGAGAATGCCTATGAACTTGCAGACGGACAACATAGTCGGTGGACGGGAACGTAGCGGCGGACCGGGGCCCGAAGTCATGGGGGCCTCGACGCTCTCGGGTGACTCGGTCGTGGATCGCAACGGCGACAGCCTGGGGGAAATCAAGGAGATCATGGTCGATGTGCCGACCGGCCGGGTCGCCTATGCAGTGCTGTCGTTCGGTGGCTTCTTAGGAATGGGCGACAAACTGTTCGCGGTGCCGTGGTCGGCGCTGATTCTCGACACCGACCACAAGCAGTTCATCCTCGATATCGATAAGGATCGGCTCAAGGATGCGCCGGGATTCGACAAGGATCACTGGCCGAGCATGGCGCAGCCCACCTGGGCCAGCACGGTGTACCGGTTCTACGGCATCGACCCGTACTGGCACTGATCCGGGCGCAGGCTCAGCCGGCACGCCGTCGCGTGCCGGTTGGGCGGCGCGGGGAAGCGCGGCCTTTGTCATCGCCGCTTTTGCCCTTGGCATCCAGGCTCTTCTTAAGCAGCGCCACAAAGTCCACGACATTCGAACTGGCCTTCGGATGCGGCTCGGTTTCCGCCTCGGCTGATTTGCCGCCGCCTTTTTTGGCAACGCGCTGGGCGATGAACTTGTGGAGCTTGTCCCGAAAATCGTCGCGAAACTCGGCCGGCTTCCAGGTGTCGCTCATCGACTCGATCAATTTTGCCGCCATCTCGAGTTCGCGCGCCGAGACTTTGTAGGCAGCGGGCTTGCCGGCGGGTAGCGTGAATTCCTCGGGCGACACTAGTTCTTGCGGGAAGCGCATTAGATTCAGGATAAGCGCATCCTCCTGCGGCATCAGCGCGCACAGATACTGCCGGGTACGGATGACAACCTTGCCAATGCCGATGCGTCCGGTCTTCTTGAGCGTCTCGCGCAGCAGCACGTAGCCCTTTTCCATCTTTCTGGCGGGAACCAGGACGTAGGGCTTCTCGAAATAGGTCGGACTGATGGCGTCGCGTTCGACGAACACCTCGATGGCAACGGTCTCGGTGGCCTCGGGAGCCGCCGCGCGCAATTCATCCTCGGGGATCACCACGTAGCTGCCTTTCTTGTACTCAAAAGCCTTGACGACGTCCTTCCACGCGACTTCCTCGCCGGTCTCGGCATTGACGCGCTCGTAGCGAATGGGCTTCTGATTGCGGTTGTCGAGCATGCGGAAGTGCAGGTCGACCGTGCGCTCACCCGAGAAGATCTGCACGGGCACATTCAGCAGGCCGAATGAGATCGAGCCGTTCCAGATAGGTCTTGCCACGCGATTCCCCTATTCATCGATGCGTCACTGGGCGGCCTCAAGATATAACAGCATTCAGCCCGCGTGTGCGGCGGCTGATCGTGTCGGAACTCTCGCACACGCGATCGGGATGGTAGGCGGTACCCGTGCCGCCGCTGCGACGCGATACTTCATTATCGCCGCGGCGCCGGCCCCCGGGCGTCTATAACTGAAGGTTACAGGCTCTCAAGTTGCCGAAGCGTTTCATCGGATGCTGGAGCGGCCGGTGTCGCGGCACCAACTCCAGGGACACGCGCGGCTGTCAGCCGCGCCGTGCGCGCTTGCGGCTCGAACCGGACTGCGTGAATCGTTCGATCGCTGTGCGCAGCGAAGCCGCTGCGCCGGCGTAGTCTTCCCAGGGCTTCAACTTCTTCAGTAGCGCCGGTACCGAGCGCACGGTGAATCGGGTGGGATCGAGGCCGTTGCGGATCTGTCCCCAGGGCAGCGGCATGGAGACCGTGGCGCTCTGGCGCGCGCGCGGAGATAGCGGTGCCACGGCGGTCGCCATGCGATCGTTGCGCAGATAGTCCAGAAAGATGCGCCCGCCGCGCAGTTTTTTGGCCATTGTGGTCAGGTAGCGTTCGGGATTGTCCTCGGCCATTCGCGCGCAGACCGCCTGTGCAAAGGTCTTCGCCGCGGCCCAGTCGAGCCGATCGCGCTTGCCGAGCAGCGGCGTCACCACGTGCAGGCCCTTGCCGCCGGTGGTCTTGCAAAAGGTGGTCAGCCCCAGGGCCTCCAGCCGGGCACGCAGTTCGAGCGCCGCGGCGATCACCACATCAAACTCCAGCTCCGGCGAGGGATCCAGGTCGAAGACCAGGCGTCCCGGTACGTCCGGCTGCTTCGGAACGCTGTTCCAGGGATGAAGCTCCAGTGCCGCGCTCTGCGCTGCGGCGATCAGCGCCTCGACCCGATCGATTGCCAGATAGGGTTTGCGATCGCCGCTGACGGTCATCATCGCGAACAGGTTCGACTGACCGGGCATCGCGTGGCGCTGGAAGAAGCGTTGACCGCCTATGCCATCCGGCGCGCGCACCAGTGAGCAGGGGCGTCCTTCTATATGGGGCAGCATCCACGCGCCGATGGCTTCGTAGTAGCGCGCCAGTTCGAGCTTGCTGACGGGACGACCGTCATTGGCGTCGGGCCATAGGCTCTTGTCGGGAGTGGAAATGCTGACACCCAGCACCGTGTCGCCTTCGGAACGCGGCTGCGCCTTGGGAGCTGAACCTGCGCCGCGTTTCGCGTGCGGCTTGCCAGGCAAAGCGGGCACATCGGCACCCCGCAGTTTCGAAGGTCGTTCCGCCTGCACACTCATGGCAGGCTTATCTTCGCGCAATCCCTTGAAGGCTGCTTGCCGGACCATCCCTGATTCGGTCCAGCCGGCAAATTCGATCTCTGCCACCAGTGTAGGCTTCACCCATCGGACCTCGCTGCCGCCGCGTGGAGCCTCCGCGCCGGTGAAGGGGCTTTCGCGTGTCGTTAGTGGCTTTATGCGTGGCCACAGCAGTTCGAGCGATCGCGCGCCGAAGCCGGTACCGACACGACCCACATAGACCAGGCGATCGTTGCGGTGAACTCCCACGAGCAGTGAGCGCAGCGCCCCATCGCGAAAGGTGTATCCGCCGATAACGACCTCATGACCGGCACGGCACTTCGCCTTGAGCCAGCGACCGGTACGACCAGAGGTATAGGCATCGTCGAGCCGCTTGGAAACGATGCCTTCGAGTGACATGCGGCAGGCGGAACTCAGCACCGCATCCGCGCCGGCCTCGAAGTGCTCCAGATAACGCAGCGTCATCGAGTCGAGCTTGTCCAGCAGCCGCGAGAGCTGCTGCTTGCGTTCTCTCAACGGCAGGGTTCGCAGATCCCTGTCCTTCAGGAACAGCAGATCGAAAGCGAAAAAGGTGAGCCCCGCGGTCTCGTGCTCGGACAAGGCCGCCTGCAGATCGGCAAAGCTCGGCACGCGATGCGCGTCGAGCGCCACTACCTCGCCATCGATGATGCAATCGGGCAGAGGTTCGGCGGCGGCGGCGACTTCCGGAAACTTTGCCGTCCAGTCCAGGCCGCTGCGTGTCAGCAGCCGCACGTGCCCGTTCTCGACGCGGATTTGCAGCCGATAGCCGTCCAGCTTGATCTCGTGGACCCATCCCGCGGACGAGGGCGGATACTCGACCAGGGTGGCCAGTTGGGGATCTATGAATGCCGGTGGCGGCACACGGCCGGGGGCCTTCTTGGAACGGCCGGAACCCCTGGCGGGGCCGCGCGAGGATTTGATGGCGTCGCGCGAGATCTTGGCCGCGCCGCTCGCCATGAATGGGGCGGGGGCCTTGCCTGTGCCGGCGGCAATCGCGGCCATGCGCCGCCCGGAAGCCACCGATCGATCCTCTTCCAGCAGGGCCGCGGCTCCCGCCGGGTCGGCTGCCTCATCGCGGTGTTTGATGAGGAGCCAGTTGGTGCGCTTGCTATTGGTTCGGTCGTGGCGCATCCGCACCAATACCCAGCTACCGTGCAAGCGCTTGCCCTCGAGCGTGAATTTGAGATCCCCGGCCTTCAGCGCCGCCTGCGGGTCCTCCCCCTCCACGGGTGACCAGTAGCCGCGATCCCAGAGCTGCACGGTGCCGCCGCCGTATTGCCCCTTGGGAATAGCGCCTTCGAAGTCGCCGTACTCCAAAGGATGATCCTCCACTTGCACGGCCAGCCGTTTATCGGCCGGATCGAGGGAGGGACCGCGCGTCACGGCCCAGGACTTGAACACGCCGTCGAGTTCGAGCCGGAGGTCGTAATGCAGTCGGGTCGCCGCGTGCTTCTGAATCACAAAGCGCAGGCGCGGCGAAATGGCTGGCGTGCGCGATCGCATCGATCGGGAGCCCTTCGGTTCGGCCGTCTGCCCGAAATCGCGTTTGGCTCGATAGGTCGAAAGCTTGTCGGGCATTGCCTGTTCCTGCTGCGCGTCTATGAGTCAGTGTCGCCCCGCGTGCTGGAGCCGTCTGTAGGTGACACCCCTATGCGCTCTCGGTGCCGGAGGCTGACGACCCGGCGCGCCTATTACTGACAGCTGCGCTTTCCGTCACGCAATAACCTTTCGCACTCACAACGTAAGGGAAAATTTATGCGCGCTTCGAATTTGAAGGCAACAGCGTTGATTGGATCAATTCTCCTGATCGGGGCCGGCACGATGCTCGCCTCGGCGCAGTCCGCCGGTGGCGGAGGCGGGAAGGGCGGTGCGACGGCCGCGTCGGCGCCGGGCGCACCCACTGCGCCGAGCGTACCGATGGCGCCGGGCGCCAATCCGGGTGTCAACAACCAGCAGCCCGGCATGAGCTACTCCAGCTCATCTGGCGGCTACGGGTCCTCGTCATCGTCCTCCTCAGGCGGAACGAGTTCCTCGTCCAGCTCTTCGGGCAGTTCCTCAGGCTCTCGGTAGATTGCGGCCGGCCGCCGAGTGGGATTGAGCCGTTCTCAGGCTCACTCGGCGGCGATTGGAGGGTTTGATCGCAAATGCTGCGATCGCGTCAGGGACACTTTGTCAGTGACCCCATCCCATGGGCGCGCTGCGCGCATCCATATCGGATTGACGTTCCTGCAGATGCTGTCGCAGGCGACTTAAGGCATCGCCGATCACACTGACCAGGAACATGCCCAGTGCCGTTGCGATCAGGCACAGAACCCAGAGGTCGAACAACATAGACGACTCGCCCATCGGGCCATACATAGGCCCACTGAGCGCAATTCTTGACCCGATTAAGGATGCGTCGTATCAGACTGATTTTGATGCGGTTGTAGGACGAAATCTGACGAGCGGAGGTCAAGGGCGGCGCGCGTATTCGCGATCGAAGAGTGATTCGAGCACCGCATGCGTGCCGCGAACCTGATCGATGACCTGTTTTGCCCAGTCGAAGTATTCGCGTTTGCGCTTGAGCGACCAGCCGGCCGGCGGGGCGACATTCAGATCGCGCAGATTGCAAATTTTGTCGGCCAGCTTCACCAGTTTCGCCGCCACGCTGGCGCCACGCGCGTGCTCGATCTGCAGGCGCTTGCGCTCTGCCTTGTCCAGCGATTTGTCGTCGGTGACCTCGAGCACCACCTGGGCGGTGTCCGCGCCAAACTCGGCAATGAGTTCCTCGGCGGTGGTTTCCGTGTCCTCTATGGTGTCGTGCAGGAGGGCGGCTGTAATCACCAGGGGGTCAAGAATGCCTCCCTCGTTGGCGAGCACGCTGGCCAGCGCGATCGGGTGATTGATGTAGGGGGAGGCTTCGGCGTCCTTGCGGCGCTGGTTGCGATGCTTGCCGGCGGCAAAGGCCGTGGCGCGGATTATCAGCGGTACGGGCTCATCCATGGTTCGAGATACCGCATAATGCCGGCCATAAATTGAAGAACGGGAATGACCGCCGATTTTATCATCGAAACGCGTGGCCTGACCAAGGAGTTCCGCGGCTTCGTCGCGGTGTGCGATGTGGACCTCAAGGTCCGGCGCGGGCACATCCACGCACTCATCGGCCCCAACGGCGCGGGCAAGACCACCTGTTTCAATCTGCTCACCAAATTCCTGAGCCCGACGCGTGGCCAGATACTGTTCAAGGGCGAGGACATTACCGCTGCGCGCCCGGCGCAACTCGCGCGTCGGGGCATCGTGCGTTCCTTCCAGATGTCGGCGGTATTTCCTCATCTGACGGTACTCGAGAACGTGCGCCTCGCCCTGCAGCGCACGCTCGGAACGAGTTTTTATTTCTGGCGGCGCGCATCGAGCCTGGCCGTCCTCAACCCCCGCGCCATGGAACTGCTCGACTGGGTGGGACTAGGCGCCCTGGCACAGAAGCTCGCCCTGGAGCTGCCGTATGGACGCAAGCGGGCACTCGAGATTGCGACCACGCTGGCGATGCAGCCGGAGGTGATGCTGCTTGACGAGCCGACCCAGGGCATGGGACATGAGGATGTCGATCAGGTGACGGCTCTGATCAGGAAGGTTTCGGAAGGTCGCACGGTGTTGATGGTCGAGCACAACATGAACGTGGTCTCCACCATCGCCGATACCATCTCGGTGCTACAGCGCGGCCGCATCATTGCCGATGGCTCCTATGCCGCGGTGTCGGCCAACCCGCTGGTCATCGAAGCCTACATGGGGTCCAGCGCGTGAGCGCGGAACTGCTGCATGTGCAGGGGTTGCACGCCTTCTATGGCGAATCCCACATCCTGCACGGGGTCGATTTGAGCGTGTGTGCAGGCGAGGTAGTCACACTGCTCGGCCGCAATGGAGCAGGTCGTACCACGACGCTGCGCGCACTGCTGGGGCTGGTCGGCAAGCGCTCGGGGTCCGTGATTATCCACGGTCAGGAAGCCATCGACCTGCCGCCGCACCGCATTGCACGGCTCGGGGTCGGCTACTGCCCGGAGGAGCGGGGGATCTATGCCAGCCTCACGGCGGAGGAGAACCTGCTGCTGCCTCCCGAGGTCGCTCCCGGAGGCATGCCAATCGATGAGATCTATGGCATGTTTCCGAATCTCCGGGAGCGTCGCGACGCGCAGGGCACGCGGCTTTCGGGGGGTGAGCAGCAAATGCTCGCGGTGGCGCGGATTCTGCGTACCGGAGCAAAATTGCTGCTGCTGGACGAGATTTCCGAGGGGCTGGCGCCGGTCATCCTGCAGGGTCTGGCGCGCACGGTCCAGGCATTGCGGGAGCGTGGATATACCATCGTCATGGTGGAGCAGAATTTCCGCTTCGCAGCCCCGCTGGCGGACCGCTTCTACATCATGGAACACGGACGGATCGTCGAGAGTTTCCGGGCGCAGGAGCTGCAGAAGAAAATGGGCCTGATGCACGAGTACCTGGGGGTCTAAGGGAGACAATGACAATGAAATCACTGAAATCTGTATGGGCTGCGGCCGCCCTGGTCATGGCCGCCCTGGGACCTGCACCGGCCGCATTCGCCGCCGCCGATGAGGTCGTCATCGGCGACATCGACGACTTCTCGGGCACCTACGCCGACGTTGGCGGCAATGGCGCGGTTGAGGCCATTCACATGGCGATCGCCGATTTCGGCGGCACCGTGTTGGGCAAAAAGATCACCGTCCTGACCGCCGATCATCAGAACAAGCCCGACATCGGCGCCTCCAAGTTCCGCGAGTGGGCCGATCAGAGCGGCCTGACCGCGCTGCTCGGCGGTTCCAACACCGGTGTCAGCATCGCGATGGCGAAAGTCGCGGCCACCAAGAAAATTCCTTTCTTTGCCATCGGCGCCGGCGGCTCCTCGCTGACCAACGAGGATTGCACCGCCTACACGGTGCACTACGCCTACGACACCACGGCGCTTGCCAATGGTACCGCCACGACCGTCGTCCAGAACGGCGGTAAGAGCTGGTTCTTCCTGACCGCGGACTACGCTTTCGGCACCCAGCTGCAGACCGCCGCTTCCAAAGTCGTGGAAGCCAACGGCGGCAAGACTCTCGGCGCCGTACGCGTGCCGCTTGGGGCCTCGGATTTCTCCTCTTTCCTGCTGCAGGCGCAGGGCTCGGGCGCGCAGGTACTGGCGCTGGCGAATGCGGGAGAGGATTTCAGCAATTCGCTCAAGGCGGCCAATGAGTTCGGCATCACCAAAAAGATGAAGCCGGCGGCGCTGCTGACCTTCATCACGAACATCGACAGCCTGGGGCTCGCAACGGCCCAGGGGCTCTATCTGACGGACGGTTTCTACTGGGACCTCAACGACGACACGCGCGCCTTCAGCAAGCGTTTCTTCGAGAAGATCAAGAAAGAGCCGACGATGGACGATGGCGGTTATTACTCAGCGACGCTCACGTATCTGAAGGCCGTCAAGGCAGTGGGCAGCACCGACGCCGACAAGGTCATGGCCGAGCTGAAGAAAACCAAAATCAACGACATGTTTGCCAAGGGCGGCTACATCCGCGCCGATGGCGTCATGGTGCATGACATGTACGTCATGCAGGTGAAGTCGCCGCAGGAGTCCAAATACCCTTGGGATTACTACAGGCTCCTGCGGGTCATGAAGGGTGAGGAGGCCTTCGGCCCGATCACGGGGTTGTGCTCGCTGGCGCCGAAGTAGCACGGTTTGCGCTGTCGTGACTGAGATCTTCGGCGTTCCGGTTGCCGTCATCCTCGGTCAGCTGATGCTCGGGCTGGTGAACGGCTCGTTCTACGCCATGCTGAGCCTGGGCCTGGCGGTAATCTTCGGCCTGATGGGTGTCGTCAACTTCGCGCACGGAGCGTTCTATGCGCTGGGCGCGTTCGCGGCATTGCTGAGTCTGCAGCATCTGGGTATCAATTACTGGGCCGCGCTGGTGCTCTCCCCGCTGCTGATCGGATTACTCGGCATCGCGAGCGAGCGGCTGTTGCTGCGGCATATCTACCAGCTCGAGCCACTGTACGGCCTGCTGCTCACCTTCGGCATGGCGCTGGTGATTGAGGGTCTGTTGCACCAGTATTTTGGTGCCTCGGGCCAGTCCTATCCCGTGCCGTCCGCGCTGCGTGGTGTCTTCAATCTGGGCTTCATGATCCTGCCCATTTACCGCGCCTGGGTGATCCTGGTCTCGATGGTGGTGTGCTTTTCGGTGTGGTACATCATCGAGTGCACGCGCCTCGGGGGTACATTGCGTGCCGCCACCGAGAACGCGCCGCTGCTGCAGGCCTTCGGCGTCAATGTGCCGCTGCTGGTGGCAGTCACCTATGGTGGCGGTGTAGCACTGGCCGCGCTCGCCGGGGTGCTCTCTGCGCCGGTGATCCTGGTGA
>Ga0302228_10000337_pt1 | contig 41260 bp, 36 predicted proteins | sample II_Palsa_N1_2_FD_193519 | JGI IMG/M metagenome (GOLD analysis project Ga0302228, IMG submission 193519) | Peat permafrost microbial communities from Stordalen Mire near Abisko, Sweden - II_Palsa_N1_2 | ecosystem: Environmental > Terrestrial > Soil > Palsa > Peat permafrost | place: Sweden... | reverse complement strand
AAACCGGCAAGCCGGTGCGTAACTAACGCGCGACGAGCAAATTGAGGAGCCTCAAATGACAAAGCAATTGCAAGACGCATACATCGTCGCCGCGAGCCGCACGCCGATCGGCAAGGCGCCGCGCGGCATGTTCAAGAACACGCGCCCCGACGAACTGCTGGTGCACGCGATCAAGTCGGCCGTGGCGCAAGTGCCGGGTCTCGACACCAAGGTGATCGAAGACGCCATCATCGGCTGCGCGATTCCGGAAGCGGAACAGGGCCTCAACGTGGCGCGCATGGGCGCGCTGCTCGCCGGTCTGCCGAATACGGTGGGCGGCGTCACGGTGAACCGTTTCTGCGCGTCGGGCCTGACGGCGCTGGCGATGGCCGCTGACCGCATTCGCGTCGGCGAATCGGACGCGATGATCGCCGGCGGCTGCGAATCGATGAGCATGGTGCCGATGATGGGCAACAAGCCGTCGATGTCGCCGCACATCTTCGATCGCAGCGAAGACTTCGGCATCGCCTACGGCATGGGCCTGACGGCGGAGAAGGTCGCCGAGCGCTGGAAGATCAGCCGCGAAGCGCAAGACGCGTTCTCGGTCGAATCGCACCGCCGCGCGATCGCCGCGCAGCAGGCCGGCGAGTTCAACGACGAAATCGCCGCCTACACGATCACCGAGCGCTTCCCCGATCTCGCCACCGGCGAAGTCAAGGTGAAGACGCGCGAGATCGCGCTCGACGAAGGTCCGCGCGCGGATACGTCGCTGGAAGGTCTCGCCAAGCTGCGTACCGTGTTCGCCAACAAGGGTTCGGTGACGGCCGGCAACAGCTCGCAGACCTCGGACGGCGCGGGCGCGCTGATCGTCGTGTCGGAAAAGATGCTCAAGGAATTCAACCTGACGCCGCTCGCGCGTTTCGTCAGCTTCGCCGTGCGCGGCGTGCCGCCGGAAATCATGGGCATCGGTCCGAAGGAAGCGATTCCGGCTGCGTTGAAGGCCGCGGGTCTGAAGCAGGAAGACCTCGACTGGATCGAACTGAACGAAGCTTTTGCCGCCCAGTCGCTGGCGGTGATTCAGGACCTCGGTCTGGATCCGTCGAAGATCAACCCGCTCGGCGGCGCGATCGCGCTGGGTCACCCGCTCGGTGCGACGGGCGCGATTCGTGCATCGACGGTGGTGCACGGCCTGCGTCGCCGTAACTACAAGTACGGCATGATCACCATGTGCGTCGGTACGGGCATGGGCGCAGCGGGCATCATCGAGCGTCTGTAAGCGCGTGGCCGCCGTGGTCCGCTCTGGACGCCCGAAAGGACACCCGTGAGGAGCGCAGAACGGTTCGCCGGCCGCGAGGCTTGCGAACCGTTTTTCCATTCAGCGAAGTACGCAGCATCGAGCAGCACAACGAGGAGATGACAATGGATATTCTGGTCGAGCGCGCCAACGGCGTGCTGACGATTGCCTTCAACCGGCCCGACAAGAAGAACGCGATTACGGCCGCCATGTACCAGACGATGGCCGATGCGCTGGTCGAAGCCCAGGGCGATGCGACGGTCCGCGCCATCCTGATTCGCGGCAGCGTGGGGATTTTCAGCGCCGGCAACGATCTGGAAGACTTCATGAAGAGCCCGCCGATGGGCGAGAACGCGCCGGTGTTCCAGTTCCTGCGCGCCATCAGCGCGGCGGAAAAGCCGGTGGTGGCGTCGGTGGCGGGCGCGGCGGTGGGCATCGGCACCACGCTGTTGCTGCATTGCGATCTGGTCTACGCCGCCGACACGGCGACCTTCTCGCTGCCGTTCTCGCAGCTTGGCCTGTGCCCGGAAGCGGCGTCGAGCCTGCTGTTGCAGCGTGTGGCGGGCTATCAGGCCGCTGCTGAAAAGCTGCTGCTGGGCGAGGCTTTCGACGCGCGTGAGGCGCAGCGGATGGGCTTCGTGAACCGCCTGCTGCCGGTTGCGGAAGTGGATGCCTTTGCGCTGGCGCAGGCTTCGAAACTGGCGGCGTTGCCGGCATCGTCGCTGCGCGTCACCAAGTCGCTGATGAAGCGTGCGAGCCACCATGAACTGCAAACGCAGATGACCGAGGAAGCGCTGCACTTCGGCAAGATGCTGCTCGCGCCGGAAGCGCGCGAGGCGTTCAAGGCGTTCTTCGAGAAGCGCAAGCCGGATTTCCGGCAATTCGATTGAGGTTGGCGGGGCGGTTCACACCGTCTCGTAGTCGACGTAACCCGCTTCGCGGCAGAAGCTCACCAGCCGCACGCCGGCCTGCCGCGCAATCGAAATCGCCAGCGACGACGGCGCCGAGATGGTCGCCAGCATCGGCACGCCGACGCGCGCGGCCTTGCGCACCAGTTCATAGCTCGCGCGGCTCGACAGGAACACGAAGCCGTCGCGCGTATCGGCACGGTCGAGCACCAGTTGGCCGATCAGCTTGTCCAGCGCGTTATGACGGCCGACGTCCTCGTACGCGAGCCGGATCGCGCCTGTCGCATCGCACCATGCCGCCGCGTGCAGGCCACCGGTCAGCCGGGTCAGCGCCTGGTGTTCCGGCAACGCGCGCGCGGCGTGGGCGATCGCATCCGGTGCTAGCCGCTCGAGAAAACCGGTATCCGGCACGCGCTCCGGTTTCAGGTCCAGCAAATCGATGCTTTCGATGCCGCACACGCCGCAGCCGGTCCGGCCGGCGAGCGCCCGACGCTTTTCCTTCAGTGCGACAAACGCCTGTTGCACGACCTGCAATTGCACTTCAGCATGCGGCAATTCGCCGCCATGCAACACGACCTCGATGTCCTGAATGTCGCTGCTGCGCTCGACAATCCCTTCCGAAATCGCGAATCCCACCGCGAACGCCTCCAGATCGCGCGGGGTGCACATCATCACCGCATGCGAAATACCGTTGAAGACGAGCGCCACGGGCCATTCCTGACCGACATGATCGGTCACGGTTTCCACCGCGGCGCCGCGATGCCGGCGCACCTGACGCTCGACAGTACCCGGCTGTCCGGCCGTTTCCAGTTCGTTCACACTCTGACTCCTTTAACCTTGCGCTGCGCGCGTGCGTCCCAGGCCGGGCCGGGCCGCCGTCGCGCGAATAAGGTTCTAAAATACCTCAAGCCGGCATTGCGTGTTGCCCGGCATTCAAGCGCAGCAAAAAGCATCGACGAGGACACTGTCATGGGACTGAACGAAGCACCCCTCCTGTTCGACTTCGAAGTCGAGTCGTCGGAGGATCTCACCTATATCCCGATGGCCGTACGTTTCAATCTCGACCGCTTCGGCCTGCGCATCTCGCTAGCCCAATGGCAGATGCTGCCGCACGAAGACCGCAAGCTGCTGGCGCGTTTTCCGGTCGAGGAAGACGCTGCCATCGAGCCGAATTTCGATCACGCGCTGTTCGAAATGCTGCGCACCCATGCCAATGTGGAACCGGACTGGTTCACCCCCGAAGACGCGCCGGCGTGGCGTCGCGCGGATGCGGTGCCGGACGGGGTGCTGCAGCAGTCGCGTCTCGCTGGCCTGCACGCTCCCAGCGCGGACCAATGGTCGCAACTCGCCCCGTTCAAACGCTATGTGCTTGCCAAGCTGTCGCGTAAGCCGGAAGCGAATCACGACTTTGTGCCCGCCATGAGGGAATTCGGGCTGGCCGGGTAGATCTGGCGCAACTATTTTCGCCCTTGGCCCTCAAGCTGTTCCGACCGCTGCCGTTAACCATGGGTTGGCGCGTAAAAGACCCAAAGACCGGGCGGATGCAGGAAGATGCACGTGCAACACGACGCATCGAAAGCGGACGACCCAGAGCGCGCTCCCGCCCGCAGAACGACTGACGTTCGGAACCCATGACTCCTTTCCTATCGAGGCGGCTGCTGATCAATCTGGCAGTCGTCGCCGCGGCGGTCGGCGCGAACGCGTTCGTCGCCTACACGCAGATCCGCGGCCAGCGCGACGCCGACGTGCGCACCCTGCGCTCGACCGACATCCGCCAGAATCTCGACGCCTATCGCGCCACGCTCGATGACGGCCTGGCGGCGCTGGGGCGCTTCGAGGCGACGGGCCGCCCGGAGCCGGCCGACGCCGCCTCGACGATGACGGCGTCGCTCGCCGGACTGGAGCGCACACTGGCCGCCGAGCTCGCCGACCAGCCGTCGATGGCCGCCTCGCTGGGTAACCTGAGCCGTGAGAGCCGCGGTCTGCAAGATGACATCGAGGCCGCGCTGGTGCGGGCGCAGGCCAGCGCGCCCGACGAATCGCGCGCCTGGGCGGCGTCGGCCTATACGCGGCTGGGGATGCAACTGGGCCGGGTGGAAGCCGCGCTGACGACCTTGCGGCAGCAGGAGAATCACGCGCTGCAGGTGTCGCTGGTCGAGTCGACCCGGCAGACCCAGCGCGCCATGCTGCTGCTGATCGTCACCATGCTGGCGGGCAGTTCGCTGCTGATCTACACCTTCGGCGCCCGCGAGAGCGCGGCACGCGAACGGCTGCGGGTCGCCAAGGCCTTGCGGCGCCACGACGAGCGCTTTCGCGGCCTGTTCGACACCCACCCGGTGCCGATGTACATCTTCGATCGCGAAACGCTGCGCTTTCTCGCGGTCAATACCGCCGCTACCCAGCAATACGGCTATTCGGAGAGCGAGTTCCTCGCCATGACGATCCGCGCGATCCGGCCGAGCGGCGAGATCGGCCGCCTCGAATCGCATCTCTCGCGCAGCGAAGGCGGCCCCATGCAGGGCCGCATCATGGCGGGCGTGTGGCATCACCGGCGCAAGGACGGCTCGACCATCAGCGCCGACATTTCGTACCACTACCTGACCTACCTGGGCCGTCCGGCGACGTTCGTGCTGGCCGACGACGTCACCGAGCAGATCAATGCCGAAGCCGAGGCGCAGCGCTCGAACCAGATGCTTGAGACGGTGATCGACAATATCCCGCAGCGCATTTTCTGGAAGGATCAGGACTCGCGCTATCTGGGCTGCAACATGGCGTTCGCGCGCGATGCGGGGCTGGCTTATCCCGAGCAGGTAGTGGGCAAGACCGATCACGATCTGCCCTGGCGCGCGCTCGCCGACGAGGTCCGGGCGCACGACGTCGAGGTGGTCAGCACCGGCGTGCCGAAGATGAACTTCGAGGTCGATCTGATGATCGACGGCGTGCATCGCACCACCGTGACGAGCAAGCTGCCGTTTACCGATAGCGACGGCCGGGTGATCGGCGTGCTCGGCTCCTATACGGACATCACCGAGCGCAAGCGCGCCGACCTCGCGCTGCGCCTGCAAAGCCGCGCGCTCGACGCGAGCGTCAACGCCATTTTGATCACCGGGCCGACCGCGGCCGGCAATCTGATCGAATACGTCAATCCGGCGTTCAAGCGCATCACGGGCTACGACGCGGCCGAGGTGATCGGTCAGGACTGCCGGCTGTTGCAACGCGACGACCGCGATCAGGAAGGGATCGCCTTGATCCGCCAGTCGCTGGCCGCCAATCGCGAAGTGAGCGCGGTGCTGCGCAACTACCGTAAAGACGGCGCGCTGTTCTGGAACCAGCTCTTCATTGCGCCGGTGCCGAATCCGGACGGCGCGACGACGCATCACATCGGCGTCATCAACGACGTCACTGACTTGATCCGCTATCAGGAGCAGCTCGAGTATCAGGCGAACTACGACAGCCTCACCCGCCTGCCGAACCGCAATCTGCTGCGCGACCGTCTGCAGCATGCGTTGATCGTGGCGAAGCGCCATCAGAAGGGCGTCGCGGTCGTGTTCATGGATCTGGACGGCTTCAAGAACGTCAACGACAGCCTCGGGCACAGCGTCGGCGACCGCTTGCTGAGCGTCGTCGCCGAGCGGCTCGCGCGCTGCGCGCGGGCGAGCGACACGGTGGCGCGTCATGGCGGCGACGAGTTCGTGGTCGTGATGACCGATATCGTCGACGAGCAGTCGCTGATTGCGTGGATGGAGCGCGTCAGGGCGTCGATCTCGGAGCCGGTGTGGCTCGACGGCACGGAGCTGTACGTGGGCTGCAGCATGGGCGCGAGCCTGTTCCCACAGGATGGCGAGGATGCCGAAACGCTGATGAAGAAGGCCGATCTCGCGATGTACCGCGCGAAGGACATGGGCCGCAACAACTTCCAGTTCTACCAGCCGGAGATGAATGCGAGCGCCGGCGCGCGGCTGAATCTCGAACGCCGTCTGCGGCGCGCCTTGCGCGACAACGAGTTCCTGCTGCACTACCAGCCCCAGGTGGATATCGTGACCGGACAGATCGTCGGCATGGAGGCGCTGGTGCGCTGGCGCGATCCGGAAGTGGGACTGATCCCGCCGTCGTCGTTCATTCCGGTGGCGGAGGAGTGCGGGTTGATCGGGCCGCTCTCCGAGTGGGTGCTGCGCGAGGCGTGCCGGCAAAACAAGGCCTGGCAGGATGAGGGCTTGCCGCCGGCGCGGGTGTCGGTGAACCTGTCGGCGCGGCAGTTCCAGCAGCACGATATCGCCAAGCTGGTGACCCAGGTGCTCGAGGAGACCGGGCTCGAGCCGCAGTATCTCGAACTTGAGCTCACCGAAAGCACCATCATGCGCAACGCCGAGGAAGCGGTGCTGATGCTCAACGCGCTGCACGCGCTGGGGATTGGCCTTGCCATCGACGATTTCGGCACCGGCTATTCGAGCCTCAGCTACCTGAAGCGCTTCCCGGTGGACCGCCTGAAGATCGACCGCTCGTTTGTGTCGGATATCGGCGTCTCGGGCGACGACGAGACCATCACTTCGGCGATCATCGCGCTCGCGCATTCGCTGAAATTGCAGGTGATTGCCGAAGGCGTGGAGACCTCCGCGCAGCTCGATTTTCTCAAGGAGCGCGCCTGCGACGAAATGCAGGGCTTCTTCTTTTCCAGACCGATGCCGCGCGACGCCATTCCGGGTTTGCTGCAGGGCGGGGCGGCGGCGATGGTGGTGGCATAGCGCGGGCGCTTCATTTCGCTTTGCGGAAGGCGCGCCGCGGGCCGAGGGTTTCTTTCCCGGTCGCGGTAAAATTCTAGTTTACTGGATTTTTGTTCTAGTAAACTGGATTTCATGGACATCAACAACCGAATCGCCAGCCGGGTGCGCGAGCTTCGCGACGCCCAGGGCTTCTCCCTCGACACGCTGGCCGAACGCAGCGGCGTGAGCCGGTCCACCATTTCGCTGATCGAACGCGGCCAGAGCAGCCCGACGGCTACCGTGCTTGACAAGCTCGCCACCGCGCTCGCCGTCACGCTTGCGTCGCTGTTCGAAGACAGTGCCACGCCGGCCGCCGTTTCTTCGCCGATGGCGCGCGCCGCCGAGCAGCCGGTATGGACCGATCCGACCTCCGGGTACGTGCGTCGCAATCTGTCGCCTGCGGCACGCTCGCCTATCCAGTTGGTGGAGGTCAGATTCCCGCCCGGCCAGCAGGTCGCTTACGACACGAGCGCCCGTGACGCCGAGATTCACCAGCAGGTCTGGATGATCGAAGGCGTGATGGAGATGACGGTGGGCGAGGTGCACTGGCGGCTGCAAACGGGCGACTGCCTCACCATGCGCCTCGACTGTCCCATTGTGTTTCGCAACCCCACTCGCGAGTCGGCGCGCTATCTGGTGGCGCTGGTCACCGTACCGCTGCCGCAGACAAGGAGAAACGGATGAGTGAAGAAGTCAGCGTACGGCGGATCGGCGCAAATGAAGCCGTCGCCTGCGTGGAGGCATTGGCGGATGTGCTGATCGATTGCGTCGAAGGCGGCGCCTCGGTGAGCTTCATGTTGCCGCTGCCGCGTGACAAAGCGCTGGCGTTCTGGCGCGGCGTCGCCGAGGGCGTGGTGCGCAACGAGCGGGTGCTGCTGATCGCGGAAACGCGCGAAGGCGAGATCCTCGGCACCGTGCAGTTGATCACCGCGCAGCCGGACAATCAGCCGCACCGGGCGGATATCGCCAAGATGCTGGTGTCGCGCAAGGCGCGGCGGCGCGGTATTGCGCAGCAGTTGATGGTGGCCGTGGACGCGGTGGCGCGTGAGGAAGGCAAGACCGTGCTGGTGCTGGATACAGTGACGGGCGGCGACGCCGAGCGCCTGTACGAGCGCGCCGGTTGGCAGCGTGCCGGGACGGTGCCGAAATATGCGCTGATGCCCGATGGCGAGTTCTGCGCCACGACGTTTTACTACAAGCATCTGTGACGCGGAAAGCGGAATCAGGCCCGGCGTTTTTGCGGACGTCGGGCCTGATGGTTTGCAACGTGAGGCGTGCTGATTAGACCTTGTGCCCGCTGACCATGTACATCAGCGCGCCACCCGCGAACGTCAAACGGCGACTTTCTATTAGCTCTGGCAACTGTGCCTGGTCGCGTTCGAATTGCAGCCAGACTTCGTCGAAGCGTGCGGGGTCGCCGCCACCCTTGCAGAACAGTTCGAAGGTCTCCGCGCGTGCAGCGGAATCGGTGGCGCTCCAGTCCTGCATGGCCTCCAGAAGCGCGCGTTGTCCGGGTTGCTCGTACGGCGGGTAGAGCGGCATGGCATTGTCCGAAAGCCTGACGTCGATATCCCGAAGTGCTTCACCGGCAAACAGGCCGGGCAGCAATCCGCCCACCGAATGATCGCCTTGCCGCAGTGCCCGGCGTCCGCGCTCCACTGCAAGCTGAAAGCCGAAGCTCGCCATGGCTTGCTCGAGGGTCTGCTCGTCGCTGCACGAGCTTCGGCTCGTGCATGCACCCAGGTTGTCAGGCTCGACACACAGCAGCAAGCCACCGGGCGCGAGCACGCGCACCATTTCGCCTAACGCCTGGGCTGCGTCGGGCACATGGATCAGCACGGTCTGACAGGTGACGAAATCGAAGCTGGCGTCGGCGAACGGCAGCGCCATGGCATCGCCGGGCAGGACGCGTGCATCGATATCGCGGTCCCGCAACTGCGCTAACCACGGAGAATTCGCCTGCGACCACTTTGGGTCTGGGTCGACCGCAGTGAGCTGGGTGCCGGGCGTGAGAAAAGGGGCGATGGCGCGGCTCCAGTGACCGACGCCGCAACCCACATCGAGTACGCGGCGGCGCGACTGAAAATCGAGCCGCGCTGCGCAGAGCGACAGGAAATCGCTATTCCACCAGAAGTCGCGGTAAGCGCCGAAATGGGCTTCCGAGTGTCCTGCTTCGTTCATGATCCGTAATCCTTGAAGACATACGCCCACTCCTACGCGACGTCAGCGTTGACGTGCGAAATGAAAATGGACGAAGAAAATCCGAGCGTGCACAAGCGCACCGCGGATTGCGGTGCGTGGCTTCCTATGCGGGAGCGAACGCTCGGATCAAGGTCGGATCATGGTTTCCTCAGGCGACTCGCGAGACTGTATATCGACGATAAACTTTGGACAAGGCGCAGGCGCTTCTAGTCTTGCCCGATGGCCGAGTCTTTGCGACCGTTGCCTTCGCGTCAAAGATCGGCTATCTATAAGCACCGTCTCGCCGTTGCAAAGGAGCCTGATCGATGAAGCATGCTGGACCCGCAGCCCTGGACACGCTCGCCGATCTGATCGCCTCGATACGCGAGCGTAGCGAGCTCAAGGAGACGCGCCCAGGTGTTTTTTATCGCAAGGGCAAGGCGTTTCTGCATTTCCACGAGGACGCAGCCGGCCTCTTCGCCGACATGCGGGTGAGCGCGGAATGGGAGCGCTTTCGCGTATCCGAAGCCGATGAGCGCGCAACTTTCCTCGCGACCGTGGAACGAAGCTTGTGACGCATGCATGCCGCATGCACCGTACCGACACCGAGCTTTAGTAAAGCCGTCAACGAGCATTTCTAATGAGAATCGATTTTCCGCCGGACTCCGGCTATCCTGGCATCGTGCTGCGGCAACTCGAGCGGACGGATGGGCCGGCATGGTTCGACTACCTCTCGATCCCCAACGTGGTTGAACACACCAGTTGGAATCTGCATTGCGCCGCGGATCTGGTGCCGATGTTCGACGCGCTCGAATCGAGCGCGCCCACGTCGATGCGCCGCATGGCGATCGTCGATCAGGCGCGCGGCGATCTGGTCGGCACGATCGGTTTTCATACGGTGTCGGACGTGAACCGCAGCGCCGAGATCGCCTATGATCTCGCGCCGGCTTACTGGGGACGCGGCATCGCGAGCGCGGTGTGCGCCGCGGTCACGGCATGGGCGTTCTCGCACGAAGGCTGGGTGCGTGTGCAGGCCACGGTGCTTGAAACGAACCTGCGCTCAGACGCCGTCCTGAAGACATGCGGTTACGGCTATGAAGGCCTGCTGCGCGCCTACCGGATGGTGCGCGGCACCCCCGGCAACTTCAGGATGTATGCTCGCGTGAACGAAGGAACAGGAGCCTCAGCCAATTGACCCCTCCCGATTTTCCCGCCGACGGCATCGTCACCGAGCGCGTGCGGCTCTCCACCGCGAGCCGTGCGGACGCCGAAGCGTTGCTCGCGTTCCAGATCGAGAACCGCGCCCATTTGCAGCCCTGGGAGCCGTTGCGCGCCGACGAGTTCTTCACCTTGCCGGCGGCCGAGCAGCGTCTTGCCGTGATGGAGCAGCAGATGACTCACGGCTCGGCGCTGCATCTGCTGCTGCGGGGCCGGCTCACCGGCACGGTGCTGGGCGAATGCAACTTCACGAACATCGTGCGTGGACCCTTTCAGGCCTGTTTTCTGGGGTTTTCGATCGGCGGCCGCTACGAAGGGCGCGGCTTGATGCACGAGGCGCTTAGCGCCGCAATCGATCACGTGTTCAGCCAGTACCGCTTGCATCGGATCATGGCCAATCACCGTCCGGAGAACCTGCGCAGCGGCAAGCTGCTGACGAAGCTCGGCTTCGAGCGCGAAGGCCTCGCGCGGGCCTATCTGAAGATCAATGGCGAGTGGGCCGATCACGTGCTGACGTCCCGCATCAATCCGCGAGACTGAATGGGCGGACCGCAACGGCCGCCTGCTGCTTGCCTCAGGTCGGCCCGGTTGTATCGACGTTGTCCCAGTACTCCATCCGCGCGGACTTCCTGTAGCTCTCGCCCATCAGCCTGACGCTGACGCGTCCCGAGTCGGGGAACACCACCACGTCGTGCGCTTGCGGATTGCCGAACACCAGATAGCGGCACGGCTGCGACGTGTGGTTGTGCAAGGCATGCCCCACGGCCTGGCCGGCGGGAAAGCAGACGTACTGCCCCGCGGACATCACATGCGATTGCGCGCCGAGCCGTAGCGTGAGACTGCCTTCGAGGATCAACACGTGCTCCTCTTCGAGCATGTGATAGTGGAGCTGGTTGGCCTGCTTGCCCGGCGGCAACACTTCCATCGACACGCTCACCTGCGAGCCGCCGCCGAACGAACTGAGATGCTGGAAACTCATGCCGAAGCGCTCGCCGTGCTCGAACACTTCGAGCGGCACTTCGCTGATGGCGAACGGTTCGAATACGCCGTCCGCATTGGCTGAAGAGGATTTTTGATTCAACGCCACACTCCCATTCCGGATGGACAGGTTGAACGCGCGAAACTGGTTGGCAAACTTGCCCGCTTGCCCGCTTGCCCGCTTGCGCGATGGCGACGATTCTCTCGCATTCGCGCGATTCGTGCCGGACGGCGGTCGCGCCGACTCGTTGCGCGGGCGCCCATGTAGAATTGCCGCTCGCATTTCCCACTCCACCAGGTGCCCGATGAGCGACTTCCCCACGCTCGAAACCGACCGGCTGTTGCTGCGCGAACTCGTCGCCGACGACGCGCCCGCGCTGTTTGCGATTCACGGCGACGCGCCGGCCATGCGCTGGTACGGCGCCGATCCGATGATCGACGTCCGGCAAGCGCAGAAGCTGATCGAAATTTTTGCCGGATGGCGCCAGTCGCCGAACCCGGGTGTGCGCTGGGGGATTCAACGCAAGTCCGACGCGTCGCTGATCGGCTCGTGCGGGCTGTTCAAATGGAACCGAGGCTGGCAGACCTGTACCGTCGGCTATGAACTGGCGCGCCCGGCGCGGGGCGCGGGTTTGATGGCCGAGGCCTTGTCGGCCGCGCTTGCGTGGGGTTTCGAAGAGATGAAGCTGCACCGGATCGACGCGCAGATTCATCCGGACAATGCCGCGTCACTCAAACTGGCGCGCGGACTCGGCTTCGTTCAGGAGGGACGGGCGCGCGAAGCCGGCTATTGGCAGGGCGAGCGTCACGACCTGCTGCAGTTCGGCTTGCTGCGTGGGGACTGGGCGCGGACGTAAGGGGTTCAGTCGAGCGCCGGCAGGGCACGCGGACGGCGGTCGCTATCCGTGGCGACATAGGTCAGCGTCGCTTCCGTGACCTTCACCACTTCTTCCGCGAGGCTCATGCGCTGCGCGTACACGGTGACTTCGATGGTGACCGAGGTATTGCCGGTCTTGACGATGTCCGCGTAAAAGCTCAGCAGATCGCCGACGAACACCGGTTGCTTGAACACGAACGAATTGACCGCGATGGTGGCGACGCGGCCGTTCGCGCGCCGGCTCGCGGGGATCGACCCGGCGATATCGACCTGCGCCATGATCCAGCCGCCGAACACGTCGCCATGGACATTGGCGTCGGACGGTTGCGGCACGACGCGCAGCGCACACGATTTTTGCGGGAGTTGAAGTTGATCGGTCATCGGGGCACCCATGGGAAACGGATTGGCTCGGCGAGCAGGCGGGTTCTTCACGACAACATTGCGACCGGCAACCGGCCAGCCCATGAAAAGCGGCGCCAGCCGGCTTCTGCGACAATAGAAAGATCAGGAATTGTACGGGAAAGCGCCCAGCCGGGTTGCGCGCCACTCTGCCTGCCGCCGGCCTGGCCGGTAGCGGACCAGCGTTGACGGCACCCCATGCTGCTGCCTCCGTCTTTTCCGCCCCCACCCTCAGCAGACCCCCATGCGCCGCTATTCCGCCCCCACCGAACCCTCGCCGATCTCGACCCAGCCGCGCAACGACTGGCAGACGATCGTCTCGCTGCTGCCCTATCTCGCCACCTATAAGGGGCGGGTCGCGCTCGCGCTCACTTGCCTGATCGGCGCGAAGGTCGCCAATCTCGGCGTGCCGATCGTGATGAAACACATCGTCGATGGCTTGGCATCGGTGCGGCATCTGACGGCGCTAGGCCGTGCGGATCACTCGCCGGGCATCGTGCTGCTGGGTGGCGTCGGCTTGCTGGTGGTGGCCTATGCGGTGGTGCGGCTGTCCACGTCGCTGTTCACCGAGCTGCGCGAAATCCTCTTCTCGAAGGTCACGCAGAGCGCCGTGCGCCAGCTTGCGCTCAAGGTGTTCCGTCATCTGCATGGACTGTCGCTGCGCTTTCACCTCGACCGGCAGACGGGCGGCATGTCGCGCGACATCGAACGCGGCACGCGCGGCATTACGCAGCTCATTTCGTATTCGCTCTACAGCATCCTGCCGACGCTGGTCGAAGTGGGCCTCGTGCTCGGCTTCTTCGTCATCAAGTACGAGGCGTACTACGCGATCGTCACGTTCGTGGCGCTCGCCGTGTACATCGTCTTCACCGTGAAACTGACCGAGTGGCGCACGCATTTCCGCCGCACGATGAACGACCTCGATTCGCGCGCCAACTCGCGCGCGATCGATTCGCTGCTCAACTACGAGACGGTCAAGTATTTCGGCAACGAGGAATGGGAAGCGCAGCGCTACGACGAGAACCTGAAACGCTACCGGGCCGCGGCGATCAAGTCGCAGAACTCGCTGTCCGTGCTGAACTTCGGCCAGCAGGCGATCATCGGCACGGGGCTCGTCTTTATCCTGTGGCGTGCGACCCAGGGCGTGATGGCGGGGCGGCTCACGCTCGGCGATCTGGTGCTGATCAATACCTTCATGCTGCAGCTCTACATTCCGCTGAATTTTCTCGGCGTGGTGTATCGCGAACTGAAGCAGAGCCTGACCGACATGGACCGCATGTTCTCGCTGCTCGGCGCGCCGCAAGAGGTACCGGACGAGCCCGATGCGCAGGACCTCGTCGTGAGCGGGGCGCAAGTGCGCTTCGAGCATGTCAATTTTTCTTATGAGCCGGCACGGCAGATCCTGCACGATGTGAGCTTCACGATACCCGCCGGTACCACGACCGCAGTGGTCGGCCATAGCGGCTCGGGCAAGTCGACGCTCGCGCGCCTGATGTTCCGCTTCTACGATCTGGAGCGGGAGACGGGCGGCGCGATCACGATCGACGGCCAGGATATCCGCGACGTAACGCAGGATTCGCTGCGGGCGTCGATCGGCATCGTGCCGCAGGATACGGTGCTGTTCAACGACTCGATCTACTACAACATCGCCTATGGCCGCCCGTCGGCGACGCGCGACGAAGTGATCGCGGCGGCGCGCGCCGCGCACATTCACGACTTCATTGAAGGCTTGCCGAAGGGCTACGACACGGCGGTCGGCGAGCGTGGACTGAAGCTGTCGGGCGGCGAGAAACAACGCGTGGCGATTGCCCGGACGATCCTGAAGAATCCGCCCATTCTGCTGTTCGACGAAGCGACCTCCGCTCTCGACTCACGTTCGGAGCGCGCGATCCAGCATGAACTCGATCAGATCGCCCGCGAGCGCACTACGCTGATCATTGCGCACCGGCTGTCGACGGTGGTGCACGCGCAGCAGATCATCGTGATGGACAAGGGGCGCATCGTCGAGCGCGGCACGCATGCGGAGCTGCTGCGCGCCGGCGGCCTGTTCTCGCAGATGTGGGCGCTGCAGCAGCAACGCGCAGCGCAAGCGGAGGAGGTGCCGGAGGGGGCAGTGGCACATGAGGACGGCCACTAGCCGTTAAGGTCACGACGACCGCGCGGCAGCCGCGAGCCTTAAACGCTCATCCAACACCTGCAGTTGCTCGGGCGTGCCGACGTTCTCCCACAAGCCGTCATATCTCTCGCCGCTCGCCAGCCCACGCGCGATGGTGTCCCGATAGTAAGGCGTCAGCGCGCGCCGCGTGCCGCGCGGCAAGGCGCGAAACATGCGGGTGTCATAGAGCGCAATGCTGCCGAACGTCAGGCGCGGCAGTGCGTCGCCCGACACGACGCCATCCACCAGGCCGAAATCGCCCGCCGGATGAAACGGCGGATTCGGCACCATCACCAGATGCATGCCCGGCTCGGGCCGCGCAGCAAGCCGCCCGGCCTGCGCATGCAATACCGCGTAATCGAAATCGGCATATACGTCGCCGGCCACGCCGAGAAAGATCTCGCTGCTGGCGCCGTCTTCCAGCAGCGGGAGCGCCTGCGCAATCCCGCCGGCCGTTTCCAGCGCCTCCTGCTCGGGCGAATAGCGGAGTTCCACGCCCCAGCGCGAACCGTCGCCGAGCGCCGCTTCAATGCGCTCGCCGAGCCATGCGTGATTGATCACGATGGTTCGGAATCCCGCAAGCGCCAGCCGTTCGATCTGCCACACGATCAGCGGCTTGCCGCCGGCCTCGAGCAGCGGCTTCGGGGTGTGGTCCGTCAGCGGACGCATGCGCTCGCCGCGCCCGGCGGCAAAAATCATGGCTTTGGTCAGAGACATCGTCATCGTGGCCGGTGCTCAGAACGTATAGCCGACTTCGGCGGCACGGCCTTCCAGCTCGTCGAGCAGCTTTGCGAACGGCGCCAGCGGCCGGTAACGCCCGGCGACCTTGCGCGCATAACCGATGAAGCGCGGCAGGTCTTTCATGTAATGCGGCTTGTGGTCCCGGTAGTTGATCCGGCAGAACAGGCCCAGCACCTTGATGTGCCGCTGCAGGCCCATCCATTCGAGTTGCCGGTAGAACTCGCCGAAATCGGCGTCGACCGGCAGGCCGGCCTTTCTGGCGCGCTCCCAGTAGTACACGAAGCAGTCGAGCTCGAACTCTTCGTCCCAGCTCAGGAACGCGTCGCGCAACAGCGAGGCCACGTCGTACGTAATCGGTCCATAGACCGCGTCCTGGAAGTCGAGCACGCCCGGGTTCGCGGGATTGGGCTCGGCCATCAGCATCAGGTTGCGCGGCATGAAATCGCGCAGCATGAAGACCTGCGGCTGCGCCCGCGCGCTGGCGATCAACAGCGCAAACGTGCGGTCGAGCAGTCCGCGGGTCTTGTCGTCCATCTCGCGGCCCAGATGGCGGCCGATGAACCACTCCGGCAGCAACTCCATTTCCCGGCGCAGGAAGGCTTCGTCGAACGGCGGCAGCACGTCCGGTTTTGAGGCGAGCTGCCAGCGGATCAGGGCATCGAGCGCGTCGCGCATCAAGCCGCGCGCGTTGTCCGGGTTCAGCGCGTTGAGGTAAACCGTGGTGCCCAGGTCGGTGACGAGCATGAAGCCGGCCTCGTAGTCGACCTCCAGCACGCGCGGCACATTCACCCCGGCCGCGCTCAACAACTGCGCGATCTGCACAAATTCGCGGCACTTTTCCGGCGGCGGCGCATCGACGGCGATCAGTGTCGTGCCGGCGGCGTCTTCCGCTTCCTTACCGTCCAGCCGGAAATAACGGCGGAAACTGGCGTCGCTGGACGCGGGGACCAGCGTCGCAAGGTCGAGCGCATAACGGTTCGCGTGACTGTGCAGCCAGGCGGTGAGCAGTTGCAGGCGGGTGTCGGGGGCGTGGGAAGCAGGGGGCAGCGTCATGAAAACCGGAAGGCAAATTCAGGGGGGCAACGTCTTGCCATATAATACCCCACGACTTTTTTGACGCGACTCACGCTGGCTTTCTCTCATCCCGCCTTACCGCCCGCCTCATCGTTCGACCGGTTGTCAATATGGATTGATGGGTAGTTCACCATCACGGTCGGGCTGCTCAGGCGGAGGAGGGGGAGGGCAGGAGCTGGCGGTCGGGCCGATTCGCCAAACGAATACATGCCGCCAAGACAGCTTTCCCATACAACCCCCTCTCGTGGCGGCGTGCCCCGCAGAAGGCGGCTCGTCGCGGCGTTGATTGCCGTGCCGGGCCTGATGCCCGCGCTTGCGCACGCCCAGTTGTCGGGCGACGCCGCGCAGGCGCAGCCCGTCGACGCGCCTTGGGGCATGCGGCTTGCCCCGCAGCTCCAGGAACACCCGTTGCAGGCGGACCAGAGGCCGGCCACCTTCGTGCTTGGCGACAAGACGGACGGCACCACGGATCAGGACCTGGCCGCCAAGGGTTCCGCCGAAGTGCGCCGTCCCACCTTCACGATCAAGGCGGACGCGCTGCACTACGATCAGGATACCGACATGGCCGACGCCTACGGCAAGGTATCCGTGATCAACAACGGCGCCACCTTCCAGGGGCCGGAAGCGCACATGCAGGTGGATTCGAGCGAGGGCTTCATGACCTCGCCGAAGTATCGCTTCAACGTGACGGGCGGCTCGGGTAGCGCGGCGCGGGTCGACATGCTCGACAACGAGCGCTCGGTCTTCACGCAGGGCACCTATACGGCGTGCCAGTGCGAGAGCAATCCGGCGTGGTACATCCGCGGCACCGAATTCGACTTCGACACCGGCGCCGACGAAGGCGTCGCGCACAACGGCGTGCTGTTCTTCGAGGGCGTGCCGATCTTCGGTTCGCCGTGGCTGTCGTTCCCGCTTTCGGGCGAGCGGCGCAGCGGCTTCCTGCCGCCCACGTTCTCGCTCGGCTCGACCAACGGCTTCGAGATCAACCTGCCGTACTACTTCAACATCGCGCCGAACCGCGACCTGTTGTTGACGCCGAATTACATCTCGAAGCGTGGTCTGGAGCTGAACGAGACGTTCCGCTATCTGTCGCCGGATTACTCCGGCTCGATCAGCGGTACGTTCCTGCCGGACGACCAGCTCACCAAGACGAACCGTTGGGCGCTGTTCCTCCAGCACAACCAGAACTTCGGTAACGGCTTCGGCGGCTACGTTTATTACAACAAGGTCTCGGACGCCACCTTTCCGGAAGATCTTGGCTCGGTTTCCAGCCAGATCCTCAACGGCACGCAGTTGCTGTACCAGCAGGAAGCCGGGCTGACGTACAACAACGGCCCTTGGTCGGTGCTGGCGCGCGAGCAGAACTGGCAGACGCTCTACCCGTCGACGGCGCCTTACGGGCGTGAACCCGAACTGAACGTCAAGTACACCCAGTACAACGTGGGCGGCTTCGACTTCGGCGCGACAGGCGACTTCTCGCGGTTCCGCATTACCACCGCGGATGCGACCGAAGGCGACCGGCTCACCTTCGACCCGTACGTGTCGTATTCGGTGGTCGGCCCCGGTTATTTCGTCACGCCGAAGGTGCAGTGGCACTTCGCGTCGTACAACCTGAGCAATATCGGCACGGGTTCGCCGGCCGGGCAACCGAAGGACTTCACGGAGTCGGTCCCGACCTTCTCGTTCGATACCGGGCTGATCTTCGAGCGTTCGGTGCGCCTGTTCGGCCAGGATTACATCCAGACCCTCGAGCCGCGCCTGTACTACGTGTACACGCCGTATCACAACCAGACGTTTGCGCCGCTGTTCGACACGGCGGACGCGGACTTCGGACTCGCGGAAATCTTCACGCCGAATACGTTCGTCGGCGACGACCGGGTGGCCGACGCCAACCGGTTGACCGCGGCGATCACCACGCGCTTCATCAACCCGGCTACCGGGGACGAGCGTGCGCGCTTCGTGCTGGCGCAGCAGTATTACTTCCAGGATCAACGGGTCACGCTGCTGCCCACCCAGACGCCTGCGCAGGCCACCCATTCGGACCTGATCGCCGGGGCGTCGCTGAAGCTCGGGGCCGGTTTCGCGTCGGAAACCGCGGTCCAATATAATGCGGACAACAACCGGCTTACCCAGAGCAGTATCGGCTTCGGTTTCAGCCCAGCATCGGGCAAGGTGATCAACCTCGCCTATATCTATACCCGTGCCGATACGACGCTGGACAATACGCCGGTCAACCAGATCACGATTTCGGCGCAGTGGCCGCTCACGCACCACGTGTATAGTGTGGCGCGCCTGAACTACGATCTGCAGGGGCACGCAATCATCGACAGCCTGATCGGCCTGCAATACGACGCCGACTGCTGGGTGCTGGGCGTAGGCGTGCAGCGTTACGCGGACGGGGTGAACAACGTCGGACTGCCGACCCAGGGCACGCGTTTGCTCGCGCAAATCACGTTCAAGGGCTTGTCGAGTGTCGACAACGGCTTGATCCAGGCGTTCCGCTCCGGCGTGCCGGGGTACACGCCGCTGCCGCCGCCTGCGGCGCCGGAGGCGCGGTTTACCAATTACGACTGACGATTGTCCGATCATCTATAAAATGCGCAAAGACGGGCGGGGCGCGCCCGACATCATTGGAGTATCTGTGGGAATCATGAAAAAGCTTCGCTTGGCATCGCTCGCGGCCGGTCTCGCCGCTGCGGCCTCTTTCCTGTCGGTCGCGCCAGCACAGGCGCAAGATCTTCCCAACGCGGCTGCGCGGCAGACCCAGGCGGCCGCCAGCAATGGCCAGACGGTCGACACGATCGCCGCGGTGGTCAATGACGGCGTGATCACGCAGCGCGAACTCGACGAACGCGTCGGCCTGATCTCCCGCCGTCTGCAGCAGCAAAACGCACCGATTCCGCCCAGCGACCAGTTGCGCCAGCAGGTGCTGAACCAGATGGTGCTGGAACGCATTCAGTTGCAGCGGGCCAAGGAAGACAACATCACCGTCGACGACGCCGCGGTGCAGAAGACGCTCGAACGGCTCGCGGCGGCCAACAACCTGCCGCTCGACGTCTACCGCTCGAAGATCGAGGCTCAGGGCGTGCCCTGGTCCACGTTCGAGCGCGACGCCCGCACGGAACTGATCCTGTCGCGTCTGCGCGAGAAGGAAGTGGACAGCAAGGTGACGGTGTCGGACGCTGAAGTGGCGAACTACATTGCCAGCCAGCGTGGACCGAACGTCGGTCTGACGAGCGACCTGCACCTCGAGCATATTCTCGTGAAGGTGCCGGCCAATGCCACGGAGAGCGACATCGTCGCGGCCGAGCAGAAGGCTCAGGGCATCCTCAAGCAGGCGACGAGCGGCGACACGAAGTTCGAGAAGCTCGCCAAGTCTGATTCGCAGGCGGCCGACGCTTCGAAGGGCGGCGACATGGGCTTCCAGTCCACCTCGCAACTGGCGCCTGAGCTGGTCAAGGCGGCGGCGACGCTGCGTCCGGGCGAAGTGAACCCCGATCTGATCCGCACCGCGGACGGCTTCGAAATCATGCGTCTCGTCGAGCGTCGCGCCGGTCAAGGTGCGGCAAGCAGCGATTCGACCCACCTCACGCAAACCCACGTGCGCCACATCCTGCTGCGCGTCGGCGACAACATGTCGGAGCCGGCGGCGCGTCAGAAGCTGCTTGAAATCAAGCGCGAAATCTCCGAAGGCGGCGACTTCGCCAAGTTTGCCCGCACCTATTCGCAGGACGGTTCGGCATCGCAAGGTGGCGACCTCGGCTGGATCAGCCCGGGCGAGACCGTGCCGGAATTCGAGCGTGCCATGAACAGCCTGCAGGACGGCCAGATCAGCGAGCCGGTGCGCAGCGAATACGGCTACCACCTGATCCAGGTGCTGGGCCGCCGCGAAGCGGAAGGCTCGGTGGCGCAGCAGATGGATCTGGCGCGCCAGGCCATCGGCCAACGCAAGGCGGAGCAGGCCTACGCAGACTGGCTGCGCGAGTTGCGCGATACGGCTTATATCGACGTCAAGGTCGGCAAGCCGAGTCTGCAATAAGCATCATGACGAGCGCTGCCCAACCGTCCCACGCCCCGCTGCAGATCGCGATCACGACCGGCGAACCCGCCGGCGTCGGTCCCGAGCTGACCGTGCAGGCGCTGGCGGGGGCGGCGGCCCACTGGCCCGATGCGCAGTTCACCGTGCTGGGCGATGCGGCCTTGCTCGCCGCGCGCGCCCAGGCGGTCGGCGTGGACTGGGCGGCCTTGTCGGGGCCGGGCCACAACCGGGTGCGCGTGCAGCATGAGCCGCTCGGCGTGCCGTCGCAAGCGGGCAAGCTCGACGCGGCCAACGGCCGTTACGTGCTGAATCTGCTGGATAGCGCCATCGACGGCGCGCTGGCCGGCCAGTTCGACGGCATCGTCACCGCACCGCTGCAAAAGAGCACCATCAACGACGCCGGCGTGCCGTTCACCGGCCACACCGAGTATCTCGCCGAGCGCACCCACACGCCGCATGTGGTGATGATGCTGGCCGGCACCGGCCAGCGGCCGCTGCGGGTCGCGCTGGCCACCACGCACCTGCCTTTGAAGGATGTGGCGGCGGCGCTGACGATCGGGAGCATCGTCGAGACGCTGCGCATCATCGACCACGACCTGCGCCACCATTTCGGCTTGCCGGCGCCGCGTATTCTCGTGACCGGCCTGAACCCGCATGCGGGCGAAAACGGTTATCTGGGGCACGAGGAAATCGATGTGATCGCGCCCGCCTTGCAGCAGGCGAACGGCGCGGGCATCGACGCGCGCGGCCCTTATCCGGCCGATACGCTGTTCCAGCCGCGTTATCTGACCGAAGCCGACTGCGTGCTCGCGATGTTCCACGATCAGGGCCTGCCGGTTCTGAAATACGCGACCTTCGGCGAAGGCATCAACGTCACGCTCGGGCTGCCGATCATCCGCACTTCCGTCGATCACGGCACGGCGCTCGACCTCGCCGGCACCGGCCGCGCGGATGCGGGCAGCCTGATTGCCGCGATCGACACCGCCGTCTCGATGGCGCGCCACCGTCGCGCCGCCTGATTTTTTCCGTTCCTTTTTTGTAGCGTCTTTCGATGTCCACCAGCAGACAGCACCAGGGCCATTTCGCGCGCAAGCGTTTCGGACAGAATTTTCTGGTCGATATGGGTGTGATCGATTCGATCGTCAACGTGATTCGTCCGCAACGCGGCGAACGCATGGTCGAGATCGGGCCGGGTCTCGGCGCGCTCACCGAGCCGCTGATCGAGCGCCTCGCTACGCCTGAGTCGCCGCTGCATGCGGTCGAGCTGGATCGCGATCTGATCGTGCGTCTGAAGAAGAAATTCGGCGACCTGCTGGAGCTGCATTCGGGCGACGCGCTCGACTTCGATTTCGCCTCGCTGGCTGCGTCCGATGCATCGAGCGCCTCCGAAGGCAAGCCCACGCTGCGGATTGTCGGCAATCTGCCGTACAACATTTCGAGCCCGCTGCTGTTCCATCTCACTGCGTTCGCCCACTGCGTGATCGACCAGCACTTCATGCTGCAGAACGAGGTGGTGGAGCGGATGGTGGCGGAGCCCGGCAGCAAGGCATTCAGCCGGTTATCGGTGATGCTGCAGTACCGCTACGTCATCGACAAGCAGCTCGACGTCCCGCCCGAGGCCTTTCAGCCGCCGCCCAAGGTCGATTCGGCGATCGTGCGGATGATTCCGTTTGCGCCGCACGAACTGCCCGAGGTCGACGAACGTGTGCTCGGCGAGGTCGTGACCGCGGCGTTCTCGCAGCGGCGCAAGATGTTGCGCAATACGCTGGCGGCGTTTCGCGACCGGGTGGATTTCGAGGCGCTGGGGTTCGACCTGCAACGCCGCGCCGAGGATGTGTCGGTGGCCGAATACGTGAAGGTCGCGCAGATCGTGGCCGGCGCGGCGCCGCGCGGCGCCAGGCCCGAACCCGCACAGGACTGAGCGCCGGCCGCGTCAGCCTAACCGTTATGCCGACCGCCGTTGCGCCGGAGCGTTGACGAGCGCAATGCCGACGAGCACCAGCAGCGCGGCGAGCAGGAACCGCAGGCTGAACGATTCGCCGAGCAGCAACACCCCGAATGTGACGCCGAACAGCGGCGTCAAAAACGAGAACACCGACAGGCGCGACGCAATGTAGCGCGTCAGCAGCCAGAACCAGATCAGATAGCTGACGAACGCGACGACCACCGCCTGGTAGGCGAGGCTCACCAGTGCGATCGGCGTCAGCACCGCCACCTTGACCTGACCCAGCCCCGCCGCAAGCGCGAGCAACACCACCGCCGACACCGCCAACTGGTAAAACAGCGTCTTGCTGGCGCTCGAGTGGGCGAGGCGGGTGGCACGTACCACGACCGTCGTCGCAGCCCATGCGACGCCTCCTAGCACGCCCAGCGCGTCACCCGTCAGGCCGGCGAGCATCGAGCCGTGGATATCGCCGCGCGCTCGCGCGAAGCCGTCGGCGAAGGCGAGCGTCATGCCCGCGAAGGCGACGATGATGCCGGCCCACTGGATGCGCCGCATCCGCTCGCCGTCGACGAACCAGTGCAGCCCCAGGGCCGTGAAGCACGGCGCGGTGTAGAGAAACACCGCCATACGCGATGCACTGGTCAGCGTCAGGCCCAGAAAAATGCACACGAACTCACTGGCGAACAGCATGCCCGCGAGCAGTCCGGCGCCGAGCGTGCCGTCGTCGCGAAACAGCGGTGTGCCGCGGGCGCGCGCCCAGCCCCACACCAACACCGCGGCAATAGCCGAGCGCAGTCCGGCCTGGAACACCGGCGGCAGAAAGGTATTGGTGCTTTTGATGGCGACCTGCTGGAGGCCCCAGATGGCGCATAGCGCGATCATCGTCAGGATGGCGAAGCCGTCGGGGGCGCGGCGCGCGGGCAGGGCGGTGGTGGTGCTCATTGTCTCGAAGGTGGCGTCTGTCTCCGCCGTACGATAACAAACCCGGCACGCGGCGGGTTCGATGACCCCATCGTGTGCGCGTGTTCAAAGGGGACGCTACGATTCGCCGTGCGCGTCGGCGTCAGGCGGTCACCAGCTCCAGCGTACCCCGGCGTTCCCCTCGGCGACGCTGCGATGCGCACCGTTCACGTTGGTCGTATAGCCGGCAGACGCGTACACGCTGCCGTGCACGCTCAAACGCGCCGCGATGCCGAGGCCGAACTCGGCTGCCGTCGCGGGGACCGTGGTCGGCAGGGTGGTGGCGCCGGCGAAGCTCACCTCGTCGGTGCCGTTGAAGTAGCGCCACAGATTGGCGCGCAGATAGGGCTCCCAGACCGTGCCCGCGCCTTCGAACTGTCCTTCGAGCCGCAGTCCGAGGCGGCCGGTTACACCGTTCGCGGCGTGAAACGACACGCTCGAAATGCCGTCGTCGAGATCGTTGATTGAGGTGTGTTGCCAGATCAGTTGCGCTTGCGGCTCGATGCGCAGATTGGCCGGCAGGGGGATCGGCAGTCCGGCTTCGAAGGAGGCGGTTTCGGCGGAGCCATGCGTCGAGGCGCCGATATTCTCGTAGGACATCGGGCTGATGGTGAGCGAACTGCCCATCAGGACGGTGTCGGTGTACCAGCCGCCGGGGCCGACGTGGGTCCAGTAGCCGCCGGCGCTGTAGGCGTCGATCGACAGGTGTCCCGCCGCGAGGTTCGGAAAGCCGAGCGCGAAGCCGCTCACATCGCCCTGCGCGCGGGCAAAGCCGAGGATGAAGCCGTAGTGGTTGCGCTGACCGCCCGGCGTCGCATCGGCGTAGAGATCCTGGCCGATCTCCATCCCCCCGAGCGTGCCGCTGAACTCCGGATCGACGGCGCCGCCGTTGCTCAGCGTGGCATGCTCGCCCCAGACGCGTGTCCACGAGGCCGGTAGCGCGCCGGTCTCGTTCAAGAGGGACTGCGTGCCCTCGCGGTCGTGGAACGTGCCGATCTGCTCGATACCGAGAGCCCGGGCGAGCTCAGGGACTTCCGCGTAGACCGGCACTTCCATCCGGTAGAGCGGCACGGGTGCCGAGCCGGCCGGCGGCGCGGCGGGCAGGGACGGGGTGCCGCCGGCGGCGAGCGGGCCGGGCGTTGGCGTGGGTGTTGGAGTCGGCGTTGGCGTAGGCGCTGCCGCGAGGCTCGAACGTAAATACCAGTTGTCGGCCGTCCCGGCGCTTACCCCGCCTTTGAACAGGTAGTACGTGTAGGCGCCTGCAACCAGCGGCTTCGGCAGCGTGAACGCACCTGGGGTCGTCGTCGCGCCGTCGGTGGCCTGCACGACCATGATGCCGTTCGTGAGCGTCGCCGCGCCCGTCCCGCCAACGTTAGTAATCCCGAGCGTTGTCTTTCCCGAGCCGGTGCCCTGTACGATCACCAGCTTGTCGCTTGCCGAGCCGTCGCCGTTCAGCACGCTTTGCAGTAGCAGCTTGCCGTTGAGCCCCACGTAGTTGCCGTTCACCACCAGCGCATCGGTCGTGCTGGTGCCGCCGTTGGTGAGGTCGATCGTGCCCGCGTTGCTGACGGTGACAAGCTGGCCGCTTACCGCCGGGGTGATCGCGGGGTCGCCCAGACCGCCGGCGAACAGGGTGCTGGTTGAATCGAGCGTCAGCGTGCCCGTCAGGGTGCCGCTATTGCCGAGCGTCAGACCGTTGTTGTCGAGCGTGAGCTGGCTGCCGTTGGTCGCGTTGATGGTCGACCAGTTCGTGAAGCGGCTCAATCCGCTCGCCTGGGTGCCGTTGAAGTTGAGGACGCTGGAGACGTTGCCGCCTGCGAAGAGCGGCACGCCGGCGAGGTTGGTGTCGGTGAGGCCGGTCAGCGTTGCGGTGTCGTGGCCCGTGCCGAGTCGCACGAAGCCCGTGATCGTGCCGGCGCTCCAGTTGAGCGTGTCGTTGCCGGTGTCGGTGTAGATGGCGCGGCCATTGCCGCCCTCGATGGTGCCGGTGTTGTTGATCACCACGTCGTACGGGCCGTTCATGGCAATGGCCTCGGTGGTGAGCGACTGGAGCGTGCCGCTATTGTTGATGGTCGGGCTTCCGCCGGCGAACGAAAGCGTGACCAGTTGCGCGGAGATCGTGCCGGCGTTGTTGAAGATGCCGCCGCCGTTCGCATCGACGCCGTTGGACTGCTGACTCACGATGCGTGCGCCTGCCGCGTTGTTGAGGGTCACCTTGCCTGCGATGTAGGCGCCGAGGCCACCGCTCGATGTGACCGAGCCGGTGTTCGTGATGACGCCCGGCGACGCGTCATTCGACACGATGCCGTCCGAACTGGCACCCGACACATTGATCGTGCCGTTGTTCGTCAGCACGTTATTGCCCACGCTGCCCTGCGCCAGCACACCAGGTGCTGCGGCGCCCGTGGTGGTGATCGTGCCGTTGTTGACGAGCGTATCGTTGTTGGCGAACGTCGCCATGCCGGCCGATCCTGCACCCGTCGTCGAGAGCTGGCCGTTGTTCGTCAAGGCGCCGCCGCCGGTGGTCGACAGATCGGCCATCGCATGGGCCGTCGCGCCGCTCGTCTGAATGGTGCCGCCCGTGTCGTTGAGCATCGTGACCGCCGGGGCGCTGTTGAACATCCCTACCGACGCGTTGCCGCTCGTCACGATCGAGCCGCGGTTGGTCAGAACGTCAAGACCGGCACCGCTGCCCTGGGCCGAGATGCCGTTCACGTTGTCGCCGGTGACGGTTAGCGTCCCGAGGTTGGTGACTGTGCTGCGGTCGTACACGAGGATGCCATTGTTTCCATTAATGGTGAGCGTGGCTCCGAGTAGTACGTTTACTGAAACGTTAGTACTGCCTGTTGTCGCTGCGATTGGCGTGCTGGAGGGATTGGGTGGGATCGTGCTGCTGCACGTGACGGTCTGACCGGTAGCGGGCGTGTCGTTGTCGCAGCCCGCTAAGGCTGGCTGCGCGCGCAGCAGGATCAGGAGACCCACTGCGGAAGGAATGGCTTCGAAGAGGCGTCTCGGTACCCATGGCGAGCTTGCTCGGCGCATACGTTCCTCCGTGAGGAGCAGCCGGCGGTCACTGCCCGTGGGGTTCGCTGATTTGCAGAGACGCCTCTTGGGGCGCTGATTCGAGAGGATGCCGCGCGTGGTGAGAATCAGAATAGGCAACGTATGAGCGGGACGCAACACGTAAATGCGTTGGGGCGTCGCCCGAGGGGGGCGTGTGCAGTGGTCTTCTGCGTGCGCCAGTAGGCAAGTGGACACGGCCGGCTCATCCGCACACTTACTCGCTAATCCGCCCGCTTATGCAAGTGGCCCGACACACTACTGCAGAGCATCGAGCCTGCGCCGTGAGCGTTGCGGATCGAGCAGCGCGAAGCCGGCGACGCCCACCGCCAGCAGCAGCGCGCCGGTCACCGCGAAGCCGGTCTCGTAGGCATGGCTGTCGCCGGCCGCGCCGAGCAGCTTGCCCATGGCGAACGGCCCGATCAGTCCGGCCGTGGTGGTGATCGAATTGGTGATCGCGAGCAATGCGCCGCGCTGCCCCGAGGGCGCGACTTCCGCCACCAGCATCGGCCCGAATGTGAAAGTCTGGATGGCCAGTGCGCTGGCGAGTCCCATCAACGCGACCTTGACGTACGGCGGCACGCCGAGAAACAGCACGCAATAAGCCAGGCCGCTCGCCACACAGGCGGTGCTGATGAGGGCGCCGCGCGCGCGCCGCGACGGCACGCCGCGTTTGAGCTGGCGATGCGAGAACAGCGCCAGCGCGATGCCGACCGGAATCTGCGTGGCCACCTGCGCCGCGAACAGCCAGCCGGCCTGGGTGGCGGGAAAGCCAAGACCGAGCCGGAAATACGCCGGCACCCAGGTGAAGCCGACGGCAATCACCGCATAGCCTACGAAGCATTGCAGCATCACGCCGATCACGGTGCGATCGGAGAGCAGGGTCCGATAGCGCAGCCGCGCTTGCCCATTCGCCGCGGCGGCGAGCGACGGCACGCTGCGCGCACGGTGCCCGGTTTTGCCGACGCACAACCACAGCACGGTCCACGCGGCGCCCACCACGCCGAGCGTGAGGAACGTAGCGTGCCAATGCCAGCGTTGCGAGATGTAGGTGAGCAGCGGTCCTGCAACGATCACCCCCGCCGTTGCACCTTGCTGAACAATCGTGGTGGGCAGGTTACGCTCGCGATCGTCGAACCAGGTGTAGACCACGTGCAGCGCAAGCGGCGAGGCCGGTCCTTCGCCTGCGCCGAGGAGGATGCGGCAAAGCAGCAGGACTGCGAAACTACTCGGCCACGCGAGCGGCAACTGCGCGCAAGTCCACGTCAATGCAAGCGCAGCCAGCAGCCATTTCATGCTGACGCGATCGGCGAACAGGCCCACCGCGATGCCCGACAGCGAAAACAGCACGAAGAACGCGCTGCCGACGAGGCCGAACTGGGCGTGCGTCAGTTGCATGTCGTGCATCATCGGGACTGCGACGAGACCGAGGACGGCCTTGTCCGCGAAGTTGATCAGCATGAACAGGAACAGCGAGGCGACGATGACCCAGCGGCGCGACCGCGAGCGCTCCAGCGGAACCGTGGAAACGGGGGGCGTCGCGGTTGCTCCGGCAAACCTTGAACCTTCTGCCTCAAACATTCAATACTCCTGAGGGTGCCCGGGATGACGGCGCGCAGCGGGCGTGCACTGCGAGGTACGGCGAGATGAGCAAACCCTGTCTCCTGAATTGGTTTTGTGCGACCTTTGCGGTCGTGCTGCCGTCCGGCATAGGCAAATGTTCGCCCATTTGAGGTGGTATAAGGGAATTATTCAAGTGCAATCTGGTTATTGGAACCTTGCAAAACATGCATGAGATCAATTCACGCCGACTCACCCACCTGATTGCGCTGGCGGAAGAGGGCAGCTTCGCGCGCGCCGCTGAGCGTGTCCATCTGAGCCAGCCCGCGCTTAGCCGCAGCATTCAGGCGCTGGAAGACGAACTGGGCATGAAGCTGTTCGACCGCGCCGCGCGCGGCGTGGCGATGACCGCGGCCGGGCGGCTGCTGGTCGAGCGGGCGCGCCGTGTGCTGTTCGAGACACGCTGCCTGTTTCGCGACGTCGAACTGCTTAAGGCCCATGAACTCGGCGAGGTGCGCATCGGACTCGGTCCCTATCCGGCGGTCGTGCTGCTGCCCGATCTGCTGGTGGAGTTTTCGCGGCGCTTTCCGAAGATCAAAGTCTCGATCGAACTGGGCGAGGGCGACGCGCTGATCGGCAAGCTGCGCGCGGAGCAGATCGACTTCCTGGTGACGGATCGCCGGGTGCCGCCCGTGACGCCGGATGTCACGCTGCAGCGCTTGCCGCGCCACGACGGCGCGTGGTTTGCACGCCCCGGACATCCGCTGCTGGCACGCGGGGCCGTGCCGCTTGCGGCCTTGCGCGACTTTCCGCTGGTGTCGGTGACGTTGCCCGCGTTCATGAAGGACGCGCTGCATCGCTTGCTGAAATACCGCGCTCACGAGCAGATTCCGTTGCAGGTGGAGTGCAACGACGTCGCCGTACTGAAGGACGTCGTGGCGCAGACGGATGCCGTGTTGTTCGCCACCGGTTCGTCGGTGCGGCGCGATCTCGAGATGCGGCGGCTGGCGCGCATCCCGCTGACCAACCCGCCGAAGCTGAGCCTCGAATTCGCGCTCGTGTACCTCGCGGAGCGCACACCGTCGCCCGCGGCCAGTTCGGCGCTGGCGCTGACCGAGCAGATCATGGCCGAGGCCAATCGCGCAGCACAGCACCTGTTGCATGCCGACGCGCCGATTCAGGATTTACCCTGAGTGCGGTTGACAAAGCCAGGCTGATCCACGACGATCCGGAATCCAGATTCCGATTTTGAGGTTGCGGGTTTGGGTTTTGCTTTGCCGCAGCCTTGCCTTGAATTGCGAATTGCGCCCTGGCCTGTCCTGCGTTTGCCTCAGCCGGCAGCCCGAATAGCGCGCACCGCGCCCCTCAGCCTTGACACGATGTTGAAAGCCGCATGACAAGCACGCCTCTTCGCAAGCGCGAATCCTCCTCCGCCATCGCGGCACCGCGTCAGACCCGCAGTCAGGTCGGCCTCGCGAACATGCTGCAAGCCGGGCGCGAGTTGATCGAGGCGAGCGGCAATCTCGACGATCTGTCCATCAACGATATCGTCGAACGCGCGGGCACTTCGATCGGTGCGTTCTACCGCCGCTTCGACAACAAGGATGCCTTTTTCGAGGTGGTGCAGGACCGGGTGATGGCCGAAGGGCTCGACTATGTGCGCGAGATTCTCGTGCGCGATCCGGTGTGGCGCTCCAACGATGCCGGCGCGCTCGCCGACGCTGTGGTGGCCTTCTACGTGCTGGTGTTCCGGCGTAATCGCGGGCTTTATCACGCCTCGCTGCTGCGCTCCTCGCAGCTCAAGCCGAGCTGGGACGCGGCCAAGGAGGCCAATCGCGAAGTGCTGGCGCTGCTCGCGCCGCGCCTCGTCGATGCCCTGCTTGCGGCGCGCGGTGCGCCCGCTTCGCAAGCGGCGGCGCTCGACTTCGAAGTGCGCGCGTCGGTCCAGATGATCAATGGCCTGCTGGTGAACAGCATCCTCAACGATCCGGGGCCGTTGTCGCTCGCGAGCCGCCGCCTGCGTCCGTGGCTGCAGACGGCATTTCGCCGCTGCCTCGGGCTGCCCGGCGGCTGATTTTTTTAGGCAAAAAGCGGAATAAGAATTCCGTTTCCGATTTTTAAAGGCCGGCTGCCGATCGACGCGGCCAGCTTTCTTCGAGGAGACACTGCATGACCCGTTGTTGCCCCGCGACTGTTCGCAATCCTGCCTTCGATGCGCCGCATGTCGGCGAGCCGCTTGACGTCGCCTTCGATGCCGGCGTCAATCTCGCCTTCGCGATTGCCGCGCCGACGGTGCCACCGCGTCTCACGGAACACTCGCGCCGGATGGCGCAGCGCATCTACCGCGTGGCCGAACGGGTGTATTGCGCGGTGGGCTACGCGATCGCGAACATCATCTTCGTGGTCGGCGACGATGGCATCGTGGTGGTGGATGCAACGGAAGCGGTGTCGGCGGCAAAGCGCATCTACGAAGACTTTTGTGCGATCGATCCGCGTCACGCCGGATTACCGGTGAAGGCAGTGGTCTACACGCATAACCACACGGATCACACCGGTGGCGTGCGCGCTTTCGTCGACGAAGCCGCGCTCGAAGCGGGGCGGGTCGAGATCATCGCCCACCGCACGCTGATGGACACCGTGATCAACAACGCCAACCTGGTCGCGCCGATTCTCGCCACCCGCTCCGCGTACAGCTTCGGTACGCTGCTGCCCGCCGGCGCGACCGGCAAGGTCAACGCCGGGATCGGGCCGGTGCTGATCGCCGAGCCGGCGAGCTTCTTCGCGCCCACGCGTGTGTTCGACGACGCGCTCGATATCGAATTGGCCGGCGTGCGCTTCCAGTTCCGCTACGCGCCGTCCGAAGCGGACGACGAGATCGTGATGTGGCTGCCGGATCTCGGTGTGCTGCTGTCGGCGGAAGTGATCCAGGGCGAGTGTCTCGCGAACGTCCATACGCTGCGTGGTACGCGCTATCGCGATCCGGTGCGCTGGTACCAGACCATCGATATGATGCGCGGCTTCGGCGCCGTCCACATGGTGCCGGCGCACGGCCGGCCGGTGTCGGGCGCCACGGCGGTCGCGGAGGTGCTGACGGTGTATCGCGACGCTATCCAGTTCATCCACGATCAGACGATTCGCCACATGAACTTCGGCATGACGCCGGACGAACTCGCGGAAGCGATTCCCGCCTTGCCGCCGCATCTCGCGCAGCATGCGTGGCTCGGCGAGTACTACGGTACGGTGAAGCATTCGGTGCGTCAGGTGTATTCGGGGCAACTCGGCTGGTTCGACGGCGATCCGGCCTCGCTCGATCCGTTGCCGCGCGGCGAACGCGCGCGCCGCACGGTCGAGATGATGGGCGGCACGGACACGGTGCGCGCCGCCGCGCGGGTCGCGCTCGGCGATGGCGACTGGCGCTGGGCCGCCGAACTGGCGACGTTGCTGGTGCGGCTCGACATCGACGATGCCGACGCCCGCAGCATCAAGGCCGAGGCGCTGCGCGAACTGGGCTATCGTACGGAGAACACCAACTGGCGCAACTGGTACCTGAGCGCGGCGCGTGAACTCGAACGCGCCTACGAGGATCTACCGTTTGCGGGCAGCGCGAGCCTGGCGTCCACCGACGTGTTGCGCGCCCAGCCGTTGCGCAATGTGTTCCAGCGCTTCAGCGTGTGCATCGATCCGGCCCGCTGCGCCGATCTGCATGCCACACTGGTGTTCCGCATTGCCGATCGCGACGAGGCCTACGCGCTCGAACTGCGCCGCGGCGTGTTGCAGGTCCATGAGCGGGCGCCGGCGACAGCGGATCTGCAACTCGCGCTCGACACGACGACTTTGTATGGACTGCTGCGCGATATCGCCGCGCAGTTGCCGGCTGGCCTCGAAAGCGGTGCGATTGCGCTGGAACGCGGCACGCGCGAGCAACTGCACGCATTCTTCGACAGTTTCGACCGGCCGGCGCGGCGCATGCCGGCGCTCGCTGGCCGCTAGTTTCCGCGAACCTGCACAAGGAGGGATGGAGGAGATGGAAAAGATCTGGTTGAAGTCCTATCCGCCTGGCGTGCCGACGGAGATCGATACGACGCAAATCGGCTCTGTCGCGGATCTGCTCGAGCGCAGCTTTCGCGAGCACGCGGCGGCCTGTGCTTTCGTCTGCATGGGGCGTGAGCTGAGCTACGCGGAACTCGACGGCCAGTCGCGCTACCTCGCGGGCTGGTTTCAGGCGCAGGGTCTCGCGCGCGGCACGCGGATTGCCGTGATGCTGCCGAACCTGCTGCAGTATCCGGTGGCGATGGCGGCGATTCTGCGCGCGGGTTATGTCGTGGTGAACGTGAACCCGCTTTACACGCCGCGCGAACTCGAACATCAGTTGAACGATAGCGGGGCCGAGGCGATTGTCATACTCGACACGTTCACGGCCACCTTGCAAGCCGTGCAGGCGCGTACGGCAGTGCGGCACGTGGTGGTGACATCGATTGACGAGATGATGGGGGCGGCGCTATGTCTTGCTGACGACCCGGCGGTCGGCGAAGGCGCGTCGCCCTCGCCCTCTCGCGTGAGCCTGGCCGACGCCCTCGTTCGCGGCGCAGAAGCGGGCTTCACGCCGGTGCGGATCGCCGCTGACGAGGTCGCCGTGCTGCAGTACACGGGCGGCACGACCGGCATATCGAAGGGCGCGACATTGCTGCATCGCAATCTGGTTGCCAACATCGTGCAATCCGAGGTGTGGCGCGAGCCGGCTTACCGTCATCGCAGCGATATCGGCCAGTACATCACCGCTGTCGCGCTGCCGCTGTACCACATCTTCGGCTTGACCGTCTGTGCCTTGCTGACGATGCGTTGCGGTGGCATGGGTGTCCTGATTCCGAATCCGCGCGACATCTCCGGCATGATCGAGACGCTGCGCGGCTACGCGATCAATTCGTTTCCCGGCGTGAACACGATGTACAACGCGCTGCTCAACGACCCGGCGTTTGCCACCCTCGACTTCTCGAAGCTGGTGCAGAGCACGGGTGGTGGCATGGCGGTGCAGCAAGCGGTCGCGCAACGCTGGCAAGCGGCGACGGGTGTGCCGATAGTCGAAGGGTACGGGCTGTCGGAGACCTCGCCATGCGCCACCACCAACCTGCCCACGGCCACGTCGTTCAGCGGCACGGTCGGCTTGCCGCTGCCGTCCACGGAGATATCGATTCGCGACGACGCCGGCAACGAGTTGCCGCTCGGCCAGCCCGGTGAAATCTGCATTCGCGGTCCGCAGGTGATGGCCGGCTACTGGAATCGTCCCGACGAAACCGCGCGCGCCATGACGCCGGATGGCTTCTTCAAATCGGGCGACGTCGGGGTGATGGACGAAGCCGGCTTCGTGAAGATCGTCGATCGCAAGAAGGACATGATTCTGGTGTCGGGCTTCAACGTCTACCCGAATGAGATCGAGGACGTGGTGGCCAGACATCCGGGCGTGTTCGAAGTGGTTGCGGTCGGCGTGCCGGACGAACTGGCGGGCGAAGTGGTCAAGCTCTTCATCGTCAAGCGCGATCCAGATCTGACTGAAATGGACATTTTCGCTTTCTGCAAGGAACAGCTCACCGGTTACAAGCGGCCCAGGTTCATTGCGTTTCGCACGGAGTTGCCGAAGACCAACGTCGGCAAGATCTTGCGGCGCATGTTGCGCGACGAGGCGCGCAAATCCACCTGACAGCGCGGTTGCGCAGGCGCCCGACGGGCCGGTGAACCCATCGGGCCGCCAGCAATGTTGAGCGATTCCGGGTACATTTACGTCCTCGACATCAAGCAACGGGGAGTACACGATGCGCCTTCTACACACCATGCTCCGGGTGGGCAACCTGGACCGTTCCATCAAGTTCTACACCGAATTGCTCGGCATGAAATTGCTGCGCCGCCACGACTATCCGGAAGGCAAGTTCACGCTGGCCTTCGTCGGCTATGAGGACGAGAGCGACGGCACCGTCCTCGAACTCACGCACAACTGGGACACCGAATCGTACGATCTCGGCACCGGCTTCGGCCACCTTGCCGTGGAGGTCGAAGACGCCTACGCCGCCTGCGACAAGATCAAGGCGCAAGGCGGTACGGTTGTACGCGAGGCAGGTCCGATGAAGCACGGCACCACCGTGATCGCGTTCGTGACCGATCCGGACGGCTACAAGATCGAATTCATCCAGAAGAAAAAATAACCTTCGCGAGCGCGGTGCGCGCTGCGATGGTTTTCGCCGGCGGCAATCACGGACATGAGCGATGAGTGACGCGAATCCCTACTTCGAAGAAATCCAGGCCGTCAACGCCGAGGTTGAGGCGTGGTACAGCGGCGCGGCGCAAGCGGGTGCGCTCGATCGTTTGATGGCGCATTTTGCGCCGCATTTCTCGATGATCCTGCCGAACGGTGGAACGCTGGACTGGCCGATGCTGCGCGAGATTTTCGCGCAGCATGGCGGGCAGCGGCCGGACTTCGCCATCCAGATCACCGACAGCACGATCGTTACGCAGTATCCGGGCGGCGCGGTCGTGACGTATCACGAACGGCAGTCGGACGGTGAGGCGCGTCGCAATCTGCGGCGCTCCACTGCGGTGCTGGAAATGGACGCGCACGGCAAGGTGCAGTGGCGGCATCTGCAGGAAACCTTCTGCACGGAGTGAGCGGCATGGCGAAAAAAAGCGTCTTTTCACAAGACGCTTTTTTTGCTTCATGCACCGCTTTGGCCTCACAAGGTCGGCAACAACTCGGGCGGATGATGCTTGAGCGTCTGCCGCGCTTCGCGGAATTCCGGAAAGATCGATTCGACCGTCTGCCAGAAACGCGGGCTGTGATTCATCTCGCGCAGATGTGCGAGTTCGTGCGCGACGACGTAATCGATGATCGACAGCGGGAAGTGAATCAGCCGCCAGTTGAGGCGGATCTTGCCGTCGCTCGAACAACTGCCCCAACGCGTGGCCGCTGACGACAGCGCATAGGCGCGATAATTCACCCCCAGCTTCTCCGCGTAAATCGCGAGGCGCTCACCGAACAGGCGCTTGGCTTCGCCTTGCAGCCAACCCTGCACGCGATCCTTGATCTGCTGCGGATCGGCTTGCAGCGGCAACGGCAGGGCGAGCGCGGCTTGTGCGGCATCGAACGCGAGCGTGCCGCGCGGCGCACCCAGTGTGACGCGGACCGGCTGGCCGAGATACGGCACCTGGGCGCCGTCCTTCCAGTCGACGCGCGGCAGCGCGCGCTGCTCGACACGGGTTTGCCATTCGATCAGCTTCGTGAAGATCCAGCGCTGCTTCTCGCTGATGGCGGTCTCGATGTCCGCCAGCGTGACCCAACGTGGTGCGGTGATCATCAGCCCGCTGCTGTCGATCGCAAAACCGATCGAGCGGCGTGACGAACGTTTGAGCTGGTAATGAAGGGTTTGCGTGCCGAGCGTCAGGCTGCGCAATTTCGAGCCGTCGGGCGCGCGGGCCGCGTCCGGCTTCTGCGATGAAGGCGGCGTGGACGGCGGGATTGCCGGCTCGGCGAAGAGCGGCAGATCGAGTTGCCGGCTATCGAGCGCCGCAGCGGGCTGCGGCGTAGGAGACTTCTGCATCGGTTTTCGGCTTCGCGCAATACGCGCTGGCGTAACAACGCCAGCGAGGTCGTGGGCGCGTCAGATTCGGGCGGCGGCGGGCGTGCTATCCGCAGCACGATAGGCGGCAGGATCAATGCGATGCATCTCGGCTTCGATCCACGTTTCGACGCGCGTGTTCACTTCATCGGGTGTGAGCCCCTTCGTGTCGATCGGCTTGCCGATCGACACTGTGACTATACCCGCATATTTGAGAAACGAGTTGCGCGGCCATACGCGCCCTGCGTTGTGCGCGATCGGCACCACGGGCGCACCGGTGGCCACGGCGAAGCGCGCGCCGCCGGTTTTGTACTTGCCCTGCGTGCCGGTGCGTGTGCGGGTACCTTCCGGAAACATGATGACCCAGGCGCCTTCTTCCATGCGCGCCTTGCCTTGCTTGATGACGGATTCGAACGCGTACTTGCCGTCCTTGCGGTTGATGTGGACCATCTTCAGCAAGCCGAGCGCCCAGCCGAAAAACGGCACGTACAGCAGTTCGCGCTTGAACACGTAGCACAGCGGCCGCGGCATCAGCGCGGGGAACGCGAGCGTCTCCCAGGCCGACTGGTGTTTGGAGAGCAGCACGGCCGGGCCGTCAGGCAGATTCTCGAAACCTTCGATGCGGTAGTCGATGCCGTTGAGCCGGCGCACCACCGCGAGTGTCGATGAACACCAGCCGGCCGCCATCCAGTAGCGGCGTTCGGCGCGCATGAAGGGGAAGGCGAGGAAGCAGGCGATCGCGTAGGGGATCGTGTAGACCACCAGGTAGATCAGCAGCAACAGCGAACGGAGGAAGCGCATCGGCGGGGGAGGTCAGGGTTAAGGACGCGCGCGGGCCGCGTCAATCTTGTTCTGTGGAGAGAAAGTCGAGCGCGAAGGCGCGCAGGTCGTCGTGGACCTTGGTGCCTTCAGGCAGGCCGCCCGCGGCGAGCGTCTTGCGGCCCTTGCCGGTCAACACCAGATGCGCCGGGAAGCCGAGCGCCGCACCTGCCTGCAGGTCGCGCAGCGAGTCGCCCACCAGCGGTGTCTTGTACGGATCCGCTTCGAAACGCTCGACGATCATTTTCAGCATGCCGGGCTTCGGCTTGCGACACTCGCAGTGATCTTCGGCCGTGTGCGGGCAGAAGAACACGGCGTCGATGCGGCCGCCGACTGCCGCGACCATGCGGTGCATCTTCAGATGCATCGCGTTGAGCGCGTTCATGTCGAACAGACCACGCCCGATGCCCGACTGGTTCGTCGCGATCGCGACGCGATAGCCGGCCTGATTCAGCCGCGCGATCGCCTCGAGACTGCCGGGCAGCGCGACCCACTCGTCCGGCGACTTGATGAACGCGTCGGAGTCGACGTTGATCACGCCGTCGCGGTCGAGGACAACGACTTTTTTGGGAGGTGTCGGCATGGTTCGTCGGTTTGGTGGGGCGCTTGTTTGAGTCGCTGATTCTGGATGAGCTTACGCGGCTAGTCTGGAGATGTCCGCGACGCAGTTCATCTGCTGATGCAGTGCGCCGAGCAAGGCCAGACGGTTCGCGCGCAACGCCGGATCTTCGGCGTTGACCATCACGTCGTTGAAGAACGTGTCGACCGGTTCGCGCAACGCAGCCAGCGCGGTCAGCGCGCCTGTGTAGTCGTGCGCGGACAGTTGCGACTGGACGCGCGGCGCCACCTGTTCGAGCTGCGCGTAAAGCGCTTTTTCTGCCGCTTCGATCAGCAAGGCGGGTTGCACGCCGCCCACCGGTGCGCCATCCGATTTCTTCAGGATGTTCGAAATGCGCTTGTTCGCCGCGGCGAGCGAGGCCGCTTCGCTGAGCGCCGAGAATTCGCGCACGGCATCGAGACGCGCGACGATGTCGTTCAGGCGCGTGGGATTCAGCGCCAGCACGGCGTCGATTTCACCTGCGGAATAGCCGCGCTCGCGCAGCAGACCGCGCAGGCGGTCCATGCAGAATTCGTAGATGGCCTGGGTTGAATCGGCGACGTTCGGTACCGCAGCGAATTGCGCGTAAGCGGTGCGCAGCAGTTCGACGAGGTCGACCGGCAACTGCTTTTCCACGAGGATCCGCAGCACGCCGAGCGCATGACGCCGCAGTGCGAACGGATCTTTCTCGCCGGTTGGTTGCAGACCGATGCCCCAGATGCCTACCAGCGTTTCGAGCTTGTCGGCCAGTGCGACGACGGTGCCGGTTGCCGTGACCGGCAAGGCATCGCCGGAGAAGCGCGGCTGATAGTGTTCCGTGCACGCCAGCGCAACTTCTTCCGGCTCGCCGTCGTGGCGCGCGTAGTACGTGCCCATCGTGCCTTGCAGCTCGGGGAATTCGCCCACCATGTCGGTGATCAGGTCGGCCTTGGCCAGCAGCGCGGCGCGCCTGGCGAGCGCGACATCTGCGCCCAGCAGCGCGGCGATCGCCCCGGCCAGCGCTTCGACACGTTCGACGCGTTGCAGCGCCGAGCCGAGCTTGTTGTGATACACGACGTTCGCGAGCAGCGGCACGCGTTCGGCGAGCGGCTTCTTCTTGTCCTGCTCGAAGAAGAACTTTGCGTCGGCCAGACGTGGGCGCACCACACGCTCGTTGCCTTCGACGATATCGCCCGGCGTTGCCGTCTCGATGTTCGAGACGATCAGGAAGCGCGAGCGCAGCTTGCCGGCGGCGTCGGTCAGCGCGAAGTATTTCTGGTTGGTCTGCATCGTCAGGATCAGACATTCCTGCGGTACCTGCAGGAACTCGTCCTCGAAGCGGCAGGTGTAGACCACCGGCCATTCGACCAGCGAAGTCACCTCGTCGAGCAGCGCTTCAGGCATCACCACCTGGTCGCCCTCAGCCTGCGCGAGCAGATGCGAGCGAATGGTTTCCTTGCGGTCCGCGAAGCTCGCCACCACACGGCCCTTGTGACGCAGCGTCTCAGCGTAGCTGTCGGCGTGCTGGATCTGCACGAAGCCTTCGGAGAGGAAGCGATGGCCGAGCGTGGTGTCGTCCGCGTCGATGCCGAGCGCGGAGACCGGCACGATCTGTTCGCCGTGCAAGGCGGTCAGGCGCTGCGCCGGACGCACGAACTGGATGTTGGTGCCGTCCGGACGCTGGTACGTCATGACCTTCGGAATGGGCAGCTTCGCGACTTTCAGCGTTTCGTCGAGCGCGGCTTGCAGGCCTTCGACGAGCGTCGCGCCCGGTGCGGCGTAGCGCAGGAAGAAGGCGTCGGCCTTGCCGTCGGAGGCACGTTCGAGATCGCTCACCTGGAAGTCAGGAAAGCCGAGCGCGGCGAGTTTCTTGGCGAGCGGCGCGGTGGGCTGGCCGTCTTTGTCCAGCGCGACCGAAACCGGCAGCACTTTTTCGCGCACGTGCTTTTCCGGCGCGACGCTGCGCACATTCTTGATGGTGACCGCGAGACGGCGCGGCGTGGCGTAGCGTTCGAACGACAGCTCGCCTTCGATCAGGTCGCGCGCCGCGAGGTGCTGGGCGATACCTTCGGCGAAAGCGTCGCCGAGACGCGCGAGCGCCTTGGGCGGCAATTCCTCGGTCAGCAGTTCGACGAGGAGGGTGGCGTGTTGGGGATGAGTCATCTGTTCGTGTTCTCGTCAGTCCGGGTCGATCTTGCGTTCGACTTTGAGCGGCGGCGCCCAGGCGGGCATCGCGGCGTCCTGTTCGTCGGTCGTGAGGCCGGGCACACCGTGGACCGGATTGCCGAGCATCGGGAAGCCGAGCTTCTCGCGCGATTCGTAGTAAGCCTGCGCCACCTGGCGCGACAGGTTACGAATGCGGCCGATATACGCCGCACGTTCCGTCACCGAGATTGCGCCGCGCGCGTCCAGCAGGTTGAACGTGTGGCCGGCCTTCAGCACCAGTTCGTAGGCCGGCAGCGCGAGCGGCACTTCCATCATGCGCTTCGCTTCGGCTTCGTAGCTGTTGAACATTGAGAACAGCAGTTCGGTGTTGGCGTACTCGAAGTTGTAGGTGGACTGCTCGACTTCGTTCTGGTGATACACGTCGCCGTACGACAGGCGGCGCAGTTCAGGACCGTTCGGGCCTTGCTCTTCCCACTCCGTCCAGACCAGGTCGTAGACGTTCTCGACCTTCTGCAGGTACATGGCGAGACGCTCGAGCCCGTAGGTGATTTCGCCGAGCACCGGCTTGCAGTCCAGACCGCCCACTTGCTGGAAGTAGGTGAACTGGGTGACTTCCATGCCGTTCAGCCAGACTTCCCAGCCGAGACCCCAGGCGCCGAGCGTGGGGTTTTCCCAGTCGTCTTCCACGAAGCGCACGTCGTTCTGCTTCAGGTCGAAACCGAGCGCTTCGAGCGAGCCGAGGTACAGGTCGAGGATGTTTTCCGGCGCCGGCTTCAACACCACCTGGTACTGGTAGTAGTGCTGCAGACGGTTCGGGTTCTCGCCGTAGCGGCCGTCCTTGGGGCGGCGCGACGGCTGCACGTAGGCGGCGCGCCACGGCTCGGGGCCGATCGCGCGCAGGAACGTGTGGACGTGGGAGGTCCCTGCGCCGACTTCCATATCGATAGGCTGGAGCAGCGCGCAACCCTGCTTGTCCCAATAGGATTGCAGCGTCAGGATGATTTGCTGAAACGTGAGCATGAAGTGCCTTTCGGGCATGGAGGCCGCGCCGCGGGCGCCGGGGCGCGCGAGGTGGCCGTGGAGCAAAGTGCTAAACCTTGGATTTTAACGGAAAGGGGGCGAGAGGAGGATTTTTGGGGGCCGGGTGGGTTGGGGACGGCTTGGCTTGTTGGGCTTGCGGCCTTCTGGCGGCGGTCGGGAATCTCCTACGCAATCTCAGCGCAGACCGATAGCGCCCCGTTTCGATAGTCGATATCTTTCTAAAACATTCAGTAAACCTTACTGTTTTTTGTTGGGGATGATGTCGATGGCCGTTCTTTACGCCCGGAAGCGGGTTGATGTTGCTGGGTCGCTCGGTGAGCCTGTGGCCGTTATCGGGCGCGTGGCCGGTGGATTCGCTGCGGTGTGCGTGCTGCTGTTTTCTTCGCTCTCCCATGCTGACGACATCACTTACGGCTACGACGCCGTGGGGCGTCTGACCTTGGTGACGGTGTCGGGCAACACCGCGTATTACGACTACGACGCGGCCGGCAATATCACCGCGATTCGCCGGCAGGGGAGTGTCGCTGCCACGCGTGCGGATGATGCGTCGAATGCCACCGCCAGCCAGGCCGCTGCGCGTTGAGCCGGCTGGCCCGCGTGTTTCTTTCCCGCATCTGATCTGTCAGGTTTTCCATGCGAACTGTTCACGTTGCTGTCGCGCGGCGGCAGTCCCTGCAGCGTCCGTTCCTGCTGCTGCTGTTTGTCTTGCTGTCGTGGTTTGCCGCACCGCGCGCGCATGCCGTCGACTGCCCGTCGAAGTACATTGCTGCGGGCGCTTATCCCGCCGATCCGGCGTGCCCACTTAAGGCATCGACGGCCGATTTCGGCGGAATGGGCGGGTACGTCTGCGGTGACCCCGGTGAGATCGCGTCGTACTGCAGCGGGCCGTCCGCCGGCGCGACGGTTGAACCGGTCTCGCCGGATGAGA
>Ga0302228_10000336_pt1 | contig 41270 bp, 40 predicted proteins | sample II_Palsa_N1_2_FD_193519 | JGI IMG/M metagenome (GOLD analysis project Ga0302228, IMG submission 193519) | Peat permafrost microbial communities from Stordalen Mire near Abisko, Sweden - II_Palsa_N1_2 | ecosystem: Environmental > Terrestrial > Soil > Palsa > Peat permafrost | place: Sweden... | reverse complement strand
AGAAGGTGCGCTTCTCGGGCGCGGATAATTCGGTGAACCACTTCAGCATTCTTTGTCTCCTTTGGGGCGGCTCCATCGTGAGCTCTTCGAGGCCCTTGATTGCAATGACGCCACCTGCCCAAACGCTTTGAGCAGTTTTTGATTCTAGGCCCGAAGCCCCCAGGGCCGCCTATCAAACCAGTCGCAATTGCCATCTCTTTTTCTTATCGGCGATCTGCGCGGCATGGATTTTTCATCCGTAGAGCGCCTTCCGGGATTGGCTCCGGCCACGCATTGCGTCGAGAAAACCCTTATGGGGACCGGGTGAACCGCGCACCGAAGCACGAGACGCCCGGACGGCGCACGGCTTGATCCATCGCTCACGGTTGCAGCCAAAGATCGCGCAATGCCATACTCGTAGAAGCCCATTCGAACCCATTCATTCGGCATTTGACGATTCATGTCCTTGATCATTTACGGCACCAGCCGCTCGCGCGCTTTACGTGTTCTCTGGATGGCAACCGAGCTCGGCCTCGAATTCGACCACGAGCCGCTCGACTGGCGGGACTGTCGGCAAAACGCCGCGTATCGACTGGTGAATCCGGCCGGTACGATCCCCTCCATCTCCGACGACGGCTTCGTCCTTGCGGAATCGCTAGCCATCAACCTCTATCTCGCGCAAAAGTCCGCCATGCTGTGGCCCGGCAACGCGAAAGATCAGGCATTGACCCTGCAATGGACACTGTGGGTCGCCACCTCCCTCGAAACCGCTTATACGCAGTGGGCGTCGCATACCTACTGGCTCCCGGAAGCGGCGCGCGACGCCGCGCTCGCGGCCTCGGCCGCAGTGCAGATGCAGGGTCCGCTAGACCACCTGGAACGGGCGCTGGCCAGATCGGAATGGCTGGTCGGAACCGCGTTCTCCGCGGCCGATCTCAACGTTGCAAGCGTGATCAGTGTTGTGCGGCGGTTCGAGCGAGAGAAGCGGCCCAACGTCTCGAACTGGCTCGACCGCTGCTGCACCCGTCCTGCATTTCAGCAGGCCGCGAAGCGGCCTTAAAGCGGCCGTAAAGCGGTCCCTCAGAGGTCTTGGCGTCGCCGCGAACGCGGCGCGTGCGCTGCACAATCGTTCAAGACGATACACGCCACTCGGGCCTACCATCCTGAGCGGATGCCGTGCGTATGAAGTACGAAGCCAGGCACTCGTACGATACGAACGGCAAAAGCAACGCACTCGCCGCGTCGCGCACGCGGCCACAGCATGGGATGGAGGCACATATGGACATCGGTTTCATCGGCCTGGGTGTCATGGGACAGCCCATGGCGCTCAATCTGGCCCGCGCGGGCACACAACTTATCGTATGGAACCGCTCCGGCGAAAGAAGCGAACCGTTGCGCGCGGCCGGCGCTCACATCGCAAGCAATCCTGAAGACATTTTCCGGCAAGCGCGTGTCGTCATCCTGATGCTGGCCGACGACCACGCAATCGACACCGTGCTAAGCCGCGGCACGCCGCAGTTCCGCACGAACGTCGAGCAGCACACCATTGTCCATATGGGGACGACCTCGCCCGAATACTCGCGCGGACTCGAAGCGGAGATTCGCGCCGCCGGCGGCAGTTACGTGGAAGCGCCCGTCTCCGGCTCGCGCAAACCCGCGGAGGCCGGGCAACTGGTCGCGATGCTCGCGGGCGAGAGCGAAGCGGTCGAAAGCGTCCGTCCGCTACTGCAGCCCATGTGCCATCAAACGATCGTCTGCGGCCCGGTTCCGAGCGGACTCCTGATGAAACTCGCGGTCAACCTGTTCCTCATCACCACGGTCACCGGTCTTGCGGAAGCGGCGCATTTTGCCGAACAGCATGGACTGGACATGCAGCAATTCCGCGCCGTGGTCGATGCGGGGCAGATGGCAAGCGGCATCTCACGCGTCAAGATCCTCAAACTCGTGACGCGCGACTTCGAGGTTCAGGCCGCCATCACCGACGTGCTAAAAAACAATCGGCTGATCGCGGAGGCGGCCAGAGAAGCCAAGGTGGCGTCGCCACTGCTCGACGTCTGCTACGCGCTTTTCGGCGAGACCCTCGCGCTAGGGCACGGCCAGGAAGACATGGCGGCGGTCGTCCACGCGCTCGAGGCGCGAACCGAATCCGGCGCGTGAGGGCCGAGGCGCTATTGAAGCGCCGCCGCCCATCTTGCGGGCGTCAGCCCATAGGCACGCTTGAATTGCCGCGACATGTGGCTCTGATCGGCGAATCCGGCTTCGAGCGCGGCGTCCATCAAGCTCGCGCCGCTCGTCACCGAACGACGCAGCAGATCCAGTTGCCGATGGGTGCGAAAGCGGCTCGGACTGGTCCCAAAGGCGGCGCGAAACTGCCGCGCTAGTGCCCAACGGTCGAGACCGGCCAGTTGTTCGAGTTCGTCCATGGGATGACGCACGACCGGCGCGCTTGCCAGCCGGTCGCGGACTTGCGCCAGACGATCGAGCGCAAGCGGCGCGGCTTTCGTCTGCGGCCCGCTCGCGGCATGAACGAGCAGGTTGGCGATGGCCGCCACAAGGTCGACGCGCGCGAGTTCGTCGATGTCTTCGTCGATATCCCAGACCTCGGTCACCCCCAACGCCGCAAGACGGGTTGCCTCCACCACCGGATTGGCGACGAACGGCAGCGGCTTTCCGCCTAGCGCCTCCTGCACGAGCGCCGGATCCATATACACCATCCGGTAGCTGAAGCCTTCCTCGGTGCCCGCGCTGCCGTCGTGCGTCTCGTCGGGATGGAGGATATGGCACTGACCCGGCAGGCAGTGCCAGCGCTGCCCCCTGAAATTGAAGCTCTGCACCCCCGCTCGCGTCACGCCGATGGCATACGTGTCGTGACGATGCGGGGCAAACGGCCGGCCATGGAAACTCGCCTCCATGCGCTCGATGCCCGCAGCGCCCATGCCGTTCCTGATGCGGTCTCCTGCGGCCATGTCGTCTCATCCTTGCGTTGCGGGTTGGCGGGCGCGATCTGACTTCTGCGGGCCATCTTAGCATTGGGTCCGAGCCGACGTTTGGCGCCGCTCCGGTCTGAAAAACCGCCAAAGGGTAGTTTTCTTCAATACGCATCACGCCCTCGCCCGATACCTTCGGACCTCACCACTTCCGAACCAATCGATCAAAGGCAGGCGATGAGTATTTTTCTTTCCATGGCGGCGTTTGCGCTGGCTTCGTCCATTTCTCCCGGGCCGGTCAATCTCGTCGCCCTCAGTAGCAGCGCGCAATACGGACTGGGTGCCAGCATGCGGCACGTGACCGGTGCGACGGTCGGCTTTACGTTGCTGCTCCTGCTAATCGGTTTGGGCCTACGTGAAGTGCTCAATCAGTGGCCGTGGCTCACCACGGTGATTCAATGGGCCGGCGTGGCGTTTCTGTTCTTCATGGCCTATAAGCTCGCCGTCGACGATGGACGGCTGGGCGCCGATCGCGCTCAAGCAGGTCAGGGACCGTCCGCGCTATCCGGCGCCGCGATGCAATGGCTCAACCCAAAGGCATGGCTAGCGTCCGTTGCGGGCATGGGGGCCTATGCCGCAAACGGCGACCGGACCGTGGTCTGGCAGTTCGCCGCGCTCTACTTCCTGATCTGTTATGGATCCATTGCGTGCTGGGCCTTCGCCGGGTCGTTTCTGCGTCAGCATCTGCGCGACGCCGCCCGGGTGCGGCTGTTCAATCGCCTGATGGCGCTACTGCTGGTCGCCAGCGCCGTTTATCTGCTCGAAATCTGAAGACCGGCGATATCGTGTTTCGCGCTTCGCGCGTTACGCTCAGCGGCGATATTGCCCCGGCGTAGCCGCTACGAATTTCCTGAAGGCCCGTTGCAGATGGGCCTGATCGGCAAAGCCTGCTTCCGCGGCCACCTCGGCAATCGCGCGTCCGCGTTTGAGCTGCGAGCGGCTATATTCGATGCGGCAGTTCACCAGGTAAGCATGGGGCGTCATGCCGTAGCGATCCTTGAAGGCGCGAATCAGATAGGACGCCGAGAGATCCGCTGCGGCGCAGATCTCCTCCAGCCGCAACGAGCGCACGCAATGCTCCCTGATGTATTGCGCAGCGCGCGCCAGCTTGAGGTTGTCGCCTCCCGCCACCGGAACCGGCGCAGGACTCAGTGTGCGACACATGCCGGAAAAGAACTCAACGGCGGCGCTGTGCTTTTGCAGTGTGTCGGCGTACTCGTCCGTGAGCGCGGCATGCAAACGGTTCAAGCCGTCGTACAGACCCACTTGCGTCGTCAGGGTGGTTGAGAACGGGCGGAAACCCGGGTCCTGACTGACGCCCAGTTCGTGCTGCAGATTGCCCAGCCATTCCACGTCTACATACAGCATGCGGTATGACCAGGGCTGATCGTCGTCCGGATTGCAGGCATGCACCACGTCCGGGTTGATGACCACCACCGAACCCGGCCCGGCGCGTTCCAGCACCTTGCCGTTCACGTACGTACTGCGGCCACCGGTGACCGCACCGATTGAAAACGCTTCGTGAGCGTGCTTGCCGTAGCACACCTCGCGGCCATCCTCGACCGAGCGCGCTTCGATAAACGGCAGCGCTTCATCGCGCCAGAAGCTCTGGACTGCGGTTTCCTTAGTCGATGAGATCGCAGCGTTTTTCATGGTCAATCCAGAACCCCGGCAAGAAAACCGGCCATCACGTCGTTGAACTGTTCGGGCCTCTGTAGCGGAGCGAAATGGCTCACGCCAGGCATCGTGATCAACTCCGCACCGGGAATGCTGCGGGCAAGATATTCCGCGTGCTCCGGTTTGATGAATTCATCGTGCTCGCTCTGCACGACCGTGACCGGCACGCGAATCCTCGCGAGATCGTTGGCGGTGTAATTCGGTTGCGTCTTCATCATTTCACTGACTGCGCCGACAAATGCGTCGAACTGGTCCGGTGTGGCCGACAGTTGCGCATAGTCTGTGGCGTGACGGCCGAAACACCGTTCGATCACCGGTGTGGCGACGAATGACTTCGTGCCGCTCGGGTCCATGTTGCAGCCAAAGAACAATACCCCGGCAACACGCTCAGGCGCTTGCGCGCCCAAAATCAAGGCTATGCAGGCACCGTCGCTCCAGCCCACCAGGGCGGCTTTCCCGAGTTGCAGGACATCCATGACGGCAAGCACGTCCGACGCCATCAATTCATAGGAATAGGCACGCGCATCGCGCGTACTGCGGCCGTGTCCGCGACTGTCGATCACGACGGCACGATGCCCTGCGCCGATCAGCGCAGGTACCTGATACCCCCAGTTGCCGCTATGGCCGAGGCCGCCGTGCAGCAGAATCACCGGTGTGCCCGCGCCATACGTGGCGTACCAGATCCGGGCGCCGTCATGCTCGACATGGCCCTCACGGCTCGCCGGCGGCAGAGGCGCCGCGCCGTGTGCTGCAAACTGCCTGAGTTCGTCGTCGTACGGTTCCATCCTGGCTCGCCTCAAGGTATGCGCACGTGCTTGAAGGATGAAAGGATAACCGAGGCGCGCCCGGAACGCGGATCCACGCACGCTTGACCGATGCTGCAACGCATTCGCGCGAACCGAGCCTGACAAGTTAACACCAATCGGCCCCAGTTAACAGCCCTAAAGTGATATTTCGCAACACGCCCTGGCGCTTCGCCGCAGTTCCTGGCAAGCTACGGAAATCGGTCGCTGTTCTCAGGTATTTCTCCTGGCGTATCGCCAACTAAAGTGGTGTAATCGACATCATCTGAATTTGCCTGGGACTGCCACACTATCCCGGTACCCCTGCAATCCACCATCTTTCGCTTAAAGCGTGGAGGTTCACCATGTCGACCCATGCACACTCGCGTGAAGCCAACGCTGCCGAACGATTCGTTCGTGCAACCAGGCAAGTAGATATCGCCTTTCGCGTGGTCAGAGGCGAGGACGTGCCGCACAGCCGGCATATCGAGCATTCGCTGGCCCTTCGCCAGCTTGAGCAGGCGTTGGACGAACTCGCCGAGGCTCAGGATTTCTTCGACTCGGCGGTCGGCAAGATCTCGCCGCAGCTCAAGCGGACCAACTGAGCGCGTCGTCCGTCTGCTTTTGTTTTTGGCTTGTCAGAAACCATGTCTACGACGATTGAACGCCTTGACGGAGAAGCGCGCGAACGTCTGATCCGCTGGATTCGCCATCGCATGGAAGAATTCGGCATTACGCACGCGGCGCTCGCGCAGTCGCTCGATTCCGACCTCAAGAAACAGCAGGCCGTGTCTTACCGGGATGCATGGGGCAACACCTGGAACGGCCGCGGCGATCTGCCGGAGTGGCTGCAGCGCGCCGTAGCAGCCGGACAAAGCATCGAACACTTCCGCTGCGGCGAGGGCGCCTGAACCCGCCGCCGTACGCGCATTGGCTCGAGCGTTACGCGGTCAGTTGAATTTGAATTGAAGAGGACGGCAGGCGTTAGGCTGGCAGCAGCAAGCCGCGGAACGCAGGGCTTTCAATAAAGCATTTGGCGGCCAGCAGATTCCCACTAGCCGCCTAACAAGACTTACTGCCTGGCCAATTCCGCATCGATAGCGGCAACCAGACGCGGATCGTCCGCCGTGACGTCCGGCGCAAAGCGCCCCACCACTTCGCCGTCGCGGCTGATCAGAAACTTTTCGAAGTTCCACAACACGTCTGCCTGATTCTCGGGATTCACGCCGTAGCCCTTCAGGCGTTCGCGGAACGGGCCGTCACCGGTCGCGACCGGCTGCTTTTCCGTCAGCGCCGCGTACAGCGGATGCTGGTCTTCGCCAAGCACGGAAATCTTCGAAAACAGCGGAAAGTGCACGTCGTACTCGGTGGAGCAGAACGAGGCGATCTCCGCGTCGCTGCCGGGCTCCTGGCCTTTGAAGTTGTTGGCGGGAAAGCCCAGCACTTCGAGGCCGTCGGCGCGCTTCGTCTGGTACAGGCTCTCCAGTGCGTTGTATTGCGGCGTGAGGCCGCATTTGGACGCCACGTTGACCACCAGCAGAACCTTGCCGCGATAGTGCGCGAGGCTGCTGTCCTGACCGTCGATCGCTTTCAGGGGAATATCGTGTAACGCGAGTGCCATAAAGTCTCCATTGCCGCCAGGTGGGCAAATAATGTGGGCGAACCAGAAGACTAACGGAGTTCCACGTTTGCTGCAGGGCGTGCCATCAACGTCAACGCCAACGCCAACGCCGTACGGTTGACGACGCGCACCCGCCCCACGCAGCAGCGCAAGCTTTTATTCAGGCGTCTCCCACCCCAGCCCCAGACTCTTTTGCAGCGCGACGTAATCGTTGATCAATTGCGCGTCGCTCTGGATGCGGTTCTGTTCCGCCGAATAGCGGGTTCGCTCCGTATCGAGCCAGTCGAGCGCGGTGGTCGTGCCCGCGCGATAACGCTGTTCCGTCAGCACCGCGGCGTGCGTAGCGGAGCTCTCCACCTCGCGCAGACTCACGTCGTTCTGGCGCTCGTGTCCGTAACGTGACAGCGCCACGTCGGCGTCTTTCAGCGCGCCCAGCACCGTGCTCTCATACTTCGCCTCGGCCTCGTCGCGGCCGGCCTTGGCCTGATTGACACTCGCCTGGTTGCGGCCGAAATCGAGAATATTCCATTGCAGGTACGGCGCGCCGAGCCAGGTGTAGTTGCTCTTGCGCAGCAGATGCCCCGGATCGGACGCGCTAAAGCTCAGGTCGCCAAACAGCGTGACCTTCGGAAACCAGTCGGCGACATGCTCGCCAATCTGCGCATTCTGCGACGCGAGGCGCCGCTCCGCCGCGCGAATGTCGGGACGCTGGCGCAACAGGCGCGCAGGGTCGCCCACGGCCACCGTGGCCGGCAAGGTGGGAAGTGCCTTGGGCGCGGCCAGTTCGCTATCCAGCGCGCCGGGCTCGCGGCCGGTCAGCACGGCGAGTTCATCGAGCGACTCGGCCACCTGGGCGTCGAGCGGAATGATGCTCGCCTGGGTGTTCTCGACCTGCGAGCGGATGCGTTCGACGTCGAGATCGGAAGCGACCCCGCGCGCGCGGCGCTGCTCGGTCAGCGTGAGGATGCGCGATTCCAGGTCCGCGGATTCATGGCCGATCGTCACGCGCTGCTGCTGGTCGCGCAAGCCCACATACGCCTGGGCGACCTCGGCGGCGAGCTGCACATGCGCATCGGCGAGATCGGCTTGCGAGGCATCCGCCTCGGCCGACGCCGCCTCGATCGCACGCCGCGTGCCGCCGAAGATATCGATTTCCCAGGTCGCATCGAAGCCCGCGAGGTAAAAGCCAATCGGTCCGCCACCGCTCGAGGACGAACTCGAGCCGCCTTCGAGCGACGTCAGATCCGGAGAACGCGTGCGCAGATACCCGGCGGTCGCCGAACTCTTGGGCAATTCCTCGCGCTGCTTCTCCGTAAGCCCGGCGCGTGCCTCTCGCACGCGCGCCTCGGCGGCATGCAGGTCGGGGCTGTTCTTGAGCGCGGTATCGATCAACGCGTTGAGCTGCGGGTCGTTCAGCGCCAGCCACCATGCGGCGGCCACCGGCGCCGTCGACACCGTGCCCGGTGGCGCGCGGTTGAACGCGCCGGCTTTCGCCGCCAAGGGAGCGGCTTGCGGTGCGCCGTGATAGTCGGGTCCCACCGTGCAACCGGCCAGCATCAGCGCGGCCGTCACGGGAAGCAGGCCAAGACAGAGGGCGGTGTTGAGTGACTTCATGGTGTTTTCAATGTCCTGCCGACGGCGTGCCGACAGCCGGCTTCTTAAGAAAGAACGCAAGCGGAATGCAAAGCAGCAGTGCGACGCCAAGCACGTAGAACGTTTCGGAGTACGTCATGACCAGCGCTTGCAGCTGCATGGTCGCGCTCAACTGGCCGATTGCCTGAAGCTTGGCGTAGGCCATGTCGCCGCCCTGCGCGAAGAAACTGGCCGCGCTCGCCGTGAGGTGTTCCTGCCCGATCAATGAATTGGCCGTCACCGATTCGCGGATCACGTCTTCGTGAAACGTGTTGCGGCGGTCGATGAAGGTACCGAGCAGCGCGAGCCCGACCGACCCGCCCAGGTTGCGCGCCATGTTGTAGAGACCGGCGGCATCGCCCGCTTCTTCGCGCGGCACGGCTGCCATCGACGCCTGATTGAGCGGCATCATCGCCAGCACCTGCCCCACGCCGCGCAGCAGTTGCGACCACGTGAAATCATGGCCGACGCTTTGTGCGGTGAGCGAAATGTCGAGCATGCAGCTCGCGGCGAAACAGCACAGCCCGGCAATCACCATCAGGCGCGTATCCACGCGGCCCATCAGGCGCGGCAGCACCGGCATCAACAGAAACGCGGGCACGCCGGACACCAGCATCACCGCGCCGGACTGCTCGGCGTTGTAGCCCGACACGCCGCTCAGGAACTGCGGCAGCAGGTACGAAACGCAATAGAGCCCTGCGCCGACCGTGAAGACAATGAAGATGACGCTCGCATAGCGGGTGTTCTTCAAGAGCTTCAGGCGCACGATGGGCGTTTTCGCCACGAACTGCGCGATCACCAGCAGCAGGATGCCCGCCGCCGAGAGGACGCTGAGCCACGTGATCATCGACGATTCGAACCAGCGTTCGCGCTGCCCTTCCTCGAGCACGACGGTCAACGAACTGAGCCCTGCGGCCAGTCCGACGATGCCGAGCCAGTCGGCCTTGATGAACTGCGACCAGTCGGTGCGCCCCTTGTTCAGCCCGACAAACAGCAGGATTACCAGCGCCACGCCCACCGGTATGTTGAGGAAGAAACACCAGCTCCAGTCGATATTCTCCGCGAGCCAGCCGCCCACCACCGGACCCAGCAGCGGCCCGAGCAGGACGATCAGGCCGAACATGGTCATGCCGATGGGCATCTGATGACGCGGCAGGCGCGTCGCCACGATGGTCTGCGCAGTCGGAATCATCGCGCCGCCCACAAAGCCCTGGCCGATGCGCCCCGCGATCATCTGCGGCAGGCTGTGCGAGATGCCGCACATGATGGAGAACAGCGTAAATAGCGTGGCGTTGCCGAGCAGGAAGTTGCGCAACCCGAACACGCGCGTGAGCCATGCGGCAAGCGGGATCATCACGATCTCGGACATCAGGTAGCCGGTCGAGATCCACGTGCCTTCCGTGCCCGTCGCGCCGATTTGCCCCTGGATCTGCGGCAGGGCCGAGTTCGTGATGGAGATGTCGAGCGTGGCCATCAGCGCGCCGAGCGCGCCCGCCGCCACCGCGATCCAGTCGCCGGCGCTGGCGTTGGGCGGTAGCGCGGCTTGCGCCGGCTTCGCCGCGCCCGGCGTGCCGGATGCGGCGGCCGGTGAAGAGGCGGGGGTGCTGGAATTAGCCACGCCCGTTTTCCCGTTCGATGCGTTGTGCCGTATCGCGTGCGCTACGGGTGTCCACGTCGACGTTCACCGAGAGGCCCGGCAGCAACACCTTGCGCGTTTCCGGACCGGCCGCGATGCGGATCTTCACCGGCACGCGCTGCACGATCTTGGTGAAGTTGCCGGTGGCGTTCTGCGCGGGCAGCAGCGCGAACTGCGAGCCGGTGCCGGGCGAGAAGCTGTCCACGGTGCCGTGCAGATCGGCGCCGGGCAACGCGTCGATGCGGATTGTGGCCGGCTGGCCGACCCGCATCAGGCCGATCTGCGTTTCCTTGAAGTTCGCCGTGAGGTACACGTCCTGCACCGGCACGATGGTCATCAGGCGCGTGCCGGGCTGCACGTACTGGCCGACGCGCACCGTGCGGTCGCCGACGCGTCCGGCAATCGTACTGCGCACCAGCGTGTCGTCCGTGTCGAGCTTCGACTGGTCCGCGGCGGCGAGCGATGCGTCGAGTTGCGCATGGGCTTGCTGGATCTGCGCCTGCAGGTTCGCCACCTGCCGCTCGGCGACTTGCAGCGCCGCGGCATCCGCCGCGCGCGTGGCGCTCGCCTGGCGCGCCGTATTGCGCAGGTCGGCGACACGTTCGTCGGTCTCGGCTCCCGTGACCGCGAGCGGCTCGTAGCGCTTGACCTGGGCGAGCGCATGCGCCTCGTTCGACACCGCGCCGTCGAGCTGCGCGCGCGCCTGCCCGATGCTCGCCTGCTGCTGCGCCAGCTCGGCCTCGCCACGCAGGATATCCGCGCGGCGTGCCGCCACCGTTGCGTTCGACTGCTCCAGCGCAGCCGTGTATTGGCGACTGTCGAGCCGCACGAGCGGCTGTCCGACGGCGACCGTCTGGTTGTCGCCCACCAACACTTCCGCCACATATCCCGACACTTTCGGCGCAACAGTCATACTATCGGCTTGCAGATAGGCGTCGTCAGTGCCTTGTATGAAACGGCCCACTGTCCACCAGCGCACGCCATAGGCGGCGGCTGCGACGAGGGCAATCACGCCGGCCGCCATGAGCAGCCGGCGCGCGGGAGAACGGCGAGCAGGGGTTGCAGCCCCGGCATCGTTGACGGGAAGGGTGGCCGACATGACGACTCCAAATTTTTTCCAATTGGTATAATTATTCCAGTTGGCAAAATTCTGTCAATTGATATATTTTTGCCTGGCTTACGAAAACTTCAAGGAAACAGACGGATGTCCCCTTCCCCGAGACATCGCCATGCCGTCGACGGCGGCTACCCGCGCGGCGAAGAAACGCGCGCCCGCATCGTCGCGGCGGCGCTCAACCTGTTTGGCGAACACGGCTTCGACGGCGCCTCCACGCGCGACATCGCCGAGCGTGCGGGCGTCAACGCACCGGCCATCGGCTACTACTTCGACAACAAGGAAGGGGTGTACCTGGCCTGCGTGGAGCACATCGTGTCGCGGGTCTGGGAACAGCTCGCGGGCCCGGTCGAGGCCGCCGAGGCTGCGCTGGCGAGCCAGGCGGACGACAACACGCTGATCGAGGCCCTCTGCGCGATTCAGGCGCGCGTCGCCGAGTTCATGCTCACCTCCTCCGAATCCAGCCACTGGCGCCCGTTCATGGCGCGCGAGCAAGCGGGGCTCGGGCCCACCTCAGGGTACGAAATGATCGAGAAGCGCATTAGCCGCCGCATGACCGCCGTCAACGCGGGGATCGTGGGCCGGCTGCTTGGACGTCCGGCGGATGACGAGGAGACGCTGATTCGCACGCTGACGCTGAACGGGCCGCTGCTCGTGTTCCACACTCACTGCCGCAAGTCGCTGGGGGTGCTGGGCTGGGACGCCATCGACACCGAGCGGCTGGCGAAACTGATGCGTATCGTGAAGCAGCACACGGTGATTCTGCTGCAAAGCATGACTGAGATGCGGGGCGCACCGCTGCCGCGCGAGTCGAAACCGCAAGCGGTCAAAGCGGTGCGGACCCGGCGCCGTCAAAGCAGTGCGGGCGCGGCGCGCGTTTTAGGAGAGGGGTGATGCAGTAGCGTGGCTCGAGCGGCGAGCCGCGCGTGCGACCCGGATCGCGCTGAGCGCGTCGGGAAAGCCAGGGAATAAGGGGGGAAGTGTGACGAATCGCCAGATGAGGAGTCCGGCTTCGCCCCAGCCGGGAGCTAGATCCGCCACGAGAGTCATTGTGCCCCGTATGCTGCCCGCCGTCATCGCACGAGTCCGCAAAGCACCCTTACCGATTCTGTGACAATCCATCTACGGTGCGCCGAGGGGATCGCTCATTCCCCTCACACCCGCTACGCTTTTGCCGCCACCACCAACTGCTGCGCGATCTCCCACGCCAGCATGGCGGATTTCGGCTGACCCGAGATCTGCGCCGTCACAGTCGCCCCGTCGATCAGAATCAGGAATTGCTCCGCGAGCCGCGCGGCCACGTCCGGCGCGAACATCTCTTCAAGCAGTTCGCCGATCAGCTGCGTCACGTGCTGCTTCTGCCCAGCGGCGGCGCGATGAATCGCGTCAGCGTGATCGGGAAATTCGGAAGCGGCGTTGATGAACATGCAGCCGCAGAACGTCTCCGTGCTGAACCACGCTTCGTGCCACTGAAACACGGCCTTGATGCGTTCGAGCGGCACCGTATAGCCCGCGATGAACGCCCGCAACGACTCCGCCGCCTGCTCTTCGCGTTGCCGCAGCACTTCGAGCACCAGTTCGGATTTCGAAGCAAAGTGGTTATACAAAGTCATCTTCGCAACGCCGGACTCCGCGATAATCCGATCGATGCCGACCGCGTGGTAGCCTTCCTGCGCGAACAACTCAGTTGCTTTGGCAACCAGTGCTTGCCGTTTGCCTTGAATAGGTTTCTGTGTAAGTGACATCGATCAATCGGCTACATGCTGTGGGCCGGACGATGTTGCGAGACGCTGCTCAACAGAATCTCGCGAAGCCGTCCGAACGGTGTCGTACTACCCGAATCCAACGCGCCACTACCCCGTCCCGCCGGCCGGTGCGCATCCGGCCACGGCGCTTGTCTGCCAGGCTATTTGCCGCTCGAGGTACCCACGACCAGCGCGGGCAGCGCCGACGAAAAATGCATGGGCGTAGCCAGCGCGACGCTGCGAATCTGCATGTCGATCTGCGCCACGCTGGTGTTCAACTCAACGTCTTTCAACCGGCTCATCAACTCGGCCCATTGTTCGATAGACACGAGACAGGCAATGGGTCGCTGATGCCGCATCACGATCAACGGCTGCTCGCCTGCATCGCGTAATGCCTTCGACGGATTCTTGCTCAGGTCGCGCGTCGTGATTGAACGCGCGCTATGTGTCGCCGACGTTTCCATTCAGGTCCCCTGCAAAGACAACCTACGGTTAACCGCCGTCAAGGTGTGAACTCGCCTGCACTTACCGCATGCAAAACGAACGCAAACATGAAGTAATGTTCAGTAAGGTGCTGCAAGACCGACACAGTCTATACAGACCGGTCTATTTAGGCGATAGGTCAGACAACAAAATTCGTTGAATTATTTTTGACATTACCTTACTGAAACATTACGCAGGACTGCAGAGCGCGAGAATGAAAAAAAGCCCACCAGGCGGGCGCGGGAAGCGCCGACCCGATGGGCGAGCGGGAAGCGGTTGAGGTGCGGTCAGGCGAGTCTAAGCAAGCTCTCGTGCAGGTCGTCGTAGTACTGGGCGCAGGTATTCAAACGCCATTGGGCGCCCACGTAGACGTCGTTCATGCGATGCGGAAATTTACCGGCCAGCGGGACGATCACGTTCGACAGCCAACCTTCGGCATGCACCACATCGATGCTGACGTGTTCGACGTAATAGTCCAGCTCGCCGGCGCCACCGAGGCCAAGGCGCCGGCAACCGCGCGTGAGCTTTTCATACTTGGACGGGTCCAGCAGTTCCGTCACCGCCATGACGCCGAGCGACTTGAAGCCCTGGCTGCGGTTCAGGCCGGTCATCATGAACAGGTTATAGCCGGCAAGCCCCTGCCAGTTGAGCAAGGACGCGTGATCGTCCTCGGCCGGCGCAATGCCGGTGGTGAGCAGCAGGTTGCGGAATAGCGTCACGTGACTGCGCACCGGATCGCCCTTGCCGGCTTCGTCCCAGAAGTTCTGCGAAAGCTCGCCACGCACGGCCGGATCGGAGCCCAGCAAGGCAAGCACGATCAGATCGAAAAAGCGGATGTTGAGCGCACTATCGCTGCGGAAGAATTCCGTGAGTTGCGCCTGGGTGGCCTGCGTCTCAAGAAAATCGAACAGCGGATGCTTCGACGCGCGATGCTGCGCCGACGTCGAGCAAATCGCCTCGACCAGTTCCTGCGGAGTGCGCAGTTCGACCGGTGCGATCTCGCCCAATGCCGCCGAGCCAAGCCAGCGGCGTTCGATGCTGCCGCGCAGACGGGTCAGATAGGGATTGAACTGGTTGTGCGTGCGCATGCTCGCGGCCGGCGCAACGTGCAGGTCATATAGTGCGAACAGAATGGCATGCACGTCCGCAAGGGCGCGTTCGTCATGCTGTTCGAAGGCGGCGTCCACGGTCCGGTCGACCTGCTTCGACAGCGCGTCGAATTCCCCCGGGTATTCGTCGAAGTACATTTCGAGCGTGGGGTCTTCGACAATCGTCCGGATCGCCGCGGCGACATTGGTCCATGTGGAAGAGTTTGCCGCGAGCGGCGGTAATACGATCTCGCGCCCGGGCGATTGACTCGCGTGTTCGGACGAGCTTGGCATGCTAAACATGGGCATCCTCGACGTGGATGTTTGTTATGCATCCGCATGCGGGTCACGGATGGCCCGACACAACAAAAGGCCGCTGCAGGCGCGAGCGTCGGTGCTTACGAATTGTGTGGTCGGGGCGTTTCAGCCGCATGTCGAAAGGTACTGACAATTTCAACCAGGTGAGTCGTGGCGCGCACAAGTCACGGGCTTCGCGTTTCGCTGCGCGCCGCTAACGGTTCCATGCGACCGCGGTGACTAGCCGAGGTCGATAGGCACGTACTGGCGGCTCGTGCCGCGCTGGATCAGCAGCGCCGCATTCCCACGCGCGAGCCTGAGCGCCTCGGCGAGCTGATCGATCGTCGCGACCGGCGTTTCGTTGACCGACAGGACGATATCGCCCGGCTTGAGTCCGACGCTCGCCGCGCGGCCCGTCACCTGCTGCACCAGCAGACCGTGATCGACGCCGACCTTTTGCTGCTCCTGCGGCGTCAGCGGCCGCACCGTCACGCCAAGCCGCGAAGGCGTCTGCGTCGCAGCGGGTGCGGCGCCGTTCGCATCCATCGCGCCCACTGTGACCGTCATATGCGTCGCGGTGTTCGAACGCCAGACCAGCAGATCGACCTGACCGCCCGGCCGGACCCTGGCGACGGTCGTCAGCAGATCGGCCGAGTCGCTGACCGGTGTGGCGTTGACTGCCAATACAACGTCGCCCGGTTGCAAGCCGGCCTGCGCGGCCGGCCCGCCCGGCTCCACGGTGCTGATCAGCGCCCCGTCCGGCCTTGCCAGCCCAAACGAGCGCGCGAGCGACTGGCTGACTTCCTGCACCACCACGCCCAGCCGTCCGCGGCTCACCTGACCGGTCTTCTGCAACTGGTCCTTCACGTCGAGCGCCACGTCGATCGGAATCGCAAACGACAAACCCTGGTAGCCACCCGTTTTCGTGTAGATCATCGAATTGATCGCAATCACACGGCCATCGAGGTCGAACAGCGGGCCGCCGGAATTGCCGGGGTTGATCGGAACGTCGGTCTGGATGAACGGGATATATGCCTCGCCGGGCAGCGAACGGGACTTGGCGCTGACGATGCCGGCCGTCACGGTATTGGCAAATCCATAAGGAGAACCAATCGCCATCACCCAGTCGCCCACCTCGGTGCGGTTCGGATTGCCGGTCACGACCGCCGGCAGATCTTTGGCGTCCACCTTGACGAGCGCGACATCGGAGAGCGCGTCGCTGCCGATCGCCTTGCCCTTGAACTCGCGCTTGTCGGTGAGCTTCACGTCGACTTCGGTCGCATCGCCCACCACGTGACGGTTGGTCAGGATGTAGCCGTCGCTGCTCACGATAAAGCCCGATCCCAGGCTCATTTCCTCGCGATTGCCGATTACGCGCCGCGCCAGAAACGGCGCAAGCGGGTTACCCGGTTCGATGCCGGGCGGCAACTGCACGCCCATCTGCGTCACCTCGCGCGTCACGCTGATGTTGACCACAGCCGGGCCGTAGCGTTTGACGAGGTTCGAGAAGTTCGGCAGCGCGGCCTGCGCGAGCGTCGCCGGCGCCGACTCCTGGGCCTGCGCGCCGGGCGGCAGTGCCGCGCCGCCTGCGACCGCCGCGGCCCACGTCGTCGCCAGCGCGAGCGTGACCCAGCGGGGCTTGCGAATAGATTGCGACCTGTCGTTCATAGCGTTGTCCAACGTCCTTGCGAATGACGCATCTGCGCAGCGTGTACGTCCCGCATGCCCGCCGCGTCTGTCGCGCGTGTTCATCGGGGCAGCGGCACGGCTTGAGGCGGTTGCGGACGCTGCGGCGTCACCGACTTGCCCCAGTTCGAACCGAAGCGGATGCTTTCGGCGGAGTAGTTGAAGGTGCCCGTGCGATTGGAGGGCCCGGTGGCAAGCGCTTGCGCGGGATTAGCCGCGGACGCGCCGCCTGCCACGCTGGCCGGTGCAAGCTGCTGGCTGAGGCAGTCGTATGAAAGCGCGCGCACGCCGTCCACTTCGGCGTCCACACAGACCCGCTTCGACGGCGCCGCTGTTGCTGCGCCTTCCGGTGGACCTACCACCCGTTGCGCCGACGCAGGAAGCGCCGCGCCGATCCAAACCGCGACGACCAAGGTCCACGAGCGCATGCGCCGAGCACCCGGTCCAGCCGTCTGCCGAACGGCCATCTCCTCGCGCTCATTGATCATCGCCGTCTTCCCGATGCGCAAACCGCTTTGCGGCATTGCGTTGCATGAAGCGATCGAAGGCCCGCATTTCAGCCCGGCTGATCGCCACACGGCCGATATCCTGCGCCCGCTCGACCCGCACCACCCGCTCCCAGTGCAGAAGCTCCGCGGCCGTCGGAAACGGCGTATGAAGCGGGTCCCGATACATCAGCCGGAACAACTGCGCGGCCGGCGCGCCGGCACGCCACAGATCGCCGACGTCGCGCACCCGTCCGTCGAACCAGAAGCGCACCCACGTCATCTCTTCCTCGCCGCTGCGCACGGCGATAAAGCCGGCGAGCACCAGCAGGACATAGGGCACGTCCTTCAACTCCAGCGGCGCATAGGACCACAGGTTCAAGACGTCGGCGTATTCGATCAGTTCGGTGAAGCGCTCGAGACTCAAAACCGGCACCATGCCGCGTGCAATCCGGAAGTGCCGCTTCCAGTTGAACAGAAAGCGGGCACGCTGCTCCTGCGCCACCAGCGGCCGCGACAAGGTGCTGACGACGAGGCCGTCAGGCTGATAGTTCGAGGTCGCCAGCGGACAGCGGGCCGAGTCCGAGTCGGACAGGTGCCTGAAATAGGCGAACCCGCGCCGTTGGCGATGCGTCTGCACCAGCACCCCGAGGCACAGCGGACATCGCAGCGTCACCTGGACGCCTTGCACGCCGGCGCCCGCCTGGTCGCGCAGCGCGTACTCGTCGACATAGCGCTCGTCGAGCGGGTGCAGGCCTTTGTCCAAGATCACCACGCGTTTGTCGCAGCGCTCACTGCGCCGCGCTCAGCGCCTTTTTCAGGGCGCCTTCGTTGATCGCCACCGTGCCTGGCCCCACCGCCTTCGCCAGATAAGCCTGGGCGGTTTGTGCCTCGCGCTGCTGACGCAAGGTCGCACGGATCTGCTCTTTCACGTCGGCGAACGGACGCACGCTCGCCGGGCGCGATTCGATCAGCTTGACGATATGGAAACCGGCGGCGGTCTCGATCGGCTGCGAGACGTCACCCGGTTTCATCGCATCCGCGGCCTTGCGGATTTCCGGCAGCAGCGCCTGATCGGGCACGAAACCCATGTCGCCGCCGTTCGCGCCGCTCGCCTTGTCCTGCGAACTGGCCTTGGCGATGGCCGCGAAGTCCGCGCCGCTCGCATGCGCCTGTTTCGCCAGATCGGCCGCCTGCTTGCGAGCGGCGTCGAGCGTCGCCTTGTCCGCGGTCTGCGGAGCGGCAATGAAAATCTGCGCAAAGTGCAGCGCCGCCGGCAGGATGAAGACCGACTTGTTCTGATCGTAGGCCGCCTGCATATCGGAGTCCGAAGGATAATCGGACGGCGGCGCCGAGATCGACGCCAGATAGCTGCGCGCGAGCGCTTCCTGCTGCGCCTGCTCGAGCACGCGCTTCACCTGCGGCTGCTTGTCCCAACCCTTGGCGCGTGCCTCGGTCAGCACAGTCTGCTCGGCGAGCTTGGCGCGCACGAGCTGATCGAGTCTGGCCGGATCTGCGGCGAGGCGCATCCGCGTATTCGCGTCGAGCGACTGCAGCACGCTCGTGATATCCGACTGCGTGACGGACGCCTGACCGGTGCTGGCAATCACGTCGTCCTCTGCGTGCGCCGCAAGCGAGACGCCCATCAGGGGCCCGCATACCAGCAGGCCGCTCACTACCCTGGCAACTGTCTTCATCGAAAACCTCCCACTCCTGCGTTAGCCAATCGACGACCGTGCGCTGTCGCGCAACGCGCCGTCGCCTACAACTGTGCAGCCAGACTCAGGCGCACTACTACCGGTTGCCGCATGCCGGGCGGCGGCGCGCGGCCGACCGACTGCGCGCTCAACACCTGCCGCAGATCCGCCTCGGCCTGCGGATCGCCGAACGGCGCGAATTCCACCTGCGTCACGCGTCCCGTCGCACCGATCCACGTCCGGATGCTCAACACCACCGGCACCCCGGTCGGGCCGGAAGCCGCGTCGGGCTGCATCCGCTGCTCGAGAAACGCGTGAAAACGCTGCGCTGCGGGCGCTTCGCCTTCGAGCGCCGCCTGGAAGTGGGCCGAGATCCGTTGCGCGTACGTCACCCATGCCTGGGGCGCCTGATCGACCGGCACCGTACCGGCTTGCGCCGGCGCGCCGAATCCGAACAAGCCGACCACCGCCGCTGCCAGCGCGCCGATCCAGCTGCCGCCATAGCCGCGCGGCTTCACTGCAGGGTCGCCCCGTGAGCGGCGTCGCCTGCTTCCGCAGCCGGCTGCGCCTCGGCGCGCTTCGCCGCAGGCGCCTGCTGGCTCTGCTGCACTTGCTGCTGGGCCTGCGCGATCGCCGGACGGTTGCGCAGATGCAGCAGAAACTCCTGGATCAGGCGGTCCCACAGTTCGATCGTCGAGCTCAGATAGCGCTCGGTCACCCCACCGGCGACGATCACGTCCATCTCCAGCAGCAGGAATTGCGCGGTGGAAGACAACCGCGCGAAACGCTTCGAGCGATTCCAGCTCAACACCAGCTCCGGCGGCAGTTCGCCTTGCACCTGCATCGCACAGCTCAGCGTGTAGTCGAGGTAGGCGCCTTGGGTCGCGGCGGCGTTGCCGAAGCGCACCGCAAAGCCCACTCCCTGGCTCGCGCTCATCAACTGAACGATGCCGTTCTGCTCGGCGGGGGTCACGCGGTAACCCGCCGCCTTGAAAAGATCCGCCACCTGTTCGACCGCCACTGCTTCGAGCACCTTTTGTGCGATGGTGGTTTGTGCGACTTCCGTTTCCTTGCTTGCCATGATCATTTCCCTTGGTTCTGGTGAATGCCAACACGCCCGACAGGTCGTGCGCGCTGCGCATCGAGACGCCCATCCATGAAGCAGCCCGAGCAGCGCTGCCCTACTTCGACGCCGCCGGCGCGGACGCCGGCGCTGCCGCTGCGCGCGGATCGAATTTCCCGGCGTAGAGCTTGTCGCCGAAGTCCTGCCCGATCTCGTCGTACTTCACGCGCGCACTTTGCGCAAACGGCTCGCGCGATTTCAGATATGTGCCGAAACCGACGTGCTCATACGCATCGAGAATCTCGTGGCCCACTTCATAGAGCTGGGCGTTCTTTGCCTCGCAGGTCTGCAGTTGCGCAGATGCCGTCTTGAGCTGGCCTTCCGCCTGGGTACGTTCGGCGTCATGCGAACGCGACTGCGCGACCAGGTCTTCGTACGCCGAACGATATTTCGCCAGTTGCTGGTCGTCCTTCGCGTGACTCGCCTTCTCGGCGGCGAGCGAACGTTGCGCGGCCGCCTGCTCGTCCGAGTTGCCTTTGGCCGCGGCCAGGTCGGCTTGCGCCTGTTTCAGGTCGGCCTGCGCCTTGTCGCGCTGCTGCTCGGCCTGGGCCTTGTCGGCCTGCAACTGCGCCTGCCCGTCCTGCAGATCGCGCAACTGCTGCGTAGTGGTACGAAGTTGCGAGCGCAACCGGTCTTCGATGCTCTGCGCCGAAGCCGGCGCGGCGACGCACAACAGGCCGCCGAGCAAGCCGGCTGCGAGCAGGATGCGGTGACACGCTTGGGTGGACGTTCTCATGGCTCGCCTCAGAAATGGGCGTCAAGTTCGAGCTGCAGCACGTCGATCGACAGCGGCGGCCCGTAGACTTCGCGTGCGCTCAGATAGCGGGCCGACAACCACGCATTGCGTGCGACCGCATACTGCGCGCCGATGATGTAGCCCTTCGCGTTGGTGCCGCCCAGGTTGAAGTCCGGATCGGTGAACGCATCGAGCACTGCGTCCGGTTCCAGATACTTGTACGTCACCGAGAAGTTCCACTGCCCCTTCTCCAGCGTATCCGGCTCGCCGAGCGTCACCTTGAACAGGAAGCCGTTGGCGCCGCTCTTGTAGTCCGCCTGGGTAACTGTGCTGGACGAACTCGCGTTGTTGTAGTTGTTGACCGGCGTCGAGGCCGCGCTGAAGGCGGTGTTCGTGTTGTACGCCAGGTTGCGCACGTACTCGCCGTCGAGCCGCAGCTTGAAGAGGTCCGTCACCTTGGTATCCCACTCGAGCTTGGCGTCGAACAGGCGGTAGTTGTAGGCTAGCCCGAAGAGCTGCGGCTCGGGCGTGTCGCCCGCCGGGAGATTCGGATTCTGCGCAATGTTGCGCAGCGCGATCAGCGTGTTGCCCTTTTGCATGGAAGCGGGCGCATCGTCGTCGGTACTGCAGCTCGTCGCGCCCAGGTACAGCGCGCATGGCGTGGACAACTCGCCCTTCAGATTCATGAAGTCGTAGTAGGCAATCGCGCCTTTGAGCTTGTTCTGCTCGTCGATTTTCCACTCGGCACCCAGTTGCGCACCCAGCATCCACTTCGTGTTGCTCGAGGACGAATCCGCATTTTCGCCGACGAAGCTGTCCGAGCTGTACTGGATCGGGAATACACCGGCCGTACCGAACAGCGTCACACTGTCGTTACCCGGCAAGAGGTGACGGAAGTTCGTGGCAATGCCGTCGAACTCCAGGTCCCTCGAATACAGCAGATCCGACGAGAAGAACGGATTGTCGAAGCGACCCGCGGTGACGTTTAGCCATCCCAGGGGTTGATATTTGAACCAGGCCTGGTTCAGCCAGATATTCTGTCTGCCGAAGTCGTTACCGAGCAGCGTGGTGGTCGACGCCGGGCCGTCGGTGTCGCCGCTCGCCAGTTGCACGCCTGTGCTCAACTGGTCCGAGATCACGGCGGTCACGCCCAGACGCGCACGGACGCTGGCTTCGTTGCGATCCTGAGTAGTATTCAGTTGCGGCGGGACGCTCGTGTTGGTATTCGGATTGACGTCGTACGGGGTACCCGAGTTGATGGCCGCAAAGTTCGTCAGACCCGTCACGTTGCGCGGCGAGAAGTACTCGCCCTCGTCACGCACACGCACATCGCCGTTGATCGTGATACGCGAGACCCAATCCGGAAAGGTGTTCGGCTGCGCCCAGTTCTCGGCCTTGGCCTGCGCCACCACTTCCTGCTTCACCTGGTCGCGAATCTGGTCCCGCACCACTTGCGGCACGTACGGCACGGCGACGTCGCCCGGTTGGGTCGGCGCATTCACCACGGCTGCGGCGGCGCGCGGCGCGGAAGCCGAGGCCGCCTTTGCCTGCGCGGCTTCGGCCTGCGCCTGGGCGATCAGGCCGCTCGCGCTTGCCTTCGTCAGCACGCCCTGTTTGACGAGCAGGTTGATCAGGTTGATCACCGTGCTCTCGGTAGGCGGCGCCGTGCCGGCGGCCGCCTGGGTCTCGAGCGATTGCGCATGGGCGCCGCCGGCGAGCGTCATGCCGAGCGCGCCGAGCACCGCGAAGCAGACGCGCGTGCGTCGCAGCCGTCCGCCTTCACCCATCACGCTGCGGCGTCCCCGTGCCGTATCCATAGACATTCCCATTCTCCACTTAACGTGCTGATTTTTTACTGGTGCTGCCCGCTCACGAGTGCGTGAGCGAACCGGTTATTGAATCCGCTGCCGACTCTGTCGAGGCGCTCCGCTTACCCCGGCTTGCGGCCCTGCAACTTGACGAGCTTCGGGTACACCGTTTGCGGCGGCGGTGCTTCATCCACGCGTCCCAGGCTCTCGACCGCCGCGATGACCGCATCGTCGATGCGGGCGTCGCCCGTCGACTGCGCGATCGTCACTTTGGTAATGCGGCCCGACGGGTCCATCCACAGATTGAGGCTGCCTGTGAAGCGCGCGCCGCCCGCCTCCTGGACATGCTTGTCCTGCTCGATGGCCCGCTGCAGCGTGTAGCCCAGGTACTGCGCGTAACTCGCGTTGCCGAAGCTGCCCGTACCCGAGCCGCTGCCTGCCATGCCGGTGCCGTCGCCCGCACCGATGTTGAAATTGTCCGTACCCGCCTGGGCCGGGGCGTTCATCGTCATCTGCTTCGGCTGGTTGTCCGAAGGCTTGGGCGCCTCGGCCGGCTTCGGCGCAACCGTCGGCTTGTCCACCGGCGTCTTGACGGTCTCCTGGGTTTTCTCAGGCGGCGGCGTCTGCTTCGGCGGCGGCGGTGGTGGTGGTGGCAACGGAATGACCGTAGTCACTCGCGGCGCTTCGGCACGCTTGACGCCCGCGGTGTCGCTCGCGAAATGCCAGACGAGAGCCGCGACACCGAGCAGCACGAGTACGGCAATCGCAGGCTTCAACCAGCGCCGCCCGCCGCCTTCCGGATCGTCGCCGCGCCCGTTGTCGTAGGTCATTTCCATGGTCGTTCCCTAGCCGCCTTGCGGCGCCTTGCCGGTGACGAGGCCGACCTGCGACAGATCGAGCCGGCGCAACAGATCCAGCACGTCCATGACCTTCTGGTACGCAACGGTCGAATCGCCCTTCAGGACAATCGGAAACTCGGGCGTGAGGGCCTTCTGCGTACGCAGCCGGTCCTCCAGTTCCGCCATCGACACGGGATACGCATCGAGGAAAATCTGCCCCGAGTCGGACACGGTGATCGCCTTCGTCTGCGGTTTGGCGAGGCTCGTCGAGGAACTCGCTTTCGGCAGATCGACCTTGATACCCTGCACCGAGGCGGTGGTCATGATGATGAAAATGATCAGCAGTACATACGCCAGGTCGAGCATCGGCGTGATGTTGATGTCGTCATAGGGCTTGTCGTCGTCCTGAACTTGCATCGCGGTTCTCCCTGTTCGTCAGTTCCCCGCCAGCGAGTGGTCGGGGCTGCTGTGCGCTTCGGCGAGACGCGTCACGAATTCGTCGACGAAGACCTGCATGTTGGCCGTCACATTCTTGTTGCGAATCAGCAGGTAGTTGTAGCCAAACAGCGCCGGGATCGCGACGAACAGACCCGTCACGGTGGCGAGCAGCGCCGCGGCGATACCCGGCGCGATCGCGTTGACGTTCACGTCGCCGGCCGCGGCAATCGCGGCGAAGGTGATCATCACGCCGACCACCGTGCCGAGCAGGCCGAGGAACGGACCGCCGGAGATGGCAATGGTGAGCAGAACCATCGACTTCGAAAGCCGCTGGTTTTCACGCACGAGCGTGGCGTCCATGGTGGCACGGATCGCTTCGATCGATTCCGCCGTGATCAGCGTGCGGCCGCTGCCGTCGACACGGCTATGGATTTCCGCCACCCCGGCGCGGTAGAGCCGGTAGAGCGACGACTCGCGCAGGCGCCGGCCGTCGTCCGATTTCTCGTCGATGTGCGCGAGACCCACCAGGTGCTTGCCCGCCACTTCGCGGAAGCGCCGCACGAAGAAACCATTGGCCTTGTCCACGGTGCCCACGTAGCTGGCCTTGTTCCACATCACGAACCACGAGACGAACGCCATCAGCAGCAGAATGCCGATCACCACCCAGGCATCGACCGTGACCGACTTGACGATCACGCCGAAGTAGCCGAAACCGAAGCCCGACTGCTTTTCGTCGGCGCCGTAGCTGACCAGTTTCGATTCGGCGCCCTGGCTCATGACGTCCACGGCGAACAGCGTCGGCGAGCGGGCAACCTTCGAGAGACGCAGTTCGTCGATCTCGCCGCTAAAGCCGCTAAAGCCGGCCGGTGCATTATCGACATCGCCGCCGACCGCCGCCGGCGTGTTCAGCGCAGGCAGCGCGGCCGGCACCTGGGCGTACTGCTTGCCGCCTACATACAGCGTCACATTCTTGCCGTCGGCGCTCACCGCAATCTGCGTCCATTGATTGACGGGGAGCGCGGCGCCGGCTGCGCTCCGCTGCGGCGCACCTGCGTTGTCCACCTCGGCGAACGGCACGCCGTTGTCCAGACCGATCAGCAGGGCATGGGCGCCGTCACGGCGGCTATACAGCAAGCTTTGCGGTGCGAGCGCGTTGGGCTTGACCCACGCGCTGAAGCTGAAGCTGCCGCCTTCGGGTACTGCCAGCGACGGGTTCGCCGCGAGCTTGAGCGGCGTCGATCCGTCGAACTGCGCAGCCTTGCCGACGATACCGTCCTCGGCGATACGCAGCGGCGCGTTCTGCGCGTGATTGCCGTACGCGGTGCTGTCCTTCGGCGGCGTGCCGGCCGCGTCGTTGAAGTGATAGACGAGCGTGTAGTCCGGATCGAAGGTCTCGGCGGGCTTGCTGCCGTCGGGCGCTTTCTTGTTGCCGTAGTACATCCAGATGTTCTGCGTGGCGCCCACCGGAAACTGCGCCACGTCCACCCAGATCAGCGCCACGCCGAGAACCGGATCGTATTGCTGGATCTGGTAGTTCAACGGGGTCTTGTCGTCCGCTGCAACGAAGCGGATGTCGGCGCCGTTATCCTCGAGTCCGTCGAACTGGAAGTTGCCCGAGTGCAGGCGAATCAACAGCGGCACACGTCCAGCGGATTCCGCGATATTGCCGCCTTTCGGGCTGGTATCGATGGTGATCGCCTTGCGATAGGACCAGTCGTTCTGCCACCAGGCATTGGCCACGCCCGGCAGAAAACCCACCAGGACCGTCAATAACAGGAATAAAGCTCGCTTCACAATCCACTCCCCTGATCAAGCCGGCCACATCAGCACGCGCCGGCGCATCACCTGTAGAAAAACCGGTTAGAAACTCGCGCGCACGTAGAAGTCGAAGCGCGGGTTATAGGCCCTCGTGAACGTTCCGGCCTTGAGCGGGAACGCCATTTCAAGGTCCGCGCTTGCGTACTTCAGCAACTGGATGCGCGAGCCGAGTCCAACGCTGGCCATGTTGAAACTTGAGATCTGCTCGGGCAGCGGACTCAGCAGCCACAGATGCGCCGCGTCGACGAAGGCATGAAAACGCCATTCGTTGACGGCGCTGCCCACGTACTTCGCAATCGACGGACTGCTCAGTTCGAGCGAGCCGATCACGCCGTTGTCGGCGGTGTCCTCGGCTTCCAGATAGCCGCGCACGGTATTGATGCCGCCCGCCGAAAACTGCTCGCTCGACACCAGCGGCGAGTTCGCGAATTGCGCGCTCACGTGGCCATGGAGCTGAACGTCGTCCGGCAGGTCCTGGGTGTGGCTGACGTCGAACTTGCCGTAGATGAAGTCGGCCGTTGCGTTGTAGCGCTTGTTGTCGAACGCATCGGCGTCGCTGCCTACGCCGCGGATATCGGTCGTGATCGACGCGGAGAACGTGGTCTGCGAATTCTTGCGGTTCAACTGGCCCGTGTACCCGAGAGTCACCGGCACATAGGTCAATGGCGCCGTGGAGGTCGTGCCCGCGATCGTGTCGTTTTCGTCGAAATGCTTGTGGTCGAGTTCGACGCTCACCGACTGCGTGTAGGTATCGGTCGAGGGCAACGCGTACATTGCCGTGAACCCGAACGAGGTGCCCTTGCCCAGCACGTTCGTGCCGCCCAGCGACGCCACGTCGCTGTTGGAGTGGAACACCGTCCCGAGGAAACTCCAGTGAGTGCCCTGCAACGGCGCCAGGTAGGAGAACGAATACACCTCGGCATCGCGCGGATGCTGCGGCGCCAGCAGGAAGCTGCCCGACACCACATGCCCGAGCTGCCAGAGGTTCGAGTAGCTGAGGGACGCGACCGTGCGCAGCACCGAGGTATCCGGGCTCTGGTCGTTGTTGAGTTCGAGGCTGCCGTGCGCCGGATTCTGGTCGTCCACCTTCAGGTCCACGTCCACCGTTTGCGGCAAGCTGCCCGGCTTCAGCACGGGGACCACCTGGTGGTCGGGCGATTTGTTCAGGTCGGTGAGCTGCTGCTGGGCGTCGGTGAAGTCGGGCACCTTGCCTTCCGCCAGCGCCGGCACGGCATCGCGAATCGCTTGCGGCGAGGTGTATTGCGCGCCTTCCACGCGCACTCTGCCGACCTTCGCTTCCACCACCTGCAGCACGATCACGCCGTCCTTGACCTGCTGTCGCGGCAATTCAACCACCACTGATTGATAACCGCGGTCCTGGTACACCTTCTGCAGCGCGTCACGCGCGGCGTTGACATCGTCGAGCGTGCGGTCCGGCCCTTCGAACGGGTAAACCGCCTTTTCGATGTCGAGGCTCGGCAACGTCGAGTTGCCGCGCACGATGTATTCGTTCACGTCGAAGCGTCCCGGCTGGTTTCCCGCACCCGACGCCGCGCCAGACGTGCCCGTGGAAGCAGGCGTAGCAGCCGGCGCCGGTGCAGCATTCGACTGCGCATGCGCCGTACCGGCCAGCGTCACGCTTCCCGCTAGAACCACCCCGGCCAGACAGCGCCGGCGATTCGATGCTTCCCCGTACATCTTCGGCGTCATTGCCGCCACTCCTTCATTTGCGCGATGATCCGGCTCGTCGTGCAGCGGCCGGTGAATTGTCAAGACGTGGACAATACAAACGTCAGAAGTCCCGTTCATGACCAATGCTACGTACAACGAACGAGTCAAACGACTTCGCGCCACTGTCTGACGAGGGAATCCTGCTGTTGCGGAAACCGGATTGACGGGTGACCCGCATCAAACTGCATGGCAGGACACCGCATGGCACCGAAGGACAGTCGGTTGGCGCGGAGATGCATCAAACCCTGGCGGCATGATAGCCAGCATGCGTGTCAATTTTTTTCACGATGTTGCGTACTATTTGTACGCAACACCTGTCACGACAGCGCACACGTTGCGGACTACGATCTTTGCACCCGACGACTGGACGACCCGGTTCGCAGCGGCCTGAACCGATGGAGAGTCAATGTGCAACACGAGCCGTAAGCCGGTCTCGCGGCAGTTCAGCGCTGCGCGGCCGAGGACGCCGCAACGCGGTATCGCTATCGTCACGGTGCTGCTGGTGGTGGCGCTGGCCGCCACGCTGGCGGCCAGCGTGGTGTGGCGCGAACTGGTGGCGGTGCGCGATGTGGAGAACCAGCGCCTGAATGTTCAAACCATGTGGGTGGAACGCGCAGCCGTCGAATGGGCACGTGCAACGCTGCGTGCGCAAAGCTCGACGTCCAACGTGGCCTATGTGGGCCAGGCGTGGTCGGCGCCGGTGCAGGACGTGCAACTCGTGGATTTTTTGCCGCGCGACACCGTCGCACTCAATGGCGAACTGGCACACGCGTATATCTCCGGAGAGGTCGAAGACGCGCAGGCGAAATTCAACCTGACGGATCTGGTCTCGCGCGCGGGACCCAACGCGCCCTGGCAGATAGATAGCGCAGGGATCGAAGCCTACCGGCGCCTGCTTGGCGCGCTTGCGCTCAATCCGGCGCTTGCGGAGGCGACCGCGAGCTACATGTTGCGCTCGCTCGGCAACGGCAATGGCGCCGGCGACGGCTGGCCCATGCAACTGGTCTCGCCTCAGGATCTCGCGCGCGTGCCGGGCTACGATGCCGCGACAGTGAAAGCGCTGACAGGTTATGTCACGGTGCTTCCCGAATACACCAACGTCAACGCCAACACCGCCAGCGAGCCGGCGCTGCAAGCGGCCATTCCGACGCTTTCGGCAAGCCAGGCCCATATGCTGGTGGAACGACGCCAGACGGCATACTTCGTGAGCGCGAGCGATATTGCGCTCCTGCTGTCCGCGGTACTGACCAATGGCGCGCTACCGAGCGGCACCCTCGTCAGCACCAATAGCGGCTACTTCCTCGTGCACTGCCGGATCCATTCCGCCAAGGTCAATCTGCGCATGGATACGCTCATCGCGCGCTATGGCATTGGCGATTTCAGTTGGACTGCCGTGGTGTGGGCACATCGTGTTGCCGGCTGAGTCCTGCATGCCGGCCGGAATGGCGATTGGGTTCGCGGCCGGGTTCGCCGCGCGGTTCGCTTTTGGGTTCGCCGCTTTATTAGCGGCTCATCTGCTCCAGCAGGTCGCAGTTGTGAACCTTGGCCAGCAGATCGTTCCACGACTCGATGGACAGCACGCAGGCAATCGGGTGACCGTACTTCGTCACCAGTACCGGCTGCGCGTCGGCCTCCCGCAAAGCCTTCGACGGATTCTTGCTGAATTCGCGCGTGGCCATTTCAATGGCTCCCTGACCCAGTATTTGTCTCACTTGTATTCCCCATAGCCTGACAGGATGTCGCGCATAAGCAAGGCCCTCGAAAATCATACCCTGTGCGGACTGCGATATCTGCGCGATCAAATAAATCTGCTTCGCCGCTTTAATTCACCGGAATCGCCAGTCTATATAGAAGCTCCTGAATTAACAAGGCTGCCCATCAAACAAAGTTTCTCCATGCGAGAAAACCATCTGAGATCCCAGATAGTCATTCTTACAAAGAAGTAATATTATGGTTTCACGACAAAGTATCCGTAACATTTCTATTGCCCCGAGAAGGCCGCCGCACAAGGCGGAATCGTCAAATCCCCAGGTCCGGCGGCCATGCGGGAAAGGTACGTACTTTTTGGCACAAAACGGTCACAATCCGCGCCGCTTATGTATTGGTTTGAAATTAATAGTAAGCACGGCGCAGACATAATCGGGATCCACGATGCCGGATCAGGATTATTAAAATAAAGCGGGATACGGATTCCCCCAGTAGAATTATTGAACGCAGAAAATATCCACATTTATTGATCCGTATTAATAATGATTTTCCGCAATTACCGGCCAGCGAGCTTGAAATTCGACGCATCGCAACCGCCAGCGCACTTCGGCGACGGGTACGCAGCACGTCGATTCGAAATGGCCATGCGACCTGACAAGCGGCACTTAACTCCCCTGCCGAAGAACCCATCTCACCCCGGCGTGCACCGGAAAAATGGATCATCCGTTCATTATTCCAATGGCCGCGCGTTTAATCTCCGACCTGGAGGATTCGTCCTCCTCCCGTGCATTCGTCAGATTAAAAACCGTCACTGCTCCGCAGCCGGCTGCACCGTCACGGAAACATTGGCATGACCCGGCTGCGCCTCGCCGGTTGCATGCGCGCTCACCACGCGCACGTGATCCGAACGCCGCACCTCGTCGAGCCACCCCATCCACACGCCGAACGGCACGTTCTTCACTTCCACCTGCACACCCTTGCCCAGCACCGTGATCTGCGGTGCGGGGATGCCCACCTGCGACAGCGAGGTAGTCAACGCGTCGCGCAATGCGAGGCCCTGTGGCGCGCGGATCGCGGCAGCGCCTTTGAGACTGCGCACCTCGTCGAGTTGCGTCTGCATCTGCGCCACTTCGTCCTGAAGCAGCGGCAAGCTCGCCCTGATGCGGCTGCAACCATCCCAGGCCGGCGCCCACAACAGGCTATACAGCAGCACCACGGCGAGGAGCGCGCCACCCGCTACCAGCATCCGCTTTTCTCGCGGCTCGCGAGCCTCGAACCACTCCGTCAGCGCGGCCTTGATGGCACGGATCTGAGCTTCCATTTGCCGTCTTCCTCCTCTACGGACAGGCCGTTGGTCGCGAGACGGCCTTTGAAGCCGCCCTCGTCGATTTCGGTGCCGGGTTTGAAGCTCACCTCTAATGAGCCGCCGTTGTAATCGATCTCAGCGATAGCAAGCGAGGGGATCGGACCGAGCGCATGCGCCAGCGACGCCGCCAGCGCCAGAAAATCGTCCGCACGCAGTTGCCCTGCCGTGCCGCGCAGACGGGCCAGGTCGAGCGTCATCTGCTCATGCGGACCGAGGACCATCGCCGTGCCTGGAAACGCCGTCTGCACCATTTGCGTCATCTGCGTTTCCAGCGCGTCGCGGCGATGCCGCAACTGCCACCACTGCACGTTCAGGGCAACGATCGACACCACAACCGAAGCCGCCAGCAAACCAAGCGACACGCGCCATGGCTTGAGTCCGGCTGCTGCGGCATGATTACCGCCCGGATTGGCCAGTTCGAACTGGCAGAGGTTGAAGCGGCAAGCGAGCGCAGCGCGCGCGACGCTCGCCAGCGGCAAGGTCCGTTGCCCGGCTAACGTGGCGGGTACGACCGCGTGCGACGGTTCGCCATCCTCGTCGAGCGTCAGCGCGTAGACCTCAAGCGGTTGGCGCTGCGCCAACTCTGCAAGCGTGGTGTCCAGTTGTGCAGCCTTCACGCTCATGCCAAGGCCGAGCGAATCTTGCCTGAGCGCGAGTTCCACCCACTCGGAGCGGTCTTCTTCCGCTTCCGCTTCCGTTTCCGCGAATGCACCGTCGACCGACTGACCGGACTGGCGTCGCACGATCAGCACGCTGGCGGCTGCCGGAACGGTGTCGTCGGCAACTGCGTCTGTGATCGAAGAGACGGGCGCCTCGGCTTCTGAAGCCACGTCCTCGGGTTCGGCGAGCGGCGTCACCTCCGGCAACGGAATGCAGCGGATCAGGGGCACCGCTCGCACGCGCCGATGCCCGGCCGCGGCGAAGCGCTCGAGTACCGACGTGAACCACTCCCGGTCGATCACCGCCAGACAGCGCAGATCGGCCTCCGGCGTCGGCAAGACCGGATCGACTGCCACGTGGCAACGCTGCGCCTCCTGAATCAGATGCTCCTCGACGATGTTCGGCAGTACCCGCCGCAGCCGCGGCCCGGTCACCGGCGGGACCTTCGTGTGCAGCATCAGCGTATCGCGCGCCGCGAAGATCAACACCGTCTCCCCGGCTTGCGGCAATGCGTCGAACGGAGCATGTCCCGCGCGCAGCATCTCGCTCTTGCGCCCGAGCAGCGCAAACGGCATCGGCGTCGCTGGCCAGCCGGCCGGCGCGATCAGATCGCTCGAAGGCAGCAGCACGATCAGGCTCGCCGCGCGCGCGCCTGACGAAGCGGTTCGAGGCGTCGCCCCCAAGGTTCGCGTCATGGTCTGCGCACCGCAAAACTGCCGATCCCCGTGCCCACCACCTGCAGACGCACGCCATCCGAGTCGAGCGTCACCGTGACGGGCACGTCGATGCTCTCGTCGCCGAAGACGATGCGCGGCGTCGCGTTGCCGCTGCCCGTGAAGCGGATCGACACGTCCGTCATTTCGGTCCCCCAGCGATGCGGCCCGAGCACGTCGTCGGCAATCGGGTGCCATGTGCCATCCTCGGCGCGTTGATCGAAGCGGTAGCCGCCGTTGACGGGCTCCCATGCGATGGATGCGGAGCGCACCTCGGCCTGGTCGTCCGCGGATTCGAGCATCGTCGCGAGACGTTGCGCCTCCTCGGCGAGATCCGTGCGGCGGTTGCGTGTCGGCGCCAGGGCGACGATGGCGATCAGCAAGCCCGCAATCAACAGCACCACGAGCATTTCGATCAGCGTGAAACCGGCTGACGGCCGCCGCCGCGAGACGCGACAGCCTGGGCCCCCATGCGCCCGAAGCGCGTCGTGGCGGCCCACGCTACTCCCACGAGCCGATGTCTGCATCGTTGCCCTCCCCACCCGGCTTGCCGTCCGCGCCGTAGCTGAACACGTCGATCGCGCCGTGCACCCCCGGGTTCAGATACTGATAGGCGTTGCCCCATGGATCGTTGGGCAGGCGTTCGAGGTATCCGCCATCCTTCCAGTTGTTCGGCACCGGATCCGTGGAAGGCTTCTCGACCAGCGCGCGCAGCCCCTGGTCGCCGCTCGGATAGCGACCGTTGTCGAGCCGATAGAGATTGAGCGCCTGCATGATCGTGCCGATGTCCTGCTTCGCTGCGACACGACGCGCCTCGTCGGGCCGGCTCATGATCTTCGGCACGATCAACGCGGCGAGAATGCCCAGAATCGCGATCACCACCATGATCTCGATGAGCGTAAAACCGCGCTGGCGGCGCCGCTTCACACCGTCTTTCCCGGGGTGTTGCAAACGATCAGTCATGCTTATCTTCAGTTCAGTCATCATGGATTCACTTTCCCCGTCCAAAAATGCGAAGTGTCCTCTAGCGCCACGCCCCCTCCGTCGACACGCACCGCGTACGACCGGAGAACGCGGCACCCCACTCCTCCTCCAAGCCGAGCCGCACCATGCCCCGCTCTCTCCTGCAACCGCTCACGTCTCCCACTACGCTCGCATCGGGCGCTTCGGCCGTCCTGTTCATCGGCGTCGTCGGCTGGTGGACATGGGCCTTTCACGCGACGCCCGTCGTCCCCCTCTCGCACCCGGCGCCACCGGCCCCGCTCGATGCAGCGGCCGGCGCCACGCTGTTCGGCGCCCAGCCCGATAGCGGCCGCCACGATCAGGTGCAACTGCTCGGCATCCTCGCCTTCGATCCGGGCCATGCCGCTGCGATCGTCAGCGTCGGCGGCGATCCTGCTCGCGTCGTTCCGCTCAAAGGCCGGCTTGACGACTCCACCACGCTGAGCGAAGTCCGTGCGCACTCGATCGTCCTCGATCACGACGGCATTCAGCGCGAAATCACCTTGCCTGCCGCCGCCAATCCGGACGGCTTCGTACGCTGAGCAAGCGGACATGTCACTGCACCAGGTTGTTCAGTTCGATAATCGGCATCATCACCGCCAGCACGATCACCAGCACGACGCCGCCCATCGCGAGAATCAGCAGCGGCTCGAGCAGGCTGGTGAGAAACATCGTCCTGCGTTCGAGCTCGCGGGACTCGCCATCCGAAGCGCGATCGAGCATGCTGGTCACGTCGCCGGTCGCTTCGCCGGAGCGGATCAGGTGCACCAGCACCGGCGGAAAAGTCTTCGTGTTGCCCAACGCGCGTGAGAGCGACGTGCCCTCGCGCACTCGCACGATGGCGTCTTCGATGTTGGCGTGCATCGCCCGGTTGCTGAGCGTTTCGCCCGCGGCCTGCAAGGCGCGCAGAATCGGCACGCCCGCCGCGCTGAGGATGCCCAGCGTGCTGGCAAAGCGCACGGTGTTGTAGCCGCGCACCAGCTTGCCGAACAGCGGCGCGGTAAGCGCCCAGCGGTCGAACGCAAGCCGCGGCCCTGGCTGGGCAAGCACTTGTCGCACGAGCCATATCACGGCCGCCACGCCTATCAAGGTCGCCCACCACCAGTGCCGGATGTAGCCGGAGAGCGCCAGCATCATCACCGTCAGAAACGGTAACTGCTGCTTGGTGCTGACGAAGACGTTGGCTACCTGCGGCACGACATAACTGAGCAGGAAGGTCACGATGCCGAATGCGATGCAGGTCACCACCGCCGGGTAGGTGAAGGCAAGCATGATCTTCTGCTTGAGTGCGTTGCTCTGTTCGATGTAGTCGGCAAGCCGCGAGAGCACCAGACCGAGCTTGCCGGTGTGTTCACCCGCGGCCACCAGCGCCCGGTAGATTTCGGGGAAATCTTTTGGATGCTGCGACAGCCCGTTGGCAAACGAGTGACCGCCCAGCACCTCGCTGCGGATCGCCGCCATCAGTTCGCGGATATACTCGCGCTCCGACTGTTCGCTCAGGACAGCCAGGGTTTCGTCGAGCGGCAGGCCGGCAATCAGCAGGCTCGCCATCTGGCGCGTGAGAATCGCCTGCTCGCGTTGCGACAGTCGCCTGCCGCCTGCCAGCCGTTGTGTCTGCGAACCGCGCGAGCGCGCGCCCGCCGCTTCGACCACCATGGGCGTCAGGCCCTGCGTGCGTAACGCGGAGCGCGCATTGCGGGCGCTATCGGCATCGAGCACGCCCTTCTTCGTCTTGCCCGCGTGGTCGATCGCTTCGAAACGGAATGCCGGCATCGTTCTATTCTCCCCCCGTCACACGTAGCACTTCTTCGAGCGAGGTGCGCCCGGTTTCGAGCCACCGGTTCGCGTCCTCGCGCAGCGTACGCATGCCCTGCGCGCGCGCCGCCGCGAAAATCTCCGCATCCGCGGCGTTGCGATGGACCAGCGGACGGATGTCGTCGTCCATCAACAGAAGCTCGTAGACGCCGCGCCGTCCTGCATAGCCCGATTGCCCGCAACGCTCGCATCCCACCGGATGCCACTGGGTGCGGCCTTGAGCTTCTGCTCCTTCTGCTCTTTGTGCTTCGCCGTCGTCTTCGACACGCTCTTCCTTGCAAGCAGGGCAAAGCTGCCGCACAAGGCGTTGCGCGAGTATGCCGAGCAGGGAAGATGCCAGCAGATAGGGTTCCACGCCCATGTCCGCGAGACGCGTTACAGCGGATGCGGCATCGTTCGTGTGCAGCGTCGCCAGCACGAGGTGGCCCGTGAGCGATGCCTGCACGGCGATCTGCGCCGTTTCGAGATCGCGGATTTCACCGATCATGATGATGTCCGGGTCCTGCCGCAGAATCGAGCGCAGCGCCCGCGCGAAGGTCATGCCGATGCGCTCGTTGACCTGCGTCTGGCCGATGCCCGACAGATCGTATTCGATCGGGTCTTCGACGGTCATGATGTTGCTCGTAGTGGTTTCGAGTCGCGACATCGACGCATATAGCGTGGTCGTTTTGCCCGAACCGGTCGGCCCGGTCACCAGCACGATGCCGTGCGGGCGCCCGATCAGCTTGTCGAATTTAACGAGCGTGTCCGCGGCCATGCCTAGCGCTGCGAGGTTCAGGCGCGAGGCGTCCTTCTCGAGCAGACGCAGCACGGCGCGCTCGCCGTGTCCGGTCGGCAGGGTTGACACCCGCACGTCCACTGGCCGCCCGCCCACCCGCAGCGTGATCCGGCCATCCTGCGGCAAACGCTTTTCGGCGATGTCGAGCTGCGCCATGATCTTGATCCGCGAGATCAGTGCGCCGTGCAGCGCCTTCTTCGGCCGCACCACGTCGCGCAGCGTGCCGTCGACGCGAAATCGCACCACCGAGGCATTCTCGAACGGCTCGATGTGAATGTCCGACGCCTGTTCGCGCGCCGCCTGGGTGAGCAGCGCGTTGATCATGCGGATGATCGGCGCGTCGTCTTCCGATTCGAGCAGATCCTCGACCTCGGGAATCTCCTGCATCAGGCGCGAGAGATCGACTTCGCCTTCCACTTCACCGACCACCTGCGCCGCGCTGCCATCCTGGCGCGCATAGGCCTGGTTGATCGCGAGCGCGAGTTCGTCGGCCGGCAGACGCACCACGGAAAGCGCGCCAAAATTGCGTGCGACTTCGGCGAGCGCGGCATCGCTGGTGCGCTCGCTGATCCAGACTTCGAGGCCGTCGGCATGCTGGTGCGCCACCAGAATCTGACCGGCGCGCGCAAAGCCGTAAGGCACGAGACGCGCCGCGACCGCCGATGGCGCAATGCGCTCCGCCGCAGCCGCGGACGGCGACGCCGTCGCACCGGTCCGGCTCGCTGCCGACGACGCAGAACCTGACGGCGGCGTGGACGGCGTAGACGGCGTGCTCACGGCTGCGCTCCAGACGTGGTGTTAGCCGGTGCGACAGTGACCGGGTTGGTCTGCACAGCCGCGCCGTTCGTTGCCGGTACCGGCGAAGCGGTAGAAGGCCCAACGGTCACCGGATTGGTCTGAACCGCGCCACCGTTGGTCACCGGTACGGGAGAACTGGGCTTCTGCGGCGGCGCAGCCTGCTGACGACGCATCTGATCCAGATTGAACAGGTTCATCGCGGGCGAACCGCCCTCGGCCGGGCCGAGCGGCATCGGCGGCACCACCGGATCGTCCTTGTCCTTGATCAGGTTGTTATCCGACTTGTATGCGCCCTGCACGCCCTGGATGTAGTCGTAACGGTTCGACGTCACGGCCTGCGCGGTATCGCGATCATTGATGATCACCGGGCGCAGGAACACCATCAGGTTGGTCTTGACACGGCTCTTCGATTCCGAGCGGAACAGCTGGCCGATCCACGGAATATCGCCGAGCAGCGGCACCTTGCTATTGCTGACCTGGTAGTTGTCCTGCATCAGGCCGCCCAGCACGATGATCTCGCCGTTATCGGCGAGCACGGTCGACTGGATCGAACGCTTGGTGAACTCCGGGCCGGCCGGGTTGGTCGTCGCGTTGGTCGTGCCGTTCACGATCGCCGAGTCTTCGGTGTAAAGCTGCAGCTTGAGAATGCCGCCGTCGGTGATCTGCGGCTTGACGTGCAGCGTCAGACCGACGTCGACGCGGTCGTAGGTATTGAACGCCGAGCTCGTGGTGCCGCTCGTGAGGTTCGAATACGAGCCCGTCTGGATCGGCACGTTGGTACCGACAACGATCTTGGCATCCTCGTTGTCGAGCGTGATGAGGTTAGGCGTCGACAGCACGTTCGCATCGGCAGTTTGCGAGAGCGCCTGCAGCAACGCGCCAAGGCCCTGCACGCCGAAAAGGTTGTGCACCCAGCCAATGTTGAGGCCCTGCTGGAGATTGCCGGCCGCGAGCGCGCCCGCGAGACCGCCGGTCGTCCCGGCCGTCAGGTTGATGATGCTGTTGCCGGTGCCGGTCGCCAGGTTGGTGCCGGCCAGCAGCGCACCGCTCGCAACCTGCCACTGAATGCCGAGATTGGCGTTGGTGTTCGAGTTCAGCTCGACGATCAGCGCCTCGATATACACCTGCGCACGGCGCGCATCGAGCTGGTCGATCACGGCTCGCAGATTGCGGTACACCGGCTCGGCCGCCGTGATGATCAGCGAGTTGGTCGCGGCGTCCGCCTGGATCATGCCGCCCGGCTGGTTGTCGTCGCTGCTCTTGTCCTTGTCGCTGCCGATCGTGTCGCCGGAAGCGCCGCTCGAGCCCGACGCGCCCCCGCCGCCCAACGGCGACGACGTCGAGCTGCTGCCGAGTCCGCCCGAAGGCAAGGGAGGCGTGCCCGAGGTGCCGGTCGAACCACTACCCGACGAGCCGTTCTGGTTGAACGAATTCGCGCTGTTCGAACCGCTCGACGAACCCGAGTCGCCGCCTTTGCCGAGCATCCCGCGCAGGGTCTTGGCGAGCGTCGTCGCATCCGCGTTGCGCAGCGGCACGACGTGCATGTTGCCGGGTATGGCGGTCGGCCCGTCGAGTTGCTTCGCCAGCTCCTTCGCCGCCGCGAGCCGCGCGCCGTTCGTCGCGCGAATCAGGAGCGAGTTGGTGCGCGGGTCCGCGGTGATCGACACCTTCAGCGTCGCATCGGTACTGCCGATCGCGCCGGGGTCGAGCATCTTGCTCAGTTGCGGAGCGATGTCGAGCGCATTCGCGTTCTTCAGCGGCACCACCACCACCGACTGACCCGCGGCCGTATCGACGCCCGCGATGATCTGCGCGATGCGCCGCACGTTGTCGGCGTAGTCGGTCACGACGATCGTATTGTTGGCGGGGTAGGCCGCCACCGTGTTGTTCGGCGAGATCAGCGGACGCAGCACCGGCAGCAGGTTATTCGCCGACTCGTTCCTGAGCTGGAACACCTGCGTGATGACCTGGTCGCCGCGCGCCACCGGCTCGTTGCCGACGTAGGTCGGCACGCCTTGCAGCTTCGCATCGGCCTCCGGCACCACCTTCAGCACGCCGTGATCCTGCACGAGCGCGAAGCCCTGCATCCGCAAGGCGGACTGCAAGGTCTTGAGCGCCTGGTCTTCGGGCACCGGGTTTTCGGAGACGAGATTCAGCTGACCCTTGACGCGCGGGTCCACGATGATGGTTTTGCCGGTTGCCGCGCCAATCGCCTTGGCCACCTGATCGATGTCGGCGTTGACGAAGTTGAGTGTCACCTGAGCGTGTGCGGTCTGCGCAGTGATCAGTCCAGCCACCAGCAGCGCCGTTGCGACGCGACGCAATGCCATACGATTTCTTCTCATGGATTTTGATGTCGATGCCGACCGCCGAAGCAATCGGCTGTCATGCGCAGCAAACATAGGTACGGTCCAGCGAACCCCTCGGTCCACACACACCCCCGCGGGCGCAGGCAACCCCGACAGCCTTCCGGCCTATGTCCGAAAAAAATGAACAGTAACAGTTTTTCATGTCGGATTTGTCACAAAAGAACGGCTCCGGTGCGATTACTCTAAATAGGCTCGCCGACTGTCAATATTTTGAAAGCTTAGGTAAGAACTCGAGAACCGGGGACCGGTTTGCGGCCTTCGCTTTTTGCGCGCTTATGTCGGGTAGCCAACTTGACGCTCATATGCCTGCCGGTATCATACGGGCCGATGACCCTGCCGGACGCAGGTCGCCGGCGCGGGTTTTCCCCGATGTCCGCCACGCGCTCGGTGTTGGCGGGTCTGGAGCGGTTCGCGGGCGCATCCTACCCCGAGCCCAGTGCCTTACCGAATCTTACTTTCGCCAATTACTTAGTCGTCTTGACCGATGAAACAGGCCCTTCTGACTGCCGTCGCGGTACTCGGAACGCTGCTCGCAGCGGGGCCGGCGCATGCCGACTGTTTCGACGAAGCGGCCCGCTATCAGAAGGTCAACCCGCTGATTCTGCGAGCCATTGCCTGGCAGGAATCGCACAACCTGCCCGACGCCCTGCATAAGAATGCGAACGGCTCGACCGACTACGGCTTGATGCAGATCAACTCGATCCATCTGCCCACGCTCGCTCAGTACGGCATCTCCAGCAACACCTTGATGGAGCCGTGCAAGAACGTCTATATCGCCGCCTGGCATCTGCGCCAGCAGATGAACAAGTATGGCAATACCTGGCAGGCGGTCGGCGCCTATCACTCGGAAACGCCGACTTTGCGCGACCAGTATGCGCAACAGATCGTCGCGATCCTGCAAAAGTGGAATCTGATCAAGACCGCTCGCTGAGGATTGGCCTCGCGGCCCCGGCGTCCGCCTGACGGGCGTTTGCGCGGGCGGCGCGGGTTTGATGCACAATGCGGCTTCGTGCTGCCGCGGTTTCAGCGTCTCGCTATGCGCCCGGTACGCCTCCTAATTCTCTCCGTTTCCGTACTGCGATGAACCAGCCGACTTTGCCCGTCACCGTGCTCTCCGGTTTTCTGGGCGCCGGCAAGACCACGCTCCTGAACCATATTCTGGCCAACCGCGCGGGCCTGCGCGTGGCCGTGATCGTCAACGATCTGGCCGCCGTCAACATCGATGCCACCCTCGTGCGCGATGCCGCGGCACTCTCCCATATGGAAGAGAAGCTGGTCGAGATGACCAACGGCTGCATCTGCTGCACGCTGCGCGACGACCTGTTGAGCGAGATTCGCCGCCTCGCGGCCGAACAGCGCTTCGATGCCATTCTGATCGAATCGACCGGCATCGCCGAGCCCATGCCGATCGCCGAAACCTTCACCTTCGTCGACGACGACGGCACCTCGCTCTCCGATGTGGCCCGCCTCGACACAATGGTGACGGTGGTCGATGCGTTCAACTTCCTGCGCGACTACGGTTCGGCCGACGCGCTCGCTGAACGCGGCATTGCCGCGAGCGAAGAGGACGACCGCACGCTGGTCGAACTGCTGATCGAACAGATTGAATTCTGCGACGTCCTCGTCGTGAACAAGGCGGATCTCGTCAGCGCGGACGATCTCACGCGTCTGCAACGCATCCTCGCGCGCATCAATCCGCGTGCGGTGCAGGTCGTGAGCCGCTTCGGCGTCGTGCCGCTCGACGAGGTGCTCGACACCAACCGCTTCGATTTCGACGAAGCGTCGAGCGCGCCCGGCTGGCTCGCGTCGCTGCATCACGAGCACGATCACAGCGGTGAGGCAGACGAATTCGGCATCGGCAATTTCGTGTATCGCGCGCGCCGGCCGTTTCATCCGGAACGCCTGTGGACACTCCTGCATCAAGAATGGCAGGGCGTGCTGCGCAGCAAGGGCTTCTTCTGGCTCGCGACGCGCAATGACATTGCCGGCTCGCTATCGCAAGCGGGCGGTGCTTGCCGGCATGGTCCGGCAGGGATGTGGTGGGCTGCCCAGGCGCGCAGCGAATGGCCCGATGGCGACGACGAGCTCGCCGCGGAAATCGCCGCCGACTGGTATGGCGACGCCAACGACTTCAGCATCGGCGACCGTCGTCAGGAACTGGTGATGATCGGCGTGGGCATCGAGCCTGCCGTGTGGCAAGCGAAGTTCGATGCCTGCCTGTTGAGCGACGCCGAATACGCCCTAGGACCGCAGGGCTGGCTGCAATTTAACGATCCGTTCCCGGCATGGGACTTCGATTCCGAAGACGATCATGATCACGACCACGATCATGGCAACGGCGAAATCATCCATCACCATCACTGATTGGCGCGGCATCCGTTGGGTTGATTTCGTATTGTGACGCGCGCTTGCCGCGCACCCAAAACGCGCATGCGCAGCAGCGCGCGGCAAAAAACGCGGGCGAAAAAAAAACCCGCCTGAGGCGGGTGTCAACCACGCAGCACGAGGGTGCTTAGCGCTTGTTGACTGCGTCCTTGAACGCCTTGCCAGCCGTGAACTTGACGGTCTTGGCGGCCGGGATCTTGATGGTTTCGCCAGTCTTCGGGTTGCGGCCCGTACGTGCTGCGCGCTTGCCCGAGCCAAAGCTACCAAAACCGATC
>Ga0302228_10000333_pt1 | contig 41414 bp, 38 predicted proteins | sample II_Palsa_N1_2_FD_193519 | JGI IMG/M metagenome (GOLD analysis project Ga0302228, IMG submission 193519) | Peat permafrost microbial communities from Stordalen Mire near Abisko, Sweden - II_Palsa_N1_2 | ecosystem: Environmental > Terrestrial > Soil > Palsa > Peat permafrost | place: Sweden... | reverse complement strand
AGTCGAGCCTGTTTTTAAGGGCGTTTTGCGTGTGGGTGTTGCCGCTTATTTGCTCTACCTGGTAGATTGAACCGGGAAAAGCCGTGGCTAGCGTCGCAGCAACAGCATCGGCGTTGACGCCGCCCTCCGGTGGGTCTTCGAAACCTATCGTGATCCTGTAAGTCCGCATAGTTGGCTAATGATGACGAGGAATGAATTGTCGAATCCATTTTTGTCCGCCAATAAAAATCTCGCCATGAACTTTTGAGTGTGGAAACCATGAGTGCTGAACGACTCAAAGCACGGGTGCGGACGCTGCGATACGAAGCGACGCGCATTGTGAGCGTGGAACTCGTGCCGACCGGCAACACGACGTTTCCATCTTTCACTGCTGGTGCGCATATCGATCTGCATCTGCCCAATGGAATCGTACGAAGCTATTCACTCGTGAACGCGCAAACCGAAGTTGACCGGTATGTGATTGCTGTCTTCGACGAGCCGGATAGCCGCGGCGGATCCCGTTATATCCACGAGTTGTTGCGTTGTGGCGCACAGATCGAAATCGGTTCGCCGCGTAATCAGTTCGCACTCGACGAGTCGGCGACCTCGAGCGTATTGATCGCGGGGGGCATCGGAATTACCGCGATTCTCTGCATGGCGCATCGGTTGCGCGCGCTGCGCCGTGATGTTCGCGTCGCGTATGCGGCGCGCTCTCGCGTGGATGCAGCGTTTGTCGATGATCTGACGTCGCTCGGCATCGAGGTCGAATTGCACTTTAGCGACGAGCACCATGGTCGACGGTTCGACATGGATGCATGGCTTGCTACGCAGCCTGATGGCACGCATGCGTATTGCTGCGGCCCGAAGTCGATGATCGATGCATTCGAACTGGCGTGCGAGCGAGCGTCGATTCGTGACGTGCATCTTGAGCGGTTTCATCCCGTCGAAGGCGCCGTGGCTGCTTCAACGGAAACCTATGTGGTCGAACTGGCGCGCAGCGGCCGGACAATCGAGGTAGCTCCGGGCGCCAGCCTATTGGATACGTTGCTCAAGGAAGGTGTCGACATTGACTATAGTTGCAGGGAAGGTATCTGCGGGGCGTGCGAGGTCCGTGTCGTGGCCGGACAACCAGTGCATCGCGACAGCATCCTGAACGCGGCGCAGCGCGAGGCCAATGAAGTGATGTACGTGTGCGTATCTCACAGTACATGGTCCTCGAGGCGGAATGAGCGGCTTGTGCTTGATCTTTGATAGCGAAAGGCTCGCTTTCGTCTGACTTTCACGCTTTTCTCACACGCTCCGCGTTTGGATTTTCCGTTGCTGTCGTATTGCCACGGCGTGATGCTCTCAACGGTAACTGGCGCGGGCTTTCGCGCACATTGGTCACGCGTAAATAGCAAACGTCGGCTAAAACGAAGCCCATTCCGTACGCTGTTCCGCCGCGTCGGGAATGGCAGGCGTTTCCGCTGCCGTTCTTTTCTGGCCCGGTTTGAATGGTTGTACAGCAGCAACCTCAGCTCGAGGCGCCGCAGGGGCGGTCTTCGAAGGGTCAACTGCCAGCTTGAAAATTGACACAATTTCGCGCAGCGTGCCGGATTGCGCTGACATCGATTGCGCGGCGGCCGAGGCTTCCTCAACCAATGCGGCGTTTTGCTGCGTCACCTGGTCCATCTGCGCAACGGCCGTATTGACCTGTTCGATACCAGTATGCTGTTCGAGCGAGGCTGTCGTAATCTCTTCCATCAGGTCGGCGACGCGCTTGACCGCCTGGACTACCTCACCCATGGTCATGCCTGCTTCGTTCACCAGATCCGAACCGGCTTTTACGCGCTCGACCGAGTGTGTGATGAGTCCTTTAATCTCTTTCGCGGCGCTGGCACTTCGTTGCGCAAGGGTCCGCACTTCTGCCGCGACAACGGCAAAACCACGCCCCTGATCGCCCGCACGTGCCGCCTCGACTGCCGCGTTGAGCGCGAGAATATTGGTTTGGAAAGCGATACCTTCGATCACGGCGATGATATCGCTCACCTTGGCCGAACTTTCCGATATCGCATGCATGGTCTCGATCACCCGTCCTACAACATTGCCACCACGCTGCGCGATGTCGGACGCGTTTGCCGCAAGCGTGCTGCCTTGCCGGGCACTTTCCGTGTTTTGCCTGACGGTGGAAGTCAGCTCCTCCATGCTCGCTGCGGTTTCCTCAATCGACGCAGCCTGTTCTTCCGTGCGCTGGCTCAGATCGGTATTGCCTGCTGCGATCTGCGCAGCGCCCGTGGCAATGGTCTCGCTGCCGGATCGTACCTGTCCAACCAGTTCCGCGAGTCGCTCATTCATGTGTTTGAGCGCTCGCAGTAGCTGGCTCGTTTCGTCCTTGCCGCGTACTTCGATTTTCGAGGTGAGGTCGCCTTGTGCGACCGTTTGGGCAATCTTCACGGACATACGGATTGGGGCCGTGATGGAGCGAGCGATGATAAACGCAACAAGCAGGCTCAACGCGATGGCTATTCCGATCAGCAGGCACGTAAACAGCAAGGCGCTGTGGAAGGCGGCCGCAGCCTCGGTACTGGAGTCGTCCGCTCCCTGACTATTGAGGGCAATGTCCTGCGCAATGAGGTCGGTGACTTTGGTGAACGCGCGCAAAGACTCGCCTCCAGCGAAAGACCGGGCGTCGCTGAAATGCTCATCTCCACTGTCGGCAAGCTCGTTCAGCCGTTTGTCCAGGGAGAGATAGGCGCTCCATGCTGCCTTGATCTGGTTCGACAATTGCAGTTCTTCAGCCGAGCCGACCACCGCCTCGTACTGTGGCCACACCCGCGATAACTCATTTAGCGCTGCGTCGTGTTTCGACCGCTGAAACTGACGTTCCGAAGAGCTGGTTGCAATCAGGTAACTTAAGGACGCCTGGCGCGTTTCATCAGCCAGCGCCCGTATATTGCCCAGCCGCTGGACACTGGGAAGCAGATTGGTTGCAAGATCTTGCGTACCAGCATAAATGCGGGAAGTCTGGGCGAGGCCTAGAGCGCCTACAAGACATAGCAAAACGAGCGTCACGCCAAATCCAATTCCAAGGCGAACGCCTATCCTGAGACTGCCAATGGTTTTCACGACTTTTCCTTCGCATGTAGGTTGCAACGGTTGACTCAGCGTCGAATCAACACAGACAACCTGTATTGATCAGGAAACCTGCTTTCCTGCGACGTGATTTCTCCTGGTGCTCTTCCCAGGCTACCACCTCAAATAGAGCGGACCCATTAGGGCGCCGATACCGGCGGTGATGCTGATGCCCAGTACGTACCAGACACCCCAGAACGGTACCGACATCTCTGAACAGTAAAGCGAATATACGAGCAGACCTTGCGCGCCGGCGAGCAGTCCGGCGCCTGTCCCTGCCAATATCAGGTGGATGGGAGCGAGTCCCTTCAAGGCGTGCATCACGGCGGCAAGCGATGGTAGGGAGAGCAGAACAATATTCGCTGTGGTGACTCTCCATGTTGTACCCAGCATCAGTTGCAGGCGATAACCTGGCGGGGTCGCGAATACCATGAACGTGGCAGCGAGCAACATGGTAATGAATGGTAGTGTGACCACTAACCATGCCAGCCTGACGGGTGCACCGGGCCGACCAAGACGTCCAGCGAGATTCAATGCAGCGATGAGTGTCGTTACTGGAAACGCGAGCCGTACCCAGAACATCGTCGTCAGTAGCAATTCCGGCATGTCGCTGCGGATGCCGTAAAGTACCACCAGCAAAACCGTGCTGCTGGCCATGCCAACACTAAGCGCCCGATTGAGTCGCTTCGAAGAAAAATTCGACTCAATCGGTGTCAGATTGTTAGTTAGCCTGAGTATAAGATCTGAGGTTCTCATGTTGCCGCAACGTTTTTAAAGCGGATACGCGATGCAATACGAGAACCGGCTGTCGGGCAAGCTCTCAGTCCGGGGCATGCAATACTTCGAACCCGGCATTCGTGATACCACCTCGCTTGTCTGGTCAGATGCGTTCACCGGATCACGACCTGAACGACCGGTCACCCAGCAGATAGTCGATCGATATCAGCCCTGGTCCCCACGCCGCAATACCCAGTGCCATTGCCACCCAGGTCAGGTGAATCGGCCAGCCCTCAGGCACGGTCAGTTCGATGATGCAGGTCATCAATATCAGGCCGGCTGCGGCGAAGCGGGTTCCAAGGCCAAGCACGAGCAGCACCGGAAATGTGACTTCGCCGCAGCCCGACAGAAACGCGAAAACTGCGGGAGCAGGAAAGGGATAGGGACCGCCCGGAAGATGCAACTGAAACTCCTGCGTGAACAGGTCGATCGCCGTATCGTTGAGTTGCAGGAAGCCGTGCCACTTCAGAATCCCCGACTTCCAGAATGGCACAGCCAGCGCAAGCCGCAGCACGAGCTGAACCAGCCACGGTTGCGCGAGCGTCTGGATCAGTCGCTTCGCCGCGCCAATGGCGGAGACGAGCGGCTCCGGAAAGGGCAGTTTCAGGTTTTGTTGATTCGACATCCTGGTCAATCTCCGTGTTGAATGCCGGTCAATACGCCGGCTGAGAGCATCCCTGCCAGGTTGGCCTGGATGTCGAAGGAGGGCGCCTCCTGTAACGCCGCCGCGACCGCTTCGCCCAGTGATGCAGCGTCGAGAAGATGGGTCAGGAAGGCCGCACCGCCAGCCGGCAGGCGCGATACCAGCACCTCGTGTCCGGGTCGCGTCACGAGCGCGTCTTCCGCTTCGCCTGAGCGGAGCGGCGTAACGGGGCCATCGGTCCGGTTCATCGCAAAGATGGCGACGGCGGGATAGCGTGATCGCACCACCCGCGCCGCGGGGTGTGGTGTGAAACGGACTTCAGCGAGAGACGCCGGTTCGATCGTGGCTAACGCCTCGGCAGCGAGCACAGGCATGTCGGCTGCGTGATAAGCATCCAGCCACGCCCGCTCGATGCGCGCGGTGTCCGCAAGCCAGGGCATTTCACGCGCATATTCGTAGGATTCGATGAACGCAGAAAAGTCCCGTCCGTACTCGAACAGCAGCGGCGAAGTGGGAGGCGTCGCGCGGAGATGGAAACGGGCCATCGCCCTGAAGAAGTCGACGCCCGTGATGCGCTGGATAGCGGGATAGACCGCTGCCAGCGCGTCAATGAGGCTGACCGTGACGTTGTTGCGATAAACGTTGTAACGCTTGACCACACGCTTGCCCGGCGCGGCGATCACGTCTTCAGGTGCGGTGATCGATGGGTCCGTCAAACCCAGTGCAAACGCGGTGGCGTGGCCGCCCGAAGGATTTTCAGGCTGCATGGCCGTCCTCCTCAGCGAGTGACACCGCTTCTTCAGCCATGATGTGCCACTCGAACAGCCAGGCTCGCAAACCGCCGTTGTCCTTGAGGTATCGTTCATGGCCGCTCCCGTTCATCAAGCCGTTGGCCGCTTCAGGACTTTAGCGGCGTGAGCGAGCCATGGCCACCGCCCGGCACTTCGATACTCGTGCAGGTGCCGCCTTGAACGAACTTCCACGAGTTACCCTGGAAGTCCATTGCCGACGTTCCTTGGCACGTCGTGCCGGGACCGGCGGCGCAATCGTTCTGCCCCTTCAGGGCGACGCCGTAGCACTTTTCCTTGTGGGCCGCAATGGCTGCACCTTCTTCCGCTTTTGTGAGCGGTGCTGCGTGGGCGACTGATGCAAGCAGGCTCGCAACAACGCCGACGAGCAGGGTGGAACTAACAGTGGCTTTTGTGGACATCGAATTTCTCCAGAAGTTAGAAGGTATCCGTGATGGATACGTCATCTAATTCGTGGGTCACAGACGTCCGGTTACAGGGGAGTTTTCTTTTTTTGCCTGTGGTGGTCGACATCAGCCATTTGATCAGGGACACCACTGCATAGTGTCGGAGCGTTGCTCACCAGCGAAGGAATTTGTGACCAAGCACCGCCCCGAGCGCGGCTGGGAGCAACATGCCAGCCATATACCAGACGCTCCAGAATGCCGGACTCATCTCAGGGCAATGAAAGCAGTACGCGACTGTGGCGATCGAACTCGCGAGCAGCCCGGAGGCAGCACCGGCAAGCCGGAGACTCGTGGGCGCCAAACCTTTGACGGCCCAGAATATAGCGATGAAGCCGGGAACAGCGAGCAGAAGAATGTTGAACGGACATAACCGCCATGAGTGCCCAAGTATCACGGGCAGCCGGTCTTGTGGTGCCGCAGTAAAGACGATCAGAATTGCGGCAATCCAGACGACTGCCACCGGTGTCGTCATGACGGGCCATCCGGCTCCAACCTTGGCGCCGGGGCGCGCCAGCCGAACGGTCGCAAGCAGGGCACCGATTGCGAGGCATAGCGGGAACGCGAGCTTCTCCCAGAAGATCGGGGTTTTGACGACGGCATCCAGATCGGGGCGAAGGCCAAACACTGTAGCCATCAACGCCGTTGCGCCAAGAGCGGCGATAGGCAGTGAGATGCCGAACCGACGGGCTGCAGCGCCTCTTCTTACAGGTGTTGTGCCGGTCGAGAGCAACCCGACAAGATCATCTGTTCTCATGCGATTCTCCGCACGTGTGCGGCCAGAGCCTTGAGGCCCCTATGGATGCTGACCTTGACGGCCGACTCCGATAGCCCTGTCAACTGGGCGGCTTCGGCAACCGAAAGTCCCTGCAACTTGACGTGCAGGATCGAGAGCCTCTGTTTGTCGGGCAGATGACCAAGTAGTTTCCCGACATCACGACGGGCATCTGCCGGCTCGTCGTCGGATTCGGCGAAAATGTCGTCGTGCTCGTCAAGCGGTTCGTGCAACGACTCGCGTCGCGCACGCGTCCTGAAGAAATCCATCAGCTTATAACGCGCGATCGCGTGGACCCACGCGGTGAGAGGTTCGTCCGGGCGGTATGTATGACGTGCATTGTGCACGGCAAGCAGGATTTCCTGAACGAGATCCTCGACGTCGTCGTGGAGTTGTGGAATCCGCTTGCGAAGATAGCCCCGCAGGTGACGCGTCAGTTCGAACAGGAACGAGCGATATTCGGATGCGTTGCCCGCGAGGCCCGCGACAAACAATGTTTTCAGACGCTGCTCTGCGGAATACACGGTTCTGACTCCCGGGTCAAAGAGCAGACTGGTCCCGAACCGCTGCGTCAAGCACGGCTTTCATGCCGGCAAGCATCAGGGCAAGCTTTGCAGGGTGGGGCGTAGGGTGAAAATAGAAGTCGATCATGATGTACTGTGCGTGGCGTTCAGACCGCCTGATGCGTGCGTCATGGCTTTCGTAGCACCCCAGGGGAGGTTTGCTATCGCCTCAGGTCATTTTAGATCAATTGATTTAGAATATCGTAACGTGTGTGACGTTGCAATGCCGACCGGCAAAACGTTACGCGATGGCAGGAGTTAACATGGCTCGACCACGGGAATTTGATGAAAATGCGGTTCTTGATGCCGCCGCCCACCAGTTTTGGATCTATGGCTATACAGCTACGTCCGTCCGGGATCTCGCGCAGGGTATGGGAATTACGGGGGCAAGCCTGTTCAACGCGTTCGGGGACAAACGGTCGCTGTTTGAACGAGCGCTGGCACATTACATTGAAAGAAGCTTTGGTGACCGGGTATCGAGATTTGAGCGAAGCCTCCCACCGTTGGACGCCATCAAGGCATTCTTCCGCGAGATTGTCGAGCGGTCGGTCTGCGACAGGGACCGTAAGGGATGCCTGCTGGTGAATTCGGCGCTTGAGGTTGCACCACACGACGCCGATTTTCAGGCGATGATCGCAAACGTACTGATCGCGGTCGAAGCGTTTTTCCTGCGTTGTGTGCGCGCTGGTCAGCAGGCTGGCGAGATTTCGACTGCACAGCCTGCTGATGATCTTGCCCGGCTGCTGCTGGGCGTACACCTGGGCATACGGGTGCTTGCCCGGGTAAGGCCAGAGCGTGCGCTGCTGGAGGGAGTTGTACGGCCAGCGCTGGCGCTTCTGGAGCCCAACGTCAAGTGAAGCCGCTACACACGACGGATTGTCCATTTTGCTTTATGCGGTCGACGTGTTGTGCCGGTTCGACCTCGCCCTTTAAATTCGTCCAAAAAGTGCTTCGGGTTACACGAACGAGGGCAAGCCATGTACGAAGAACATGGAGAAGACTTTCCTGAGTCGAGGCGCCCACTCGAACCATGTGGCGGCTTACACCCCTATCTCAACGAGCCCTTACCTTCAACTGGTCGTAAGTCTGAATAGCTTCTGAAGAAATTGCGCCATTTCAACCGGCGGATGAATGGCTCTTCGCCGTTTGCGGGAGGCTGGCATTGTCGAGCGCGCGGAAGAGCGTCGAAGTTTGCAAGACCTCCGGCAGCAATTGCCCCTGTGGCATGCGAGGCCCATATACGACGTCGAGCGGAATGCCAAAGCGACCGAAATCCTGAATGTAGGCGAGGACTCCGGGGTTATACCGGCTCCAGTCGGCTCGCATGCGCACGATATTGTCCTGTCTGAGCCGAGTGCGCACGGCAGCCGTGTCCAGAACAGACAGCTCATTGATCTTGCAGGTGAGACACCAGCTTGCCGTTACGTCGACGAGCACAGTCTTGCCGCTGGCGACCAGCGGGCTGATTGCATTTGGATCGAACGCTTGCCATTCGGAGGGTGGAGCGCTGCGGTCTGCTGCTCCGGAAGGGGTAAGCGAGGCCATTGCAATGGCACTGCACGCAAGGAGCGCAGTCGTCGCGCCTGACCATCGGTGGGTCCGCAGGCTTCCCAATCGGGTAACGACGGCCCGTACGGCGAGAATGGCAATCAGCACGATGCCGACGAGTGACGCGACTGCCATACCCGCGATATTCCACAGCGACACGATCAGCCAGACCGAAGTCGTGAGCAGCATTAGCCCCATGATTTTGCGCAACTGGATCATCCATTGGCCGGGGCGCGGAAGCCACGTCGCGAGCGACGGAGCGAGCGCCAACGTCAGGAACGGCAGTGCCATTCCTACCCCAAGTGCGAGAAGCACCGCCGTAATCTCGAGCGGGCTACGTGCCAACGCAAAGCCGACCACCGTACCGACGAGCGGAGCCGAGCACGGTGTCGCCAGAAGCGTGGAAAGCATGCCGCCGACGAACGCCTCGACAATCGGCCCCCGACTCGTTGCGCCGCTTGCACCTCCGGAAAGGATTGGCGGAAGACCGATCGGGAGCCAGTCAAAGAAGCTTGCCGCGAACAGCGTTGTGAAGACCGCCATGCCTGCGAGGAACCATGGTTGCTGGAACTGTATGCCCCAACCAAGTGACGCACCCGCGAGTTTGAGCACCGATAGCACGGCCGCAAGCAATCCGAATGACGTGACAATCCCAAGTGCCGTCGCGAGCGCCACCCGCCGTGCCGTTTTGCGTTCGGTGCCTGCGGCTTTCGCTACCGAGAAAACCTTGATTGAAAGAACGGGCAACACGCATGGCATGAAGTTCAGAATCAGGCCGCCAAGAAGCGCCAAGGCCAGAATAACGACGATGCCGCGATCATCGCCTCCCGTGACGATGACGGGTGCGGCCATGAACTCGGCCGCTCTGGATCCGTCCACCACGGTCAGGCGCAGCGGGTCTTTCGCTGCACCGGCAGGTGGCAGTTCGACTTCCAGTGCAGCCCGGTGCCCGTGGTTTGAAAGGTGTACCTGCGGCGCTGCGGGCAGACCGGCCTCGGCTCCTTCGACGAACAGGTCGGGCGACCGAAACGGGGTGCCCTCGCTAAGCAGATCGACCTTCAGGCGCCGGCCGCTGGAGGTTTGCTCCAGCGTGTTATGCACCACGCCGATGCCGGCCTCTGCGGGCGTCCGCGGCACCCTTTGCGCCGCTGCGACGATCTCCGCGGCTTCGCTTGATGGTCCGTCCGTGCCCGGCGGCAACGTGAGCGTCACCTCCCCATGTTCGGGCACGCAGACATTCGCGCAACTCGCATAGTCGAGAGTCAGCGCAATGCGGGTCGCCTCGTGCGGATGGTCTAGCTTAAGGCTCACTGGCAGAATCAAATCGCCTGTATAGACACTGTTTTGCAGACCCGAGATAACGAGGCGGGACGGCGCCGGCCAGGACACGGATGCCGATGCGACATTGCGGGACCGGGACCAGTCGAAAATCGGCGCGATGCCGGCATCGCCAGGGGTGCGCCAGTAACCATGCCACCCGTTCGGATACCGGAACTCGACACCTATCTGAAGCGTGCTGCCTTGTACGCCGTTGGTTGCTGTGATGATGCGCACACTGGCCCGCTGATCGCCGGACCAGTTGGACGACGCCGCATGAGACGCGAACGATGGAGCAAGAACAAGTGTTGCGACAACGGCAAAGAAGGCACTGATGCGTGTGACGCGCGACATCGCTTGCTTCTCCCGAAGAGATGGTAAGCACATAGGACTTTTACAATGCGTCTGTCCGAGACGGGGCGAGAGCACGCTAAGGCGCATCTGTCACGCGGGCAGCGCCGACAATGTGTCCGTCCGGCGCCTCGAGCAATACCGCGGACTTCTCGCCGGCAGGTAACTGCGGGTCGAACACAGCCGGTTCGCCGGTCCATTGCCCAATCTGTTGGAACGAGCGAACGATGTTGGACTCCTTCAGCGTTCGCCCTCCGTTTTCACCACGTCCGACGGCGGTCATGTGCTGCGCGTCGTAACCAACCAGAATCACGCGCGCGCTTCCAGAGCCGGCGCCGACCGAAACAGTAATGGCGTTGCCCTTGCGCACCGCGGACAACGGCGCGGACGTTGAATCCGCGTCCTTCGCTTTCTGAATCGCGACCTCGGCGGACGAGCGGTCTGAACCCACGAAGGCCGTTGTTCCGTCGACGACCATTTCGGGCGTGTAGGAGCCGTCGCCGAAGCGTCGCCCGTATTCAGCCTGACGTTGGGTGGCGATATCGAGGGAAAAAGGATCCTTCCATCCGAGGCTGTTCCAGTAGGTGACATGAAAAGCCAAAGGGAGAATGTCGCTTCGCTGCTGACTTAACTCCGACAGATAGGCGTCAGCCGGCGGACAGGATGAACAGCCTTCGGACGTAAACAGTTCGACAACCACCGGTCGGGGCATTGCCGCAGCAACCGGGAGGGCCACAAGCAGTGAAATGGACGCAAGCAGACGGGATAGCATGAGTTGACTCCTGGTGAGGATCGTTCATGCATTGGTCGGAGCGGGGAAGGCGATATGACAGCCCGATGAGAAAAAACTGAGGAACCTTTTGAGCAGCATCTGTTGTTAGTGGAAAACCGGGAAGGCGGAACGATTCCGGTTATACCTCGTGTCATATTTGGCGGCGAGCCACGACTAAAGGACGGAAGAAGAGTGCCCGTTTTAACGATCAACGACCGTCCCGCTGGAGATCATGGCGTGTGGAAAAGCACTTCTCTACTACCCGCGTCAACGCTGTTCACGCAGTTTATTTCGTGCCAACTGTAACCAGAACCCGCAATGAACCGAACTACCGAAGATGGACCGGCGCGTCCCGTCGAAGAGCGGCTGAAGGCCCTATTCGTGCGTGGTCTGGATGGGGACGCAGCGGCTTATCAGGCATTTCTCGGCGACCTGACCGGGCATCTGCGCGGGTTCCTGAGAAAGCGTCTCTTTTATCTGCAAGACGATATCGAGGACCTGGTTCAGGAGATTTTGCTGGCAGTGCATAATGGACGCCATACCTATCGTCAGGATCAGCCGTTGACTGCCTGGGTGCATGCGATCGCAGGTTACAAACTGGCGGACTTTTTTCGCGCCCGATCGCGCCGGGAAGCCTTGCACACGCCGCTGGACGACGAGCTCGAGATATTCGCCACCTGCGATGTCGAACCGGCGGAGGCCCGGCGTGATCTGAGCAAGCTGCTCGAACAGTTGCCCGATCGCCAGCGTCTGCCGATTCTGCACATGAAGCTGGAAGGGCTGTCGGTGACTGAAACCGCAAAGCTCACCGGCCTGTCGGAGTCGGCGGTCAAGGTTGGCGTGCACCGCGGTTTAAAAGCATTGGCACTGAAGTTTCAAGGCGCATCATGAAGACAGAGGATCTTGTTTCACTGCTGGCCGCGGGGGTGCCCGCTATCGATCATAACGTGTCGGCAAAGCGATTCAGCCGGGCGATGTTATGCGGCGGTGTCGGTTCCACGGTGCTCATGGCAATCGTTTATGGCGTTCGCCCCGATATCGGCGCGGCGATGAAGACGCCGCTGTTCTGGATCAAGCTGGCTCTGCCTCTGTGCCTCACACTCGCTGCGTTGCTGGCGACGGCGCGGCTATCCCGGCCAGGCGTGGCGGTCGGCCGCGCGTGGGCCGCGCTTGCTGCGCCAGTGCTCGCCGTCTGGATTGCGACGCTCGTCCTGTTGTGGTTGACCCCTTCCGACGCGCGTTTGCCGCTGGTCATGGGCAGTACGTGGCGCGTATGTCCGCGTAATATCGCGTTGCTTTCAGTGCCCGTGTTCATCACGGTGTTCTGGGCGATGCGAGGTCTGGCACCCACGCGTCTCAGGCTGGCCGGCGCCGCAGGCGGCCTGCTGGCGGGAGCGACTGCAGCGGTTGCTTACTGTTTCCACTGTCCCGAGATGGGCGTGCCATTCTGGGCCGTCTGGTATCTCCTCGGCATGCTGATTCCTACGCTTGCTGGCGTGGCGTTGGGCCCCCGGCTGCTGAACTGGTGAGTTGGACCGTTGGAAGGTCAAACTGCGTTCAGCCGGCGCTGCGCAGACGTGCGTGATGACGGCGTGGCCAACTTCACGGTAAATGCTGAACTCCAGCAGGAAACCCTGTATCTGGTTGAGGGTCTTCAGCCGATCGCGCGCCGGTGATTCACGTCTACACCGGCACGTGACGCCGCATAACTGATCCCCAGCCTTATTTTTTGTGTTTTCTGTAACCCATCCGGGTAAATAGGCGAAATAGCCTATGTAGTGCAGGCATAAGCCTGTGCTCGAGCGACCGACGCCGGGAACTCCGGACTACCTGGAACGCCAGGGTTAGTTGGCATTTGGGCCGGCCGATCAATACCCCTTTGGGAGAGCAATGATGAAAGTGAACAAGTTGATGATGATCATGGCCGTGGCAACTCTCGGCATGTCGGCGCTGGCGAGCGCGCAGTCTGTGCAGCCCCCTGACGCAAACTCAATGGCGGCAGGATCGAATCAAGGTCCGAAGACTCGCGAGCAGGTGCGTGAGGAACTGGCTCACGCTCGCATGAACGGTACCATCCCGCGTTTCGGTAATCCCGACCCCTATGGGCCTGGCGGCACGCCAAATTTCACCCGGCACTAAACGGCGGTAGGGGATAGCAAGGCAAACTGATCGTCGAGGCGTAGTACGAAAAAGCCAGCCTCCGGGCAGGATAGAGCAGGTATTTTATATAGCAATCCTAATTTGTAGCTGCGAAAAATTGAAACTGGAGATCCAATGAAAACGATTCGAAAAATCATCTTGTGCGCAATGTTCCCGCTTTCCTTGGCCGCGGGATCGGTGCATGCCGAGGGAATCGGGCGCAGCGGTACCTATCTGATGCCGCAGGAGTATCAAATGATGATGGACAAGCTGACGCCGGAACAACGGACTCAGGCCATCAACATTCAACAGAAAATGATGCAGATGGAGATGGACCATGAGGAAGCGATGTCTCAGATGGAGATGAAGTACGAGCGCGAAATGATGCAAATGCAAAACCAGTTGCTAGATTTGTTCAAAGGACACTGATATTGTCTGGAGCATTGCTACCGATGCGGCCTTGGGTGCGATTTCGACATTCCTGCAAGGAGCGGCACCGGTAACCGGATGTCGGGCGGCAGGCTCGATCGGGGCGACGTCGTCCCGATCGGGCCACCCGTCATAGGGTGCGAATTCGCTCGGTGAGTCATGGAGAGCGGATCTGGTATGACACGGCAGCAGAGGCAGACATGTACACTTATCCGATTTTGTCCGCTTCGCCCAGCTTGACCGCTTTTGTGTTCGCAGGCGGCGGTAGCCTCGGCGCGATCGAAGTTGGCATGCTGCGCGAGTTGCTCGATCACGGTGTGCATCCGGGTTGCGTGATTGGCGCCTCCGCCGGTGCGATCAATGCGTCCGGCCCGGTGGTGGATGCCGTTCTTGCGAGCGCTGCGATTCCCGGTGTGTTTCCGCCAGTGCGCATTGGCGGGTTGGATCTGGTCGATGGCGGCGTGGCCAACAATACGCCGATCTCCGTGGCCATCTCACTCGGTGTGACGCGCGTCATAGTGCTTCCGGCCGGGTTTGCCTGCGCGCTGCACAAGCCGCCCGGTAACGCAATCGCGCAGGCTACACACGCGTTTACACTTCTTATTGCGCGTCAGCTTGTGCGCGATCTGGAATCCTACTCATCCCGCGCAGAGATCTTTGTCGTTCCACCATTGTGTCCGCTCGATGTATCGCCTTACGACTACACGCAGTGCGACCGCCTGATTGAGCGTGCAGCCGCGAAGACGCGTGCATGGTTGAACGAAGGTGGTCTTGAGCGCGCATTCATCCCGGGTGAGCTACGTGAACACACGCATGCGTGAGTAGAGCGAGCGGAAGCGCTAAACGTCCGCGGCATCGTTGCCGTGATGCCGGCACCCTCTCGCGCAGTCGTGCATCGTCATGAAAGCATCAGACTCCATGACCGGACGGTGCGATACATCGAGGATAAAGGCAGCATTTATGCCTTCCACAAAAAATACGGCTACGGACTGCGCGCCCTGGTTGAAGCTCAGATAGCGCGCATCAAGCGATGCATCGGCGCAAAGCCGCCGACGCAGTAACTTGAACCTGACGTTCCGGAATAACTCCGTCGCTTGCCCGGTCAGCTGTATTCACCGGCTCACGACCTGGGCGACCTGTCGCCAAGCAGATAGTCAATCGATATCAGACCCGGCCCCCAGGCCGCAATTCCCAGTGCCATCGCCAACCAGGTCAGATGGATGGGCCAGCCATCCGGTACAGTCAGCTCGACGATGCACGTCATAAATATCAGGCCGGCTGCGGCGAACCGGGTTCCGAAGCCAAGCACGAGCAGCACCGGGAAGGTCACCTCGCCGCAGCCCGACAGAAACGCAAAAACAGCAGGGGCAGGAAACGGATACGGGCCGCCTGGGAGGTGCAACTTGAACTCGTCCGTGAACAGGTCGATCGCCGTATCGTTCAGTTGAAGGAAGCCGTGCCATTTGAGAATACCCGATTTCCAGAACGGCACAGCCAGAGCAAGCCGCAGTACGAGTTGAACGAGCCACGGTTGCGCGAGCTGCTGGATCAGCCGCCTCGCCGTGTCAATCGCGGATATGACTACGTCCGGAAGCGGCAGTTTTACGTTCTGTCGGTTCGACATCTCTATGAACCTCCATGTTGGACGGCGGTAAACACGCCGGCTGGGATCATCCCTGCCAGGTTGGCCTGGAGATCGAAGGACGGGGCTTCCCGACACGCGGCCGTGGCTGCTTCGCCTGACGATGCGCCGTCGAGAAGACCCATGAGGAACGTCGCACCACCGGCCGGCAGGCGCGATACCATCGCATCCTGCACCGGTCGCGTCACGAGTGCATCTTCCGGGTCGCTTGAGCGAAGCGGAGAAACGCTCCCGTGCCGCCAATCGACATACGGGCGCCGTGAATGTAGAGCGGATAGTTCTCACGGATGGCGGCAAGCGTCCGATGTGGCGGACCGCCGGCGCCCATATAGTTTTCCGCATGAACCTCGAAGAATCCGTTGCGTAGTCCGTGCGCGAGGATCGCAGGCACGTGCCGATGCTTGAAACGTGTTCCGGCGAGCTCTTGGGCGCCAGTTGTCGCGTGAAAGGGGCGGTCTGTCTGGCCAACTGCCGTTGTCATCGTGGGATTGCCCATGGCCGCCCCGTTCCTCTTGTCGCTCGCCGAATCAGGACTTCAACGGGGTGAGCGAGCCGTGGCCGCCACCCGGCACTTCGATACTCGTGCAGGTGCCGCCTTGAACAAACTTCCACGAGTTACCCTGGAAGTCCATTGCCGACGTCCCTTGGCATGTCGTGCCGGGACCGGCGGCGCAGTCGTTCTGCCCCTTCAGCGCGACGCCGAAGCACTTCTCCTTGTGCGCGGCGACAGCAGCGGCTCCTTCGGCTGGCGTAAGTGGTGCGGCGTGGGCAATCGATGCGAGCAGGCTCGCGACAACGCCGGCGAGCAGGGTGGAACTGACAGTGGCTTTTGTGGACATGGAATCTCTCCAGTAGTTGGGATAGAAGGTACCCGTGATGGATACGTGATCTAATTCGCGGGCCGTAGATGTCCGGTTACAGGGGAATCGCTTTTTTTCGCTATCGATCTGTGGCGCGACGCAGTACAGAGCTGTCGCCGACCAGGTGAGCAGCAATGGAATCGCGAGCATCAGGCTGAGTTGGGCATGATTATTTTGTATTGCTAAACGAACAGGAAGACTACGCACATTCGATTTTTCTTGCGCGCTGGCATCTGGGCGGCGAAGAAATATTCTTCGGCCTCGGTAACCGTCTGCCTGCCGGGGACGAACTATCTGTCGAATGTGGACGGCATGGTCTCAGAGGGCTGTCGCACGCCTCGCGCAGGGCCATACGCGGGCAGGCACCCCGACCGACTTGCTGCCCTGGGCCATCACGTTACCCCGTGCATCCGTCGCGCGGCCTGTTCTCCGTCCGCATTGATGTGCCCGGCCGCTCACGTATGTGTGGAGTATCTATTCCTATGTTACGAAACACCTTGAAACGTGCCTGCGGTTTCGGCGCCGCTCTGCGCGTGCTCTGCATGCCCTGGTTGGTGTTGCTTGCCCGAATCTGGTTTGGGCAGGTGGTCTTTGTACACCAGATCATGACGATTGCAGAAAGCCTTCATGGGGCTCTGTTTTCCGGCGGCCTGCGCGTCCCATCCGCGCTCGATGCAGCGCTGCACAGTGTGGTGCCGTTGCTGCTTACCATGGGGCTGCTGACTCGTCCTGTTGCGCTGGTGCTGCTCATCGAGACAATCGCAGACAGTCACGGTGCACTGGCAGTGGGCGCGCAGGGAGCCAAACTCGCGCTCCTTTCGTGGCTCATCGTAAGCGGGGCGGGGGGCATGTCGCTGGACAATCTTCTGGCGCGCGGCTTGTCGTGGATCCCATTTCGCCCAATCAGGGTCACGCGCGAGATTTATCTCTGGCTCGAACGTTATCTTGGCCCGCTTCTTCAGTTTGTCATACGTGTCGGGCTGGCCGCTTCACTCGTTAACGTCGTATTGCCAGCTGGTTCGTGGTTGCAGAAAGCGATGTTGGGCGCCGCGGCGACATCTCTTGTCCATCCTGTCTGGTGTGCGGCGGCGCTCGCGTTGGCGCTGGCACTTGGCTGTGCGACGCGGTTTGCCGCGCTGTTCATTGCGGTGATGGTGCCGGTGGCTGGTATCGCCATGTCGACCGACGACCGGCTGGCAGTCCTGCTTCTGCTTTCTCTGCTGGTGGTCGCGGGCGGTGGCATGCTCTCCCTCGATTGGCTGCTTCAGCGGTGGACGGGCAGTGCGTTGCAGGAAGACGATTCCGCCCCGGAGGACCTGCCACATGTCGTGGTGGTCGGGGGCGGCTTCGGCGGCGTCGCGGCCGCGCGGGGATTGCGTAATGCGCGCTGCCGGGTCACGCTGATCGACCAGCGCAACCATCATCTGTTTCAACCGCTGCTCTACCAGGTGGCTACGGCCGCGCTGTCACCCGCCGAGATCGCCACGCCGATCAGGAGCCTGTTCCGGCGACAACGCAACGTTCAGGTCAGGCTAGGGCAGGTGACAGGGGTGGATGCGGCCGCGCGCGAGGTACAGGTTGGCGCGGCGCGCGTGAAATTTGACTATCTGGTGCTGGCGACGGGCGCCCACCACAGCTATTTTGGCAAGGACAGCTGGGCGCCTTTTGCACCCGGGCTCAAGAGTATCGAAGATGCGACTGCCGTGCGCAGCCGCCTCTTGCGGGCGTTCGAGGAAGCCGAAAGCGTGGCGAGCGAAACCGAGCGAGCCGCGTGGCTGACTTTCGTGATCGTCGGCGGCGGGCCCACCGGCATCGAGTTGGCTGGAGCCATCGCCGAACTGGCCCGGCACGGGATGGCCGAAGAGTACCGCATGATCGATCCGGCCGTCGCTCGCGTGATCCTGTTGCAGTCGGGTCCGCGGATCCTGCCCACTTTCACCGCTACGCTATCCAGCGCCGCAGAACGCTCACTGCAAGCGCTCGGGGTCGAGGTCCGCCTCGACACCCGGGTGCAGGGAGTGGACAGCGAGGGGGTCGACATTGGCGGGCAGCGCATCGCCGCCCGTACCGTTCTGTGGGCGGCGGGCGTTGCAGCGTCGCCCGCGGCCCAATGGTTGAACCAGACCACTGATCCGTCGGGACGGCTTGCCGTGGCCGCCGATCTGTCCGTGCCGGACCTGCAATGGATCTATGCGATCGGCGATACCGCATCCTCTCTGGGATGGGGCGGCGCAGTTGTTCCTGGTCTCGCGCCGGCGGCCAAACAGCAGGGCCGGTATGTGGCTGGCGTGATCGCGGCCAGTCTGACGGGGCGGCGCCCACCGCCGCCGTTTCGCTACCGGCATTTTGGCAGTCTTGCCACGATCGGGCGTCAGGCGGCCGTTGCCGAGATCGGCAAGCTTTGCGTATGGGGGGAGCCCGCGTGGTGGTTTTGGGGCGCAACTCATATCGCCTTTCTGGTCGGCGGACGGAACCGGGCCATCGTCATTCTCGATTGGCTCTGGGCGTATCTCACCTATCGGCGCAGCACGCGGCTCATTACAGGCGATACGCGAGACAAGATGATGGATTGACAGGATCCGTTTTCAGGATCCGTCGAGCTTATTTCAAGGTTGCCAGCGCGGCGACCACCTCATCGGGTTCCGCTCGACCTGTCATGTAATCCACGTCGACATGCGTGAAGCGAATGACGCCGGCCGCATCGATCACGTAGGTTGCCGGAACCGGAAGTTCGTACGAATCCTCCCCGTTACGCAGCGCGATATCGTTCTTGAAGACGTTCTTCGAAAATGCCTGTAACTCATCCCCGACCCGGAACACGATGCCGAACTGCCGTGCCACCGCGTTGCCGAAATCGCTGAGCACCGGAAACGTCAGCTTGCTCTTCTCGATTGCCACGATGCTGTGATCCGGTTTCTCCGGAGAGATGGCAATCAAGGTTGCGCCAAGCGCTTCGATCTTCGGCAGTGCTTCTTGCAAGCCGCGTAGTTCGAGATTGCAGAACGGACACCATTCGCCGCGATAGAAACTGATCACTACCGGCCCCTTGGCCAGCAGAGTCTTGAGCGAGACCTGATTGCCGAACGCGTCGGGCAGCGTGAAGTCCGGTGCGGATTGTCCGCTCTTCAACGCGCCGTCGATCGCGCCGGATGCGCGGACGCGCTCCATATCGCCGGCAATGATATTGAACTTCTCGCCTAGCTTTTCCTGAACCATTGCCTTGTATTCCGCCGAGGCCTGTTTGACCGACATGCCGTACTCCTTATATTCGTTGACACGGTGAATGACCGGCTGACATCGCCGGGCAAAGGGTTGAGAAGGGCACATCCGCCTTGATGTTCGGCGCGCCTCGATGTTTCGCCACATGCTTGTTTGTAGCGGTCGATACAAATATCGCTCACGCCCGCCCAGCCTGTCAATGCAATTTTTAGCTACTGCTACAAATAAGCTATGATGGCGCCATGGCACGAACAATTGCATTCGACTACGATCGGGCTCTGGAGCGGGCGACGTGGCTGTTCTGGAAGAGCGGCTATGCCGGCACGTCGCTGCGCGATCTGCTGAAGATCATGGACATCGGCGAAGGCTCCTTTTACAACACCCTCAAGAGCAAGAAGCAGCTTTATCTGGCATGCGTGAGGCGCTACGAAGAGACGGAAGGGCGCAAGCGCGGGCAGGCTCTGATGAGCGCCCCGACGGCTAGCCAGGGGATTCGCGCGCTGTTCGGTGCGGTGCTCGACTGCCTGGACAATCCGTCCACGCCGTCGAGGCTCTGCATGATGGCGGCGATGGCCTCCGAAGAGGTGCTGTCGGAGCCCGAGCTGCGCAAGCTTGTCGAGGATGGCCTGGGAAGCTTTCACGCTTGTCTCGTCGAGCGGTTGAGCCAGGACCGAGACGAGGGTCGATTGTCTGCAACGCTGGATCCGCAGGTTACCGCATCAGTTGTTGTCACCTATCTGCAGGGCATCTGGCGTATGGCGCTGGTGGACTACGACCGGCCTCGTTTCGAGCGGCAGATCGATGCATTCCTTAGCGGATTGGGACTTTAGCTGCCTGCGTTCTCAGACGCGTGGCTGTCATGGCGACCAGAGTGACCGGCGCCTAACCGCGCGCAGGATCCCGCATCGCCGCTTTCCCTGCCGCCGACGTCGCCACCTTCGCCTGCGCCGCGATCTCGTTCTGCCCGATGATCTTCGCGATCTCCGCATCGGCCTGCGCGCCGTACTGCGCAAACACATCCGTGTGATAGGTCGTGTTCACAGCAGCGCCGAGCTGCGTGCCGGACTCGTCGCGCGTGTCGGCGTCAACCACCATCGACAGCCCGATACGAAGCGGATGCGCTTCCAGCTCCTTCTGGTCGAGGGCAATACGCACCGGCAGGCGCTGCACGATCTTGATCCAGTTGCCGGTTGCGTCCTGTGCCGGCAGCGTCGCGAACGCGCTGCCCGTGCCGGCCGAGAAACCGATCACCCGCCCGTGGTACTTGACGCTCGAACCGTAGATATCCGCCGTCATCGTGACCGGCTGACCGATGCGCATCCGCCGCAATTGCACTTCCTTGAAGTTTGCGTCGATCCACACGCCGTCGAGCGGCACGATCGACATCAGCGGCGTGCCCGGTGCGACGCGCTCGCCCACTTGCACCGAGCGCTGCGCCACGTAGCCCGTCACCGGCGCCGGCAGCGTATTGCGCGCGTAGTTGAGGTAGGCGTCGCGGACCTTCGCGGCGGCGGCTTGCACGTCCGGATGGTTTTCGACCGATGTGCGGTCGGTCAGCGCATGGTTCGATTGCGCCTGCTGGCGGGCGGCGTCGAGCGCGGCCTGAGCGACGGCCACGGCGTCGTGGGCGTGCGAGACGTCTTCCGCCGATACCGCGCCGGTGTTCTGCACCGCGACACGGCGCTTCAGATCGTCCTCTGCTCGGGCCAGGTCCGACGCGCGCTGCGCGACGTTGGCTGCGTAGTAGTCGTTGTTCACGTAGAGCGTGCTCACCTGGCGCACGGCCTGGCCGAGCGCCGCCTCGGCGTTCAGGAGTGCGATCCTCGAATCGGCCGGGTCTAGCGTGACAACCGGGTCGCCCACTTTCACGATCTGCGTATCGTCCGTGTCGACTGCGTTAACCGTGCCGGTCACCTGCGGCGTGAGCTGCACGAGATTGCCGTTGACGTACGCGTCGTCGGTCGACTCGTGATATTGCGCATACGTGAAATAGTACGCACCATACGCAGCACCCGCGACCACCACGCCCATGCCCAGCAGTGCAAGCCATAGCTTGCGCTTGCCTGAGGCGCCGGGCGGCGGCGCGTTCGGCGAGGTCCCGGCGGGAGCAGCGTGTGCCCCGTTGCTTTTCGATGACACCGGGTCCGCGCTCGTGCGGTCGGTCGTGGTGGTATCGCTCATGTCAATTCTCCAGAGAGTTTGCGAACGTGCCGGTTCAACGCGCGGCGACGACAGGGTTGGAAGGCGCGGCTGCAGCCGCACTGTGTATTGATTCGGATGACGTATCGACGTAGCCGCCGCCGAGCGCCGATGCGAGCGCGATCTGCTGGTCGCGCCGGTTCATCAGCAGGTTGGCGACGGCCTGATCGGCCTGCAGCGCGTTCATGTCGGCGTTGAGCACGGTCAGCTGATTCGTCAGGCCGCCCTTGTACTGCGTGATCGCCAGATCGTCGGCCTCGCGTGCGGCCTGTTGCGCCGTTTGCGCATCGCCAAGCTGCACGTCGCTCGAGCGGATCTGCGCAAGTTGCGTCGCCACGTTGCTCAAGGCGGTGATCAACGTCTGGTTGTAGGTCGCGACGGCGTCGTCGAAATCGGCGTAACGGCCCTTCAATTGCGCACGCAACGCACCGGCGTCGAAAATCGGCAGATTGATCGCTGGACCTACATTGGCCGTGCGGCTCGCCGCCGTCAGAAAGCGGCCGAAGCCGAACGCGTCCAGGCCGATTGCGGCGCTCAGGTTGATGTCCGGGTAGAACTCGGCCTTCGCTTCCTTCACTTCGTGCGTGATCGCGTCGACGCGCCAGCGGGCCGCGACGATATCCGGGCGGCGGCTCACGAGGTTGGCGGGCAGGTTGTCCGGCAGACGCACCTCGTCGCCGACACCAAGCGCCGGCCGCGTGATCGCGAGCCCGCGGTCCGGACCTTCACCCATCAGCGCGGCTAACTGGTAGCGGGTCGTCAGGATGCTGCCGTCAAGCCCGGCGAGCGCCGAGCGCGCGGTCGCGAGATTCGCCTGGGCCGTCTTGCGCTCGACTTCGGTATCCAGCCCGGTTGCGATGCGGCCGGCCGTGATGCGGTCGATCTGTTCGCGGCGGCCGACTTCCTGCTGGGCAATATCGTGCAGCACGTAAAGCCTTGCCAACTGGTTATAGGTGCGGGCGATCGCGGTGGTGAGCGTGAGCTTGACGACTTCCGCATCGGCCTCGCTTGCCTCTACCTGGGAGACGGCGGCCTTCATCGATTCGCGATTCTTGCCCCACAGATCCAGATCGTATGAGGCGCTCAGCAGTCCGGTGTTCTGGGTTTGCCAGGTGCCCGCGTAGGGCGGCGGCACTTCCGCCGTGCCGCTGAACTGCTGGCGTTGCAGCGAATACTCGGCGTCGACGCGCGGCATCGTGCTGGCCTTCGCGGTGTCCGCATAGGCTTGCGCCCCGGCGAGGCGGGCGCGCGCCTGCGCGATCGTCGGGCTGCCCTTGAGCGCTTCCTCGAGCAAGGCCTTCAGTTGCGCATCGCCGAACTGGTCGGCCCAGTCGGCCGCCGGCCAGTGACCGCTTTCGGCCGGCAGGCTTTGCGTCGTCTCGTACTGTTGCGGTTGGGCCATCTGCTTGTCGCTGTGGATGCCCGCATAGTTGACGCATGCCGAGAGCACCGCCGCCATGATCGCCGACAGCCCCGCTTTTATCGCACGGGCACCGCTGCCGGGTTGAGTAATCTGCTTTTTCATTTTCTGACCTGTCAGATTAATGGTTAAAAAAAGGGGGGAGCGCCGCAGCGCTCACTCTCCAATGAACTTGTTAAGTAGACGGCACAGCTCTTCGAACTCTGCCTTCGTGAACTTCTTCAACCGCGCGTTCAGCACTTCCGGTGCGATATTCGGAATCTCGGCCGCGATCTGTTTGCCCTGCTTCGTCAGCACCAGGTTTACCACCCGGCGATCGTCCACGCTGCGCGAGCGTTCCAGCAACCCCTTCGTTTCCAGCTTGTCCAGCATCCGCGTCATCAGGCCCGTGTCCACGGACAACATCTTCGACAGCTCGAACGGCGTTGAGGCCAAACCGCGCTGCATGCCGAGCAGAATGCCCATCTGCGGGCCGGTGATGTCGAGATCCTTGAGGGCCGTGTCCATTTCCGCCGTGATCAGGTTGCGAGCCTTGGTCAGCAAGAACCCGACGCTGTGCGTCAGGGAAAAACTTTCCGACGTGTAGTGCTTCATGGCGCATCCTCAATTCAAGTGACTTCTACAATGACTGTAAAGTCAGATATTGTCAAGAAGAATTTCTGCGATTTCTTCCCGTCCGGACGGCGCGCTACTCAGTGACCGCCGGCTCCCGCTGCGTTCGCCGCGCCGTCCTTGCTGGGCTTGGTGATCCAGATGAGTGGAATGATCAGCACAAAGATCACCGCCGACAGCCAGAACACGTCGTTCAGGCCGAGCATCGACGCCTGCGCGCTCAATTGCGTTTCGAAAAAGGCCTGGGCTTTGAAGAGACTCGCGTGCAGCGTCGTCTGAATATTGGCGAGCGCGTGCACGTAGTTCGGGTTCGTCAAACTGGTCTGCTCGGCGAGCTGCGAATGGTGCTGGATTGTCCGGTCGTTCCAGATGGTGCTCAGGAGCGAGGTGCCCGCCGCGCCGGCGAAGATCCGCGCGAAGTTCGACAGCCCCGCTGCGGCCGGGATCTTCTCCTGCGGCAAGCCCGACAGGATGATTGCCGTGAGCGGCGTAAAGAACAGCGCCATCGGGATGCCCTGCAGCAGCGTCGGCAGAATGAGCGTGTAGGAGTCGACGCCCGTCGTGTACCACGAACGCATCAGGAACACGCCCGCAAAGCCGAGGAAGGCGAGCGTCGCCAGCACCCGTGTGTCCGATTTCGGCATGATCTTGCCCATCACGGGCGCAAGGAGCACGGCGAAGATGCCGAGCGGCGCGGTCACCAGCCCCGCATCGACGGCCCGGTAGCCCAGATACTCCTGAATCCACGTCGGCAGGATCACGAGGTTGGCGAAGAAGACCGCGTATGCGACCGATATCGCCGCCGTGCCGCCGAGGAAGTTACGCCCTGCAAAGAGGCGCAAATCGACGATCGGTTTGGCCTCCGTCAGTTCCCAGATCACGAAGAACAGGAACGCGATCAGCGCGACGATCGTCAGCGCCCAGATCGTCGGCGAATTGAACCAGTCGAGATCCTTGCCCTTGTCGAGCATGACCTGCAGCGCGCCCACCCAGACGATCAGCGAGAGGAGCCCCACCTTGTCGACCGGCAGCTTGCGCGCCGGCGTTTCGCTCTTGCGGTAGAGCGCCCAGATCACTGCGGCGGCAAAGAGGCCGACAGGCACGTTGATGTAGAAGATCCACGACCAGTTGTAGTTGTCGGTGATCCAGCCGCCGAGAGCCGGCCCGGCGATCGGCCCGACCGTTGCGGTCATCGCCCACAGCGACAGCGCGCTCGAGCTTTTTTCCCGCGGAAACGAAGCGAGCAGGAGCGATTGCGACAGCGGCACCAGCGGCCCCGCCACCGCGCCCTGCACGATACGCGCGAGGAGCAGCACGGGCAGGTTCGGCGCCAGGCCACACGCCGCTGACGACACCACGAACAGCAGGATCGCCGCCACGAAAAGCTTGACCTGCCCGACCCGCTGCGTGAGCCAGCCGGTCAGCGGAATCGACACCGCGTTGGCCGCGGAGAACATCGTGATGACCCACGTGCCTTCATCGACTGACACGCCAAGGTCGCCGGAGAGCGTCGGGATCGCAACGTTGGCGATCGACGAGTCCAGCACATTCATGAAGGTAGCGAGGGCCACGGCGAAGGTGCCCAGTGCGAACTGCCAGCCAACCAATGGGGCAGGCGCGCTTGCGGTTTTTGGCGGATTCATGTTGCGTCCTTTAAGGGGGTGACGGCCGGCTGTCCTGAAGCCGGCGCCTTTTATCTGATAAGTCAGTTATCTGGGTAAAAAAAATGGCCTACCCATCCAGCAACTTGCCGAGGAGCCTGCACAAGCTTGCGAATTCTGCCGGGGTAAAGCCTGACAAGTGCTGGTTCAAAATCTCCGGCGCAATCTCCGCGATCCGCGCGGCGGCGTCCCGTCCCGCTTCGGTCAGCGTCAGGCTGACCACTCGCCGGTCCTCGCTGTCGCGAGTCCGGCGCACGAGACCCTGCTTCTCCAGTCGATCCACCGTCCGCGTGACGAATCCCGAATCGATGCGCAGCAGCCTGGACAAGCCCGCCGAGGTGTGCGTCATGTCCTGCAACAGGAGCAGCAGCGTACCGACTTGCGAACTGGTGACGCCAGTGCCCGCAAGCGCCACATCCATTTCCGCCGTGAGCAGATGGCGGGCTTTGCTCAACGCAAAGACGATGCTCTGACCCGGCCAAAGAAAGTTGTCGAACTCATGATTCATCTCTGATTCCTCTGTTTCTGATGCGGAATATATCTGACTTCGCAGATATATGCAAAGATTTTTTTGAGTTGGACTGACCCGGTCGTCGCGGGCTCAGGCTGTCCACGCGAACTGCATAGCGGTGCAGCCCGGGCGGCTCGCATCGCGCCTTAGGCTCTCAAGCTCCGAAAGCGGCCTTTGCTTCCTTGAGATACTCGGCGAGACGTTTTGGAGTGCGACCGATAAGCGACTCGACATGGTCCGTGACGATGGAGAGATTGCCCGCCCGCGTCTCCGCTTCAGCCGACACCAGGACAGAGACGAATATCTCAGGAACGCCGACGGCCTTCAGCCCCGTAGCGAGTTGCCCGTCGGTCACGTGAACGACGGAAACGGGCTGGCCTGTCGCCTGACTGGCGAGGCGGGCAACTTCTTCGGTAGACAGTGCCTCAGAACCCGTGAGGGTATATGTCCTGCTTTCCAATGTTGAAGTGGTGAGCGCTGCGGCAATCGCTTCGGCAATGTCCTCACGTCCAACGTACGACGTTCTCCCGCCTTCGGCCGCCGAGTGCCACTGTCCGCTCTTCAGCGCATTGGGAAGCGACCGGAGCAGATTCTCGTGATACCAGCTGTTCCGGAAAATCACGTAGGGCAGACCGGTGGCCTTGATGGCCTGCTCGGTTCCCAGGTGGTCGGGCGAGAAGGTCAAAAGCGAACTGGCTGGATTGGGCTGAGACGTATAGGCGAGACGCTTCACGTCCGCGGCGACCGCCGCCGCGACCGCATTGCGATGCTGCTGCAGGCGCGTATCGGTTCCGTCCAAGGCATCCGTCGAAATAATGAGGACGGTGCCGGCGCCGTTGAAAGCCTCGGTCAAGCCATGTAAGTCTTCGAAGTCCGCCTTGCGCACCTCGATGCCTGCCGCAGCGAGGCCAGCCAGCTTCTCAGGGTTGCGGGTACCGGCGACGATCCGGCTGGGCGCTACGCCGCGCGCCAGCAGGTGCTTGATGACGAGTTGCCCGAGTTGCCCGGCCGCACCGGTCACAAAAATACTGTCGTTCATGCGCGAACCTCATTTTGAGTGTTACTCTCAATTCGAGAGCGCCTCGATAATCGGGCGTTCGCGGGCAATCGTAAAGAAGGCAGTTTTTCAGGAGATAGTTACCAAATGGGAACCACCACGGCGACGACGAGTACGCTCAGAGCTAAGCTTGAAGGGGCCAAGGCAAAATACGGGGCGTTCGTGAATTGCCCCGTGCGCGACGTCATTGACGTCATTAGCGGCAGGTGGAGTTCGTTGCTGATGACTGCACTGGCCGAGCAACCCTACCGGTTCGGAGAACTTCGCCGGCTCGTGCCTGACATATCGCAGCGCATGCTTACGCAGACGCTTCAGGAGTTGCAACGCGACGGCTATGTGCATCGAGAGGTCTTTCCAACCAAACCGCCAGGCGTGGAATACAGCCTGACCGACCTCGGCCATTCGATGTTCGAAGCGCTACACGTGCTGCTGCAGTGGGCGGAGGACAATCACGATGCGGTTACCGAGGCTCGCGACGGCTTCGATAGCGAGAGGAAATCCGCGTAAGAGGCGCGCGGCAGCGACAGGTTGCGACCGCTTGCCTGAAGACGATGTACGGGTGTTGTTCTTTGCTGCGCGGCCGCACTGGGCCGCGCATTCTCTTGCCGGGTTATCAGATCCAACCTCAACCGGCCAGCGATCCGTCAAAACTTATACGTTGCCCCGATCTGCGCGTAGACACCGAGATCGCTGTAAAGCGACGAGTCGTAGAAGCTGCCGTCAACATACGGCCACAGCGCGTCATACGGCGGCTTGTGGTTGAAGATGTTGTTGATACCGGCATACAGCGTCCAATGCTTGATGCCCGAGTAAGACGCAAACAGATTGAACTGGCTGTACGAACCGACTGAGCCAGGACTTCCGGCCGCTTGCGCATACGGCCCCGTGTATTGCCACGTGAGCGTCGCGTTCCAGTTGCGGTTTGTCGAAACCCAGTTCACGCTCGTGTTGCCCTTCCAGCGCGGGAACGATGCACCGAACACCGTATCGATGCCAAGGTTGTTGCCGGCCAGGTTCACGCTCGGTTGACCCGGGCCATTGGCCAGATCGAAGTGCCACACCCACGCCCAATCGGCTGCCAGCGTGAACGTGCCCAGTTGCGTCGGCAGCGCCTGGCGGAAGGTCGCCTCGAATCCGTCCGTGCGCATCGTGCCAAGGTTCTCGAATTGCTCGGTGATGAAGGCCGGCGCAGATCCCGTTTGAGCGATGTCCGCCGCCACCTCGCTAGTCGGGTTCGGCGTGCCGATCACGTTCGAAACCGAGATTCGATACCAATCCAGGCCCACGTCCGTGTTGCGCGTCGGCGACAGTTCGAAGCCAAGGTTGTAGTTCTTCGTGCGTTCCGGCGCCAGGTTCGGGTTGCCGGTGATGAACTCCGGCACGTTGTAGTTGGAACCGTTTACCGTGACGCTCTGGAACACCGCATTGACCTTCTGGTCTGCCTCGATCAGCGTCGGCGCGCGGAAACCGCGGTCGTAGCTCGCATAAGCCGTCAGCGCCTGGATAGGCTGGTAACGCAATGCGAAGCGGGGCGAGAAGGCGCCGCCCACGTCGCTATAGTGGTCGTAGCGGCCGGACTGGCTGAACTTCAGGTTATCCAGCAGCGGGATATCGAACTGATAGAACACGGCGGCAACGTTGCGCTCGCCATCCACCGACTGCAGATACGGGTTCAGGTAATTGTAAGAACCCGGTCCGACGTATTCGGACTGGTGCTGGAACTGCGTACCGAAGCCCGCGCCCACGTCACCCGTCGGCAAATGAAACAGGTTCGGCGTCGAGATCGACGCATCCACCGTTTCGAGCTTGGAAATCGCGAGCTGCGAGGTCGTGCCGTAAAGGCCGGGCAGATTTTGCAGGGTGTTGCCGTCGAACGTCGAGGCCGTCACGCCGCTCAGGTAAGTGCCCAGCACATTTGCGTTGAGCTGATTGCTGACGGTGTTCGTCACCGTGCTCTGCGAGTGACCCACCGAAGCCTCCCAGTTCCAGTTACCGATCGAGCTGGTATCGATCTCGCCCTTCACACCGGTCGACACGCGATAGAAGTTCGAGTCCGTGTTCTGCACCACCTGGTTCGGGAAGGCGTAGTTGACCGTATAACCGTCGCTCGTCTGGTTGTTGAACAGGCCATAGCCCGCCGAAGGCGAATAGACGGTCGGCGCGGTCACACCCGGCGCAGCCGTGCCCAGATAGGCGTACCCCTTGCTGAGTTGCGTGGTGTCGTAGCTTTCCCACGCGTCCACCCATGCCTGGGTCGTATCGTTGATCTTGAAGTCCGCGTGAACCTTGAGGTTCGAGCGATCGACCTGCGGCGCCAGGCTATACGCGGAAGCCGCATTGGGTGGTTGGCAGACCGTGCCCGTCGCGCCGCCGGCGAATTCGCTCGCAGGGTTCGGCGAGCCGACCGAGCCAAAGCAGTTCTTGGGCGCCTGCAACACCCCGGTCGGCGACGCCAGATACGAAAGCGGCGAGACATTGGGGCCGCCCAGCGCCGAATAGTCGAGCGCATCCGTCGTCGAGCGATCGCCGAGCGTCAAGCCGCTCGCGCGATAGAAGCTTGCTGCCGCGGTGACGTTATAGCCGTCGGAGGCCAGGTTGCCGAAACCGCCCAGCACATTGAACTTGACGGTTCCATCCACGCCTTGCGCTGCGCCGCCCAGGCTGCCGTCCAGTTGCAGACCCTGGTAATCGTGCTTGGTGATGATGTTGACGACACCGGCAATGGCGTCCGAACCGTACTGCGACACGCCGCCTGACTTGACCACTTCGATGCGGTCGACCATGTTGGTCGGAATCGTGTCGATGTCGAAGAAGGTATCCGTGCCGTTCGATCCGAACGCGTAGGGCGCCGCCCGCTGCCCGTCGATCAGCACCAGCGTGTACTTTTCGCTGAGGCCGCGCAGGGCGATACCCGCGCCGCCCGGCGCGAGATTGAACGGTGTGGTTTCTCCCCAACTGCTGGCCGAGTTTGCCGAGAGCGATTGCAGGTAACCCGCGACCGTCGTCTCGCCGCTCTGCGTGATGTCTTTCTGAGTGACGGTCTGCACCGCGTTGAAGCCGGTCTTGTCCGTCTGACGGATCAGCGAGCCGGTGACTTCAAACGTCTTGAGTTTCGCCTGTGTGCCGTGTTCGTCGGTGGTGGTGGTGATGGTCGACGAGCCGGAAGCGGCCGCAGGCGCTGCCGCAGCACCGGCAGCCGGGTTGGTCCCGCTGCCGGTGGCCGGTGCGGTCTGTGCGGTCTGTGCGAATACCGGTCCTGCCAGCGTTGCACCTAGCGCAACATGTGTCCAGATCAGGTGTCTGGCGGCGACCGCCAGTGCTCGTTTTTTCATGTTTACGTTCCCCTCGCGTGTAATGGCACGATGTGCGCGAACTGCGCCCCGGACCCATGTCGTAGAAGCCAATAGCGGAAAGGAACATAGCAGGCCCGGATTAGCGGATCAAAATTTTTTAGATACGAGTTAATAAGTTTTGATTCGTTGACAAACTTCCTTACCAACCCTTTGTTTTGATTGTTGAAAGCTGAAAGACAGGTAAGCGAGACCGTCCCACGGATTCAGCGCGCAGAACGGTCAAGCTCGTCGTGCCTAAACCCAACGTATTGCGCTGTGCAATGCAATCGCTGGCCAATCAGTTGACTGTCTGTTCCATCTCGCCGAACCGGTGCCGGATGAGGTGTGGCGGATCAAATATTGTTCATTTAATGGCGGTAGCGGCGACGCTTGATTGGACGTGGCCATTGGGATGCGCGCGGGCTTAGGTATTGAATTAGGTGTGTATAACGATCTGCCAAATACTTGGTTTGCTCCAGAGTGATGCTCCTGCACTATTCCGGCAGCCCATGTTTCATGACGGATCTAGCCGGATTGCGTGGTCTTAATATGCTAAGCACTATTGATTGATTATCTACGCCTCGCAGATCTGCCCGAACGGTGGCTTCTGTTACGTGCGCGCATTACCTGTTTTGATTCCGAGCGTCAGCGCACCTGGCATGCATTGCCATCCAAAGAGCCCAACTTATGACACGACGCAGAAAATTCCTCTCGAATCTTGCGGCGCTTGCTGCCGCATCGACTCTCTGGCCGGTGCAACGGGCGCTAGCCGATACCCACTCATTCGACTTCAGCCCGGAACAACGCGGACGGGTGAGAGCCCGGAAGAATCCCGCGGCAGTGCAACGCTTGAGCAATGGATACCGTTTTGTCGAGGCTGGCGTGCTGACGGTTGCCGTCGCGCCATTCGCTGCGCCGATTGCAAGCTATGCCACCGACGCGCGCTCGATTGTCGGTTCGGATCCCGACTACGCTCTGCTCGTGGCTGACGCGCTTGGCCTGAAACTGGTATTCGTGCCTGTCGCATGGCCGGATTGGCCGTTGGGGCTCGCTTCCGGCAAGTACGACGCGGTGATCTCGAATGTGGGCGTGACGGAGCAGCGCAAGCAGAAATTCGATTTCACGACCTATCGGCTCGGTTTGCATGCCTTCTATGTACCGGTGGCCAGCGCAATCCAGTCAATTCGCGAGCCGAAGGATATCGCCGGTCTTCGCGTCATCACGGGTTCGGGAACGATCCAGGAGCGCATCCTGCTGGAATGGAACAAGCAGAACGTAGCGCAGGGACTCAAGGAAACCTCGCTCCAGTATTTCGACGATCTGGACACGGCCTCGCTCGCATTGTTGTCCAATCGCGCCGATGCGATTTTCAATCCCCGCGCACCGCTCGCCTATGCGGCGGCGACGCAAGGAAAGATTCGTCTCGTCGGAACCGTCAATGCGGGTTGGCCGCTCAGGGCCGACGTAGCGATTGCATCGCGCAAGGGCGCTGGACTCGCTGATGCTCTGACCGAGGCGACCAATGGCTTGATCGCGGGAGGGCAATATCAGGCGGCGCTCGCCCGGTGGGGGCTTGAAGCCGAGGCAATCTCGCACTCGGAGACCAATCCGCCAGGATATAAGGATTCCTGATCGAGTGGAACGGGATTTTTGTTCAATTACCCGATACGCGAAAAGACCGGGGATTGAACCTGTGCGCGGCCCGCATTGAGCCGATTGCATTTCTGACTTGTAGAGACTGACCATGCGTGACAGACGTTCAGCAATGCTGGGTAGCAAGGCCAGAGTAGGGGCTCGGTGCAAGGCGATTTCGGCGGCGGTGGCCGCGTTCGCATGCACCGGTGCCGCCTTCGCGCAGAGTGCGGCCGTGCCACCTGCGGCGCAACCGGCCGGCGCCGTGCCGCAGCAAGGTGGGACGAATGGCGTGCAGGTTCAAGATCAACTGGTGATTACGGGGACCCGTACGGCGACCAAGGCCACAAAGAGCCTGACGCCGGTGGATGTGATTACGGCTGCCCAGTTGCAGAGCACTGGCCAGACCGACCTGCGCGATGCGCTGGTTTCACTGTCGCCGTCGATCCAGCGTCAGGCCATGGGTGGAGCGCAAGCCGCCTTGGTCGATGTGCTGACACTCCATGGCCTGACGCCTGACCAGGTGCTGGTGCTCGTCAACGGTAAGCGCCGGCATTCGACCGCGACGATTGCGCTTAACCCGGGGCCGCAGCAAGGTTCCACCGGTGTCGACATCGATCTGATCCCGGTGAGTGCCGTCGACCACGTGGAAATTCTGCGTGACGGTGCGGCCGCGCAATACGGCTCCGATGCCATCGCGGGGGTGATCAACATCATTCTCAAGTCGGACACCAAGGGTGGTTCAATCGAAACGTCGACGGGGCAGACCTATCAGGGAGATGGCCTCCATCAGGACGAGTCCGCCCATTACGGGCTTGCGCTGGGAGTAGGCGGGTTTCTGGATTTGAGCGCAGAGGTGTCTCGGGAGAATCATACGGACCGGACGGGGCAGTACGCCCACACCGGGGCGCTCGCCGGGTCGGTAAGCAATGCTTACTTTGGCGATCCGTCAAGCACGCGTGAGGTTGTCGGATTCAACGCCGGCTATTACGTGAGCGACAGTGTGGAGCTCTACGGTTTCGGCACCTATGCCCATCGGGATGCGGCCAGTTATCAGTCGATCCGGGGTTCCGTTGTTCTTCCTGCGGTTTATCCAAACGGCTTCATTCCGCAGGACCTCATTAACGAAAACGACTTCTCGGTGACGGTCGGCGTGAAAGGGGACGATCTGTTGGGCTGGAAGTGGGATCTGAGCACGACATACGGCGGCGATTACGCTGGCTTTAGTCAGGTGACGTCGGAGAACATCGGCTTGTACGACGCGACGGGTCACACGCCGACGCAGTTTTATATCGGCAATCAGGAGAACACCGAGTGGACCAATAACCTTGATTTCACGCGCCCGTTCAGTTTGCCTGGCTTGCCGGCGCCTGTGACCGTGTCGTTCGGCTTCGAACAGCGCACCGAGGGCTATTCGGTCGGCGCAGGCGAGCCGGATGCGTATCTATACGGAGGGACGCCGGCACTGGTCGGTCTGACACCGGCGAGCGCGAGCGACAATACGCGTGACGTGCTCGGCACCTATATCGATCTGGCAACCAGGCTAACCCAAAAGTGGCAGCTCGATCTCGCGGGACGATTCGAGCACTATAGCGACGTGGGCGACACCACGAACGGCAAGATCTCGACCCGCTACGACTTCACTCCGTGGATTGCGTTACGCGGGAGTGTCGGCACGGGGTTCCGTGCGCCGACGCTGGCCGAACAATATTACACAACGATTAGTCCGACGCCGACCTCGGCGTTCGCACTGCTTGCGGCGAATTCAGCGGCCGCCAGAGCGCTCGGTGCGCAGCCGCTGAAGCCGGAGGAATCGACCAGCTACAACCTGGGTCTTGTGTTGACGCCGACGCATGATATCAACGTCACGCTCGACGCCTATGAGATCGATATCCGCAACCGTATCGTCGAAGGCGGCTCGCAGGCCGGCGAGGCTGCAATCAACGCGATTGGCCTGGCGGGATTCTCGACCCCGCTGGGCATTCCGGCCTCGGCGATCTCAGCCAGTTATTTCACCAACGGCGCGAACACGCGAACCGACGGCATCGATCTGGCGGCGACGTACCATACGTACATTAGACAATATGGCACGATCGATTGGGACCTCGGCGTCAACTTCAACAACACGACGTTGACGCATCTGGCTCCCGGAACGAATGGCCAGCCGCTGCTCAATGCTCAGCAGATTGCCTATCTGACCAGTGGGACACCGAAGAGCAAGATCGTTGCTGGGGGAGTCTGGAACTATGGCAAATGGGGCGTATCTCTGCACGAGACGCGCTTCGGCACCACCTCGGCGGAGGAGTCGTACCGTACCGGACCGAATGCCGGTTCGGTCACCGTATTCATACCGTTCACCAACAAGGTGGAATACACCACGGATGTCGAAGCACGTTACGACGTGACAAAGCGCTTTGAGGTGGCGGTGGGCGCGAAGAACCTGTTCAATGAGTATCCGAACAAACTGCCTGCGGCAGCTCAATACGCAGGGGCCGATTTCGACCCCACGACGTCTGCTATCGGTATGGACGGTGGGTTCTATTACCTCCGTGCGAAGTACCTGTTCTAACCTGTTTTAGCTCAGTGAACGAAATCGTGAGCTGTTGAGGTTCGCGAGGACGCTCTGGAGAAGTGGGCCTGCCGAGTAACTTCAGCGCGACGCGCGTTTAGCGTCAGTCCACTACGTCGCGCACGATGATCTCAACCAATTCAAAGTGCAGCGTCACCAGTTCGAAGTGATCATGCAGTTCAAGGTGCGGCATGCACCGAATATGGCATTCGCGGAACTCCTCCGCACTGGAAAACGTTTCGCCGCGCCAGACTTCCTCCGGGATGTCTCCGAATTCGATCGTATACACCTTGGTCGCCTTGATGATGCAGCGAAGCCGCTGCTTCAAATCGTAAACCTCGATGATGTCACCAGGCACATAGCCACCGTCGCCGTATTCGCCGTACGGCGTGTGGTAGTCCGCGACCGTGTCGGCGGTGACGGTCTTTCGACCCTCCATGACAGCGCGCGGAAGACTGTCGTCGTTTTCGTCAGCGCCCCAAAAAGTCAGTCTCTTTCTTCTGTTCATCTCGCTGAATGCTTAGGTGCCGGCATTGATGGTCTGGACAATGTAGTCTGCGATGGGATCAAGAACGATCTCGGGAAACTGCTCGGCTATAGCAGATGGGCGTCACTGAAACCACGTTTTCTGCAAACTCGTGGGAAACGAAGGCCAAGCCACCCGGAACCATCTTCAGGAATACATGCCACCTGAACTGGTCGAACGCGGGCCGGCGACGATTGCTTCGGGGCGACCCTAGGCCGCCATCCCAGTTTCGACATGGCTGCCCTTTGCGATACCGCGCGCAATCATCAACCAACGCGTTCGATCACCTCAGTCTGGATGCCCCACCGTGCGAATTCCGGCTCAAACTCCCGCAGGAGTAGCGAGCCCGCGCTAGTCTGCGCACCAGACGCGAACGTGTCGCCATGTGCCAACCTTCGTGCCAACAAGATCGCCGCCATGCAAGGGATTTCCGGCCCGTAGTTATTGTCTACGGTAAGGTGCCACTCAAGATGAAGAGGCTGCCTTTGCGAGGAAAGCCCATCGAGCCGAATTACCATGCCGCCGAGCCCTGAGCCGAAACGATCAAGCCACGTCCCCGTGCGGTATAGCACAGGGGCCAGCAGACTTGCACGCGAAATTAATCGTCGACGCCTTGCCCATGCGATCAAGGCGAACACACGCTGCGTTAGCTCAACTTCGAGCGCAGCATGGAAAATGACGTTGGTCACGCCCGGATACCGTTGCGGGAATAGCTCAAGGTCTGGAACGTCGCATAAGGCTCCGAGGCGCGACTTCAGTTTCGCAAACGAAATTCGTATTGGGTTCGACCACCCCGTTTGCGATGTCCAGCGGCCACCTTGCCATACTTGAACGATCTCGCCACAGTATGACAACACCGCTGCCAAAGTCGCCTTGCCGCGCGGAGCCTGCTGCCCCGGTGCGATGCAAATCTCAATCGAAGATAGTTCGGCGAAACGATGACGCAAATCATCGACGACCGCCGCCGACAGGGTGGGTAGCGTGCTCACGCCGCTGAAGGCTGTGCGCTTGGCGGCCTTGAACGACGCGTCCAGTGCTTCGGAGAAGTCACACACAAACCGCCGGCCGTCTGCGAGATCGATGTAGTGTGCTCCGCACTCTGCGATCGCTCGAGCGGCATCGTAACCTTGTCCCTGAAACGGCCCCGCTGTGTGGATTACCAAATCGGGTTTGAGCACGCCTAGACGTTCAGAGAAATCCAAAGCGCATGCGTCGAGTGACATTGCCGATACGTTTTTCCCGAGTGTCCTCGCAAAGGCAGCAGCTTGCGCCTCGTCCCGCCCGGCAACCACGAGCTCTATCGCCGCATCTTCTGCAAGCCCACGGCAGATCCGCGCACCAAAATTACCGTAACCACCGAGTACGACGACTCGCATATCACTCCGCTTTAGATGCTGGGCTGCTAAGTTTGCCACATGGGTGGCACACCAACACTGCAACGGTGAATTGTTGACGACCTACGCGTCGCGTTTGACCGTCTCTTCGTGGCCGAACCCGGAAGTTTAGTCAGCGTCCGTCAATCGTTTACGTAACCTCGACGCGAACTTCCTTTGTCGACCCGGAGAATTTGTATCCCGTCGGCCGAAGGCCGTCTCATGCTCGACGTGGGAGAGCAGGATCGATCTCGTTGTGAGTCAGGCCGAATCTCGCCATACGAGCGCGATGGTCTGATGAGCCCAGATATGAACGCAGGCGCTCGTTTACCGCATTAAGCAATTCGCTATTTCGTCTACTAAACGAGAACGCTCCGAGAGGGAGATGTTGTTGCTTCTCACTCGTTCCCCTCTCGTGCTCCACGGCCTCGAGGACAGAGCCGCCGATCCGATCCGCAAGTATGCGATTTCCCAGCGCAGTGCTTGCGTACGCGTCGATCGCGCCCGAACGTACTGCCGCGATAGCGTCGTTCTGATGTTCGAAGACGACTATTTGGTTCTCGGTTACTCCCGATTGTCTTGCCGAGTCGTGCTGAACCTGGCCGGCAATGATGCCAAGGCGCGCATCCTGGCGTTCAGCAAGTGACGCATAGCTCTTGAGCGACTTTGGATTGCCCGCCCGAACCAGGAAGCCGTCCCCGATCGCCCAGACGGGCACGCTGAACGCCACCCGGGCGGCGCGTTCGGGTGTCACGAACAGCGGAACGTTCATGTCCCACCGGCCGGCTTCGACGCCTGGGAGCAGTTCGCTGAATATCGTCAGACGATGCTCGATCCGGGTGGCGCCAATCTCCCGAAGAACCGCTTCGGCCAACTCGATGTCAGCGCCGGTAACGGTACGGTTCGCTTCCGTCCAACCGAACGGTGGTTCCTCGATATAGGCAATCGTTACCTTCATCGCTGTGTCTCACGAAAGAGGAACGGCCATCAAATCGCCTGGGCCGATTGTTGACGATTCTACTTGCATGTGTGGATGTCCCTTTGTGGTCGAGTCCAGCCTGAAATCGGCCAGGCCGAACGTAACGCCACCGACCTGAAGCCGGCGGTCGTCGACTCGAGCACGCGGCTGGGCGGCAACTCGGCGGTTCCGTCTGTGGCCTTCACTTCCGCGCCTGCCAAACCGACTCGCTCCAGGTCGGTGCCGCTGCCCGGATGATGTCGAGGACGTCGGGCGGGACGTCGCCCGCTCCGGTGAGTTGGCGCACCTCCAGTACATCGTCCGAGCCGAGACCGGATGGCGCGCGCAATGCCCAGGAAATCGCTTCCTCGAGCGATCCAACTTCGACGATGTAAAAGCCACCGACCAGTTCCTTGGACTCGGCAAATGGGCCATCAACGATGTAGCGTTTCCCCTTGCTAACCGCAATTCGCGCCCCGGGGGCTGCTGGGTTCAAGCCTTCGGAAGCCACCAGGACACCGGCCTTGTACATCTCTTCGTTGAATCTCATGTATGCCGTGAGAAGGGCCTCGTCCAAACCGCTGCCGGCATCCGGCTTCACGTTGTCTGCACTTGCCTGGGCTGTGATGATGAATCGCATCGTCGTTCTCCTGAGTTGAATGGTGCTTCAAAACCACGACGAACGAAGGGCTGTCGAATCGACACGTTGCGGGCGATTTCGATGATTCGTATCGCACCCACCAGGCCGATGACGATCGCCTCTGCAAGACCTGAAATCGTAGGGATCCCAGCATACCCGAAAGAAGACGTTCACGATGGGCAGCTACAGGCCGGTCACTGCCCGACGGCGATGGTCGGCACGCGACCCGTTGCAGTCTTTGGATGCCCTACTGTGTCAAAGGCTGGTTTTAAATGGGAAGCGGACGCCGGTCAAAGCGACGCAACTCATGACTGGTGCGCCTCGATATTCACGGAAGTCAGGGGCACTCGTGCCCGGCACGGCGCATGGCTTTGCGATGACGACGGTCACCGTGAGACCACCTACGCCGGTTCGTCAAAAACAGTACTTCGTGTCAGCGTCTCCCAAGCGTCAAAATCCTTGGCCATGGCCGCAAGCTGTTTGCGCGCAAGGTCGAGCGCGTCAGCCCCCAGCAGCAGATGCAGGGGTGGCTGCTTCGCCTTCAATGCTTCAATGATTGCAAGCGCGCCTTTCGCAGGATCGTTCTGTTGCTTTCCGTGCGAATTGAGTAGCGCGTCGCGTTGCTTGCCCAAGGTCTCAGCGAACTCGGGAAGGCGAATGCTGGACTGCCGCATCGAACGGCCGCGAAAATCAGTCCTGAACGCGCCGGGCTCGACTACCGTCACCCCAATGCCGAACGGTGCCATCTCCTTCGCGAGAGTCTGGGAAAGCCCTTCCAGCGCGTACTTGCTCGCGTGGTAGTAACCGACGTTCGGAAAAGTGGTGAGGCCGCCGATCGAGCTCACGTTGACAATGTGCCCTTTTGCGCGGTGCCGCATCCCCGGCAGCACAGCCTGCACCAGGGCGATAACACCGTGGACGTTGGTATCGAATTGCGCGCGAATCTCGGCATCTTCGCCTTCTTCGATCGCCCCGATATAGCCATATCCGGCGTTGTTCACGAGTACGTCGATCTGACCGAACCTTTCGTACGCGGCCTTCAGTGCAGAGCGGATGTCCCCGGCCTGGGTAACGTCGAGGCCCACGGCTATCGCGCGGTCGCTGTAGCGGGCAACAAGGTCGCCTACCACGTCGGGCTTGCGAGCTGTGACGACGGCACGATAGCCGTGCTCCAGTACCTTTTCGGCCAGTTCTCGACCCAGACCGGAAGAGCTACCGGTGATCATCCATACCGAATTATCGTCAATCATCCTTCCTCCGTTTCAGTTCAGGTTGTCAACGCCAGCTTCGGCCCGGTCTTGACGATAAGAAAGGATAGATGAGAGCATTCATTCAATCATCGTGGATAATTCGTATGGGTCATGCAATCAGATAAAACAATGTCGCGCGGCGTTCTGGATGACCTGTCGGCCTTCGCCGCAGTCGCGCGCACGCGCAGCTTTTCCCGCGCCGCCGCCGAATTGAACGTGTCGAATTCGATGCTGAGTTACACGATCAAGCGTCTGGAAAATCGCCTCGGTTACCCGCTGCTTCGACGAACCAGCCGCAGCGTGGCGACCACCGCCGAGGGGCAAGCGCTACTGTTGACGCTGGAACCTGCATTGGAGGCGATAGACGGTGCCTTGTGGGACCTCAGTCGGATCCGCGATCACATTTCGGGCACCCTGAGAATTACCGCTACGCGGCAAGGGTATGAGGCTGTTATCCGTCCAGTGCTGACCGACTTCTGCACGAGTTATCCAGACGCGACCGTCGAGGTCATCGTCGATTATGCGTTCAGGGATCTTGTCTCTGGGCGCTTCGACGCCGGCATCCGGCTAGGCGAGAAGCTCGAACAGGATATGGTCGCGTTGCCGGTCGGGCCTGCTCTCAGGATGGCTGTGGTCGCCTCACCGGAATATTTGTCGCGGCATCGTGCTCCTACAACGCCGGAAGATCTTCAGCATCACAAATGCATCAACTACCGGATGGAAACGGCGGGCAGCCTTTATTCATGGGAGTTTGAAAACGGCGGTCGAGCATTGAAGGTGGCACTGTCGGGGCCACTGACATTCAATGAGCCGGATTTGATGCTTCAGGCCGCAATCGATGGTCTTGGCGTCGCGTACGTGCTGGAGCATGAGGCGGCGGTCCATATAAGAAAAGGTCGTCTGGTCCGTGTATTGGAGGACTGGTGTCCTCAGTTCGCCGGATTCTTCCTCTATTACCCGTCGCGCAAGCAGGTTTCCCCGGTATTGGCAGCGTTCTTGAAGCGCCTGCGGGCACAGTAAAAGCCACACTCATGAAAACCGCCTTCGCAACCTGATAGGTTTCTTTGCTTGCAGCACTCGTCTGGCAATGTCAGCGTGTATTGTTTGCGATCCAGAGATTGCCGACGAATGACGGTTCGTGGCCGGTCACTGCCTGACGGCGATCGGCAGCACGCGACCCTGAGCGGTCTCTCGACTGGCTCCGAAGCGGTCACTGGACCGTACGTCAGCAATTGCTTTCCCCATGCGTTCGGCCGTTTCGTTGGGAATTTGCAATTACCGATCTACGGTCGCGCGCATCGCCATCTTCGCCCGCCTCGTGGGCTTTTTCAATCCGCGACTCAATCGTTGTTTGAGATGGAGACGACGTCTAGCGAGCACGCTGATCGAAGCCACGCATGCACGAACTCGTACCGCCCAAGAGAGGGCGACAGGGTTTGTAATGCGTCAGTGGGGAGCCTATCAAAAGAGCGGATCAACTCTTCCGCTGTGGACCGTTTAAAGCACGCCTGCGCCGGTGCATCTAGAAGTGGTGGTGCATCTTCCGCGGCGATCAGCCCCCGACGCTGTTGAACAGGAAGAGGATAATCCGGCCCCCACAAAACAGAAGCTGACGGGGCGGCAACCGCTCCTGAAGCAGTTATCGCCAAAGAAATGAGTAAACAGACTTTTCGCATCGGAGCCTCGTTGTTGTCGCTGCGGCTATCTCCGCCGATCACTCTTCGCGAAGAAAATACCGTTGATGTCTGTTCAGAGTTGGATTTGTTGGACGAGATGAGCACGCAAGCGAGGATCCATCTGGAGGTATCCGTTTCGCAGCGAAAGCGGGGCACTTCTTACTAGACTAGGATAACGACCGCCGCTAACTCCGCTCCGGATTGTCATCGATCTAGGTGCTTATGTCGAACGTCCCTTCTTGGCCGACTACTGCGCGACACAGTGCGGACGGCGACCCGAACTCGCCACGTAGTTTAGCGACAGGGCACGCCGCGCTCAGAGGAAGTTCCTGATCAGCATCGTCACCCATCGCCAGGCACCGCCGCAGCCGTCGGCCCGGCAGCGCGCATCGGGATCCGCCAGAAGGCGGCCATTGGGGTCGCTCACCGAACTTGAGTTGCGCAGGAAGTACGCCACGCTGTCTTGCAAGGGATCGAGCCCGTCCTCAGGGATATCTATCCACAGGCCGTTTTCGGTATTTAAGCGGGCCGACAGCGAATCGAAATTGAAACTGCCGAGATAATATCGATGGCCGTCGATGAGGACCAGCTTGGCGTGCATCATGCGGTTCTCTCGGTCGG
>Ga0302228_10000328_pt1 | contig 42282 bp, 40 predicted proteins | sample II_Palsa_N1_2_FD_193519 | JGI IMG/M metagenome (GOLD analysis project Ga0302228, IMG submission 193519) | Peat permafrost microbial communities from Stordalen Mire near Abisko, Sweden - II_Palsa_N1_2 | ecosystem: Environmental > Terrestrial > Soil > Palsa > Peat permafrost | place: Sweden... | reverse complement strand
CCGCGCGAGGGAGTGTACGGCCTGCTGGCCGAGTTCAATACGCCGAGTGAGTTGGTGCATGCGACGGAGATGGCGCACCGTGCGGGCTATCGCCGCATGGAGTGCTACACGCCGTATCCGGTAGAGCAAGCTGCGGAGGCGCTGCGGTTCCACAAAACGCGCGTTCCATTGCTATGTCTGTTGGGCGGGCTGTGCGGATTGACGACGGGAGCGCTGCTCGAGATTTGGGTCAACGTGTGGGGCTATCCGCTGAACATTCGCGCGATGCCGTTGTTCAGTTGGCCAGCGTTCGTGGTGCCGGCATACGAGATGACGATTTTGTTTGCTGGCCTCTCGGCGGCGTTTGGCATGATTGCGCTGAATGGATTGCCGCAGCTGTATCATCCGCTGTTCAATGCGCCAAACTTTGCGAGTGGAGCGACGACGGATAAGTTCTTTTTGTGTCTGGAGTCGAATGACCCACGGTTTGAGCCGGTTGCGACGCGGGTATTTCTGGAGCAGTTTTCGCCGGTCTCCGTTGTGGAGGTCGACCACTAGTGAGATACGAGATGCGAGATATGAGATGCGGGCGGGTGGTGCGTGCAAGCGTTGCTGCGAGTGCGATGGCGGCGACGCTGGTGCTGGCCGGCTGCCGGCAGGACATGCAGAATCAGCCGAAGTTTATTCCTCAACGCGGGACACCGTTTTTCGCGGATGGCCGGTCGGCGCGTCCCCAGGTGGAAAACACCGTGGCGCGGAATCAGATGGATGAGGACACGTACCTCTACACCGGTATCAGTGACGGCAAAGAAGGCGATGGCCTGCCGATTCCCCTGAATGCCGCGACGCTGCAGCGCGGCCAGGAGCGGTACAACATCTATTGCACGCCGTGCCACTCGCGGGTGGGCAATGGCGAGGGCATGATTGTGCAGCGCGGCTATCGTCCGGCGGGCAACTTCCACACGGACCGTCTGCGCAGTGCGCCGCTGGGACATTTCTTTGCGGTGATGACGAACGGATATGGAGCGATGCCGGATTACTCGGCGCAGCTTACGCCGGAAGATCGCTGGGCCGTGGCCGCGTATATTCGCGCGCTGCAGTTGAGCCAGGATGCTAAGCCGAGTGATGTCGCAGGGAGCGCGCACGTCGAGGATCTGCACGCGATCGCGCATGATCTTGGCATGCCGAACGGCTTTGCGGATCCATGGGGGCTGCCTTCGACCGCAGTCTACGGCACGCCGAACAATGAAGATAACGGGATCCCGGGACAACCGATGGGGACGTCTCCGTCGGGTGCGGGCGCGCACTATGGTCAGAGTGCTACACAGAATTCAGGCCAGCGGGACTCTGGCGGTGAACCCACCGCCCCGGTTTCCAACGGCACGCCGTATGGCAAGCCGTACTAGGGCAGAACAAGGATTTGTAACTACAGGATTGAAGGCGACTGACGCATGGAAATGGCAAACGAACATCACGGAGCGGATTTGACGCTGGGACACGCACACCACGGTCCGCGCACGCTGCCTGCTGTCCTGGCAGCACCCGACGTGGTCCTGACGTGGCGCACACGCGCAGCGATTGTGGCGGTCGTCTTCGGATTGATTTCGCTGGTCTTCTTATTCGTTCCAGGCGGACGCGAGCACCTTCTGCGTGCATACCTGATGGGCTACATGACGTGCTTCAACTTCACAGGCGGAGCGCTGGCATTCCTGATGGTGCAGTATGTGTCGGGCGGTAAGTGGGGGCAGATTTTACGGCGTCCCCTGGAGGCAATGACGCGCACCATCTGGGTGCTCATCGTAATGCTCCTGCCGGTGCTGCTGCTCATGAAGCACCTGTATCAGTGGGCGCAGTACCCGAATGCATCGGCAACGTTGTGGGCGTATAAGAACGGCCTCATGACGCAGGAACAGCAGTTGACGGCGAACTCCAAGCACACGATGTTGAATCCGACCGCGGCGGTGGTGCAGGCGGTGATCGTGCTGGGCTTTATGGCGCTGGTCATCACAATTTTGAACCATTGGTCGGTGCAGCGCGATCAGGATCCCACGGCAGGCACACTTGCGAGCTTCGACAAGTGGCGGACGCGGTTTGAGAATCTTTCGGGACCGTCGATTTTGCTGTACGTGATTTTGATGACCGACTTTGTGATCCTTTTTGTGAAGTCGCTGGATGTGACATGGTACTCGTCGGTGTATGGGCTGCAGTTTCTGGTGGCGCAGGGGTATGGGGTGTTGGCACTCGGCATTCTGACACTGGTGCTGCTCTCGCGCTATGAGCCGATGAAGACGATGTTCCGGATCACCGAGCAGCATGACCTCGGCAAGCTGGCATTCGCTTTCACGATGCTCAACATCTACCTTACGTTCGCGGAGTTTCTGATTATCTGGTCAGGCAACGTGCCCGACGAAATTCCCTGGTACCTGCACCGCATTCATGGCGGCTGGTGGGTAATCTGTTCGCTGGACGTGATCTGCCACTGGATCATTCCCTTCTGCCTGCTGCTCTCGCGCGATATCAAGCGCTCGAAGCACAAGATGATCTGGCTGTGCGCGTTCATGTTGTGCGCGCGGTTGATCGATATGTTCTGGCTGATCGAGCCTAACTTCAAGGACGCTGCGAGCAACCTGCACATTACCGGCAACTTCGGAATTCTCGCCTACGTGACCGTGCCGATTGCGGTGGTTGCGGTCTGGATGTGGTTCTACCTGACGGAGCTGAAGAAGCGGCCTCTGATCAACGTGAACGATCCGCACACAGAAGAGCTTTTGGAGCCTGAACATGCACACTGAGGGACACGACATGGGCCAGCCAGAGGGAGTGCAAGCGCACCCTTCGCCCAAGCACGACAGCGAACACCCGGGCTATGAGACGCAGGATGTCAGCGTTGGCGGCATCATCACGTTTCTTGCGGGCCTGTCGGGCTTCGTCATTATCTTCTTCTTTTTCTGCTTCGCGATGGGCAAGGCGATCAACTACGCGCTGGTCAAGCACGATGGCGAGCCGGACAAATGGCACTCACAGCCGGTAACGCTCGGGGCGACGCCGCGTGGCGACAAGCGCGAAGACCTGACATCGAATGCCGTTATGGAGCAGCGCGAACTATCGCAGATGACCCAAGTATTTCCGACGCCGCGGCTTGAGACCGACGACGGCAACCAGGATCTTGCCGATCTGCATGCACGCGAAGATTTGCTTCTGAACTACAACAGCAGCTCGCAGGATCTGCCTGCTGGTGCGATTCGCATTCCAATCGATCGGGCAATGCAGTTGATTCTGCAGCGCGGGCTGCCGCAGGTGACAAAGCAACAGCAGGCAACGGCCTTGATGGCTGGCGAGAGCGCACCGAGGGTGACGGCTCCGCTGACCAATGGCTTTGCACGGACGGGCTACGAGCTTCAGACGATGGAATCTCGCGAAGAAAACAACGAGTACAAACGCGCTGAGGGTAAGCAGTAGGCTGGGTTTCAGGAGAGCAGGGAAGCGTGATCACGGGAAGCACAACTCGCAGCATGACAGCCCTGATGGGGCTGACGCTCGCGCTTGGCCTGATGGCCACGCCGCTGCGGGGGCGTGCGCAGGTCTCAGCTACCGGCGAAAAGACCGAGGGCGAGAATCTGAATGACCAGCTTCCGACGGTGTTGAGCAAGGTACAGGTCACGCAGCACTTGAATGCGCAACTGCCGCTCGATGCGCCGTTCGTCGACGACGAGGGTAAGCCGGTGACGCTGGCGAAGTATTTCGACGGCAAGCATCCCGTGGTGCTGACGACGGTTTATTACAACTGCCCGATGTTGTGTTCGGAGGAGATGGACGGGCTCACGAGTGCGCTCGAGATGGTGCACCTGGTGCCGGGCAAAGATTTTCAAATCGTCATCATCAGCATCGATCCAACCGAGACCCCTAAGCTGGCTGCGGAGAAGAAAGCCTTCTACTTGCGCCGCTATGGTCATCCCGAGACAGCCGCCGGCTGGCACTATCTGACTGGTCAGGAGCCGGCGATTAATGCGGTGACGAAGACAGTTGGCTTTGGCTATGTGCGGGTACCTGGACCGGACGGCAAGCTGACGCAGTATGCGCATGCGAGCTCGATTGAGATTGCGACTCCGCAAGGCAAACTGGCGCAGTATTACCTGGGCGTGGAGTATTCGCCGAAGGACATATTGCTGGGCCTGGTAGACGCATCTGGGAATCACATCGGATCACCCGTGGCAAATATTCTGACGTACTGCTACCGCTATGATCCGCAGACCGACAAGCATTCCCTGATGGTTGTGCGTGTCGTACAGCTAGGCGGTATCGTAACGGTAGCTTCGCTGGGCGGCTTCATCTTTTTAATGTTTCGACGCGATATCCAGCTTGCGCGCGAACAAGACATACCTCAGCCGGACAAAAACAAGTCCGGTGAAATGGATAAAGGCTAAACGATGGGACTTAGTCCAGTACTGTGGCAATTTCTGGTGCACTGGCTGCATGCTTCGGCGCTGTTTCCGGCGGAGGCGAGCGGCATTGCCCCGTATGTCGACGCGTTGTACTTCTTTCTGGTGGCGATGACGATTTTCGGGACGACGTTTGTGGCGATCCTGCTGCTGGTCTTCTCGGTTCGCTATAGGCGCGAGAAGAATCCCGTTGCGACCCAGATTGAAGGATCGACGTTGCTCGAAGCGACGTGGACGATTATTCCGCTGGCGATTTTTCTGGTCACGTTCGTGTGGGGCGCACTGCTGTACTTCCGCATTTATGACCCGCCGACAAACGCGATGAATATTTATGTCGTCGGTAAGCAGTGGATGTGGAAGGCGGAGCATCCGGGCGGTCAGCATGAGATCAATGCGCTGCACGTGCCCACGGGCAAGCCGATTCAGCTGACGATGATCTCGCAGGATGTGTTCCACAGCTTCTCGATTCCGGACTTCCGCATCAAGCGCGAAGTGATTCCGGGTCGCTACTCGACGGTGTGGTTTGAAGCGACGCAGGTGGGAACCTACCATATCTTCTGCACGCAGTATTGCGGCACGCAGCATTCGGGCATGGTGGGCGAAGTTACGGTAATGACGCCGGGGGATTATAAAAAGTGGCTGGAGCAGTCGAACTCCGGTCAGAGTCTGGCGCAGAATGGCGAACGCCTGTTTGCGAGCATGGGGTGCAACTCCTGCCACAACGGCACGGCGGCGGCACGGGGGCCAAGCCTCGCGGGCGTCTACGGCTCCAAGCTGACGCTGACCGATGGACGGCAGATCCTAGTGGACGACGCGTATTTGCGGAACGCTATTTTGAATCCGTCTGAACATGTGACCGCTGGCTTCGCGCCGATCATGCCGACGTATCAAGGCCAGATCAGCGAAGACGGGTTGATCGACCTGGTGGAGTTTATCAAGAACATGCAATCGAACTACCGTGTGCAGCAGACACTCGTCACAGCTACCAGCGGGGAAGCAGCTCCAACAACGCCCTCAGAGGGCACAACGGAAACGGTGAAGCCATGAGTGCTGCGATCGGTAATACCATCGTCTCTCTGCCCGACCAGAGCACGGCGCAGATTCCCAAGCGCAACTACATCAACAATGAGCACGGCTTGTTGAGTTGGCTGCTGACGGGTGACCACAAGCGTATCGCGATTCTGTATCTCATCTCGATCACATTCTTCTTCTTTATCGGTGGAGCGTTCGCGGGCCTGATTCGTCTGGAACTGCTGACGCCGCAGCCGGACCTGGTGGCCGCGGACACGTACAACAAGTTCTTCACCATGCACGGCGTCATTATGGTGTTCCTTTTCCTTGTGCCATCGGTGCCAGCGACGCTGGGGAACTTCCTGATTCCGATCATGCTGGGCGCGAAGGATCTTGCGTTCCCGAAGATTAATCTACTGAGCTGGTATCTGTACCTGGCTGGTGGCGGCCTTACGCTGGCTGCTCTGGTGCTCGGGGGGGTTGACACCGGCTGGACGTTCACCACGCCACTCTCGACGCATTATCTGAATACACATGTGATTACGGCGGCGACGGCGATCTTCATTGCGGGATTCAGTTCAATCTTCACGGGCTTGAACTTCATCGTTACGATCCACCGTATGCGCTGCCCAGGGATGACGTGGTTCCGCATGCCGCTGTTCGTGTGGTCGCATTATGCGGCGTCCTTGCTGATGGTTCTGGGAACGCCCGTGCTGGCGATTACCCTGGTGCTCGTCGCGCTCGAGCGCCTGTTCAACATTGGCGTCTTTGATCCGACGAAGGGCGGCGATCCACTGCTGTTCCAGCATCTTTTCTGGTTCTACTCACATCCGGCCGTGTACATCATGATTCTGCCGGGCATGGGTGTGATCTCCGAGGTAATCTCGACGTTCAGTCGAAAGCGCGTCTTCGGCTATACCGCCGTCGCGTTTAGTTCGGTGGCGATTGCGCTGTTCGGCTTCTTTGTATGGGAGCATCACATGTTCATCATGGGTGTCTCCAACTATTCGGCGCTGGTTTTCTCGCTTCTCACCATGCTGGTCGCAGTGCCTTCGGCCATCAAAATCTTCAATTGGGCATTCACACTACAGAAGGGGTCCATCACGTTTGAGACGCCGATGCTGTATGCGTTTGGCTTCATGGGGCTATTCACGATCGGCGGTCTGACGGGCGTATTCCTTGGCTCGCTGGGCATGGATATTCACCTCACCGAGACGTACTTCATTGTTGCCCACTTCCACTTTGTGATGGTCGGCGGCATGTTGATGGCGTTCCTTGCGGGCGTGCATTTCTGGTGGCCGAAGATGACGGGGCGCATGTATCCGGAGTCGCTCTCGAAGCTGGCTGCGGTGACAACGTTCATCGGCTTCAACCTGACATTCCTGCCGCAGTTTATTCTTGGCTACCTTGGCATGCCGCGGCGGTATCATGCGTATCCGCCGGAGTTCCAGGTGCTGAATGTACTGTCGACTGCAGGCGCGACGGTACTTGGTGTTGGCTACATGCTGCCAATGCTCTACCTGGCGTGGTCGCTGAAATATGGAGCGATTGCGGGTAATAATCCCTGGCAGGCTACGGGGCTCGAGTGGCAGATCCAGTCGCCACCGCTGACCGAAAACTTTATCGAGATTCCGATTATGGACCATGAGGCCTATGACTACGAGTGGCTCGAGAACAAGACCAAAAACGAGGTGACGACCGTTGGATAGCGCAATCGCGACTACCGATCACGCCGATGTCCACGCCGAGCACGACCACGTGGCGCTGCCGCAGCACCGGCATCATTTTGAGACCGAGGAGCAGCAGCGCGAGGCGGGCAGCTTTGGTATGTGGCTGTTCCTGCTGACGGAGATCATGTTCTTCGGTGGCTTGTTCTTTGCGTACCTGCTGTATCGCAACTGGTATTATCCAGCCTTTGCAGCGGCCTCAAATCAACTGAGCGTACCGCTGGGGGCATTCAACACCGTGGTGCTGATCTCTTCGGGCTTCTGCATGGCGGTTGGCGTGTGGGCAGCCGAAATGCGTAGGAAGAGCCTTCTGGTACTCATGTTGGTGCTTACCACCTTCTTTGGCCTGATCTTCCTTGGGGTTAAGTACGACGAGTATCACGAGAAGTATGAGCTGCACCATATTCCCGGGGATAGCTTCAATATCTCGATGTTTACCAACCCAGCTGGTTACGGAATCAAGGAAGAGCCGTTGGCGCCCGACATGGCGCAGAAGACGCAGATCTTCTTCTTCCTCTACTTCGCGATGACCGGAATGCACGCCGTGCACATGATCATCGGCATCGTACTTTTGTTCTGGCTGACGTGGAGAGCGCATCGCGGAGATTTTAGTTCAGGCTACGTAGCGCCAATAGAAAACTTTGGGCTCTACTGGCATTTCGTCGATATTGTCTGGTTGTTTCTGTTCCCGCTGCTCTATTTGATTAATCGGCACCCGCTGCACTAACGCCCACGCTGAAACGAAGGAAACACGATGGCCCACGAGATTCATACCGACGCGAACGATCCGAGCAATGTGACGAACCCTGAGCACGCGCAACATCACATTGTGACTCCGTTGCAATATACCTATGTCTTCGCAACGTTGCTGCTGTTCACGGGCATCACCGTGGGTGCGGCTTATGTCGACCTGAACTGGGCCAATCCCGTGATCGCGCTTGGCATTGCATGCTTCAAGGCTTGCATCGTCATCCTGTTTTTTATGCACGCGGCGTATCAGTCGCGGCTGATCAAGATGACGATTGGCGCCGGATTCTTCCTGTTTATTGTGCTGATCACGATGACGCTGACGGACTACATTAGTCGTGCCTGGGGTATGTGGTAAGGCGTTGAGAGTTTCGGAAACAGACTTGGCCTCACCTTTGGGTGAGGCCAATGTTTTTGTTGGGTGGGTTATTGAGCCGGTGTTGGCGGCGTGATTTTTACGGAGTTGGCGCGGCAGGTGCGCAGGCCCTGGCAGACGATCGGTTTGAGGTCCTTGTCGAAGCAGGCTTCGATGGCGGTGAGATGGTTGCGGCCGCAACTGAGCAGGATGCTGCCTCGCGGGAACTCCGGATTCGCTTGCGCGAAGAGGTCGAGGATCGCATTGGGTGTCAGGCTGATCTCGCGGTCGATGTGTACGAACTTCGGCGGGATCTTGAGAGAGTGGAAAGCCTGATGCTCCATGGCGAAGAAACGCTGCGGGCCGACAGCAGAGCAGGTGCCGTGCTTGGCCCACTCGTGTTGTAGAAGAGAGATGTCCGGTGTGATGTCCAGGTTCTGCGAAAGATTGGCAGGGGCAGATTCCTCGCTGCAGAAGACCGGATAGGTGCCGTCGTTGTTCTGCGTCCAAAGCCCATGGAGAATGAAGCCGGGTCGCGCGGCGCACTCCGGCGAAGTGCCCCGGATGGAGCAGAACTCCGGCGACCATGAAAGGTTCATGAGGTAGAAGTCGAAGGTGCCCGGCGTACCTTTGTGCTGGGCGCGCGCGCCTTGTGTCAGGGACATCGCCGTGAAGATGATCGTTGAGAGCGTGAGGCAAATTTGCCGAAGGCGCATGGTGGTTTCCCGGGATCGAAATGTCTGCGAAGCCATGATATCGCGAGTGCAGTTGTATTCTGAGTGGATGAAGGAACAGATCGCAAGAAAGAGCGTGGCAGTGTTTTGCGCCTCCGCGAGTGGGGCGAGGCCGGAGTATGCGGCGGCCGCGGATGAGTTGGGGCGCACCTTGGCGGAGCGCGGCATCGGGCTGATTTATGGCGGTGGGAAGACGGGGCTGATGGGAGCGGTGGCCGACGGAGCGCTGGCAGCGAGAGGGCATGTGGTCGGCGTCATTCCACATGTGCTGGTAGATCTTGAGGTCGCGCACGATGGCGTGAGCGAGCTGCATGTGACCAGCACCATGCATACTCGCAAGGCGCTGATGGCCGAGAAGGCTGATGCGTTTATTATTTTGCCGGGGGGATATGGCACCTTTGAGGAGATGTTTGAAGTGCTCGCATGGCAGACGCTGAAAATCCATTCGAAGCCTGTTGTGCTGCTGAACGTGGCGGGTTTCTATGACACGATGCTGACGTTTCTGGATGTCTGCGATCAGGAGGGAATGCTGCGGGGGAATCGCGAAATCCTGCTGGTCGCGAAGACGGCGGATGAGGCGTTAGAGTTGGCTGGGCTTGGCTAGCACCGTCGATGGGTATGTCCTCGGGCCCAAACCAGCTCGACGAATACAATGAACAGAGAATGTTTCCCGCGCACATCCCTCATCTGAACTACATCTGGCTGGTCGTTGCGTCGACTATCGCGGGCGTGATGAACGCCATGGCTGGGGGAGGGTCGTTTCTCTCGTTTCCAGCGATGCTGGGGATGGGCGTACTTCCCGTGCAGGCCAACGCGACGAATACAGTTGCGTTGTGGCCAGGGCAGGTGACATCGGTGGCAACGCTGCGTGGAGACGTCCGCAGAGATCTGCTGCCGACGGTCGCAATCATCTCCGTTCTAGGCGGCGTCTGCGGCGCGGAAGTGCTGCTGCATACCGCGCAGCGGACTTTCCTGCATTTGATTCCCTGGCTGATTCTCGTGGGGACGGTGATCTTTGGGATCAGCGGGCCGATGTCGAAATGGCTTCGAAGGCGAGCCATGCGCGAAGATGTCGAGCCGTATATACCGCGGTTTCCGCTGGCGTGCGCGCTGTTTCCGGTGTGCTTCTACATTGGCTACTTTGGCGCGGGCGCCGGATTCCTGGTGATGACGATTCTCGCGCTGTTCGGGATGGAGGAGATGCATGCGCTAAACGCGTTGAAGGTGGTGGCCGCAATGCTCTCAAATCTCTGCGCCATCATTACCTTCATCTTTCAAGGAGCGATCGTGTGGCACTACTGCCTGGTGTCGATGGTGTTTGCGGCGTTTGGCGGATGGGTGGGAGCGCGTTTTGCGAAGCGCGTGAACGGCGATGTGCTGCGCGCGTTTGTGGTTGTGACTGGGGTCGCGATTGCCGGATATTTCTTCTGGAAGCAGGCGCACGCGTGAGAGCGACGAGCGGTGGAGTGAGGAGGTTAAGATGAGTCACGAAGGAATCCGAATTGTCAGCCAAGACGAGGCGCGCGGCGAGGACACGCCGAAGCTTACGGGCGAAGCGATTCGTCCGGCAAAGGTACGGGTGGACAAGAGCGGAGGGACGGGCGTAGTGATCGAGTGGAAGGATGGTCACCGGAGCTCGTGGAATTTTGCGTGGCTGCGTGCGGCTTGCCCGTGCGCGACGTGCCACGAAGAGCGAGAGAAAGAAGGACGGGCGCCGGGAGTGGTGAAGCCGAAGCCCGCGTCGTTGTTGCCAATGTATGAGGCGCCGCCGCGGCCGGTGGAGGTGACGCCGGTAGGGAATTACGCGATGCGATTCAAGTGGAATGATGGGCACGAGGCTGGCCTGTACTCGTGGGATTATTTGCGCAATGTGTGTGACGTGGAGGCAGAGAAACAGGGAGGCGCCCGAGCCTAGCTCGTGCGCGCCGGATCGAGTGCGGGGAGTTCGGGGGTGGCGGCAAGGAGTTGCTGGGTGTAGGGTTCGCGAGGGAAATCGCAGACCTCGCTCGATGTGCCGCTTTCGACGATACGGCCGTGCTGCATGACGGCGACGCGGTGGCACAGATAACGCACCAGCGGCATGGAGTGCGAGATGAAGAGATAGGTGAGGCCGTAGCGCTGCTGGAGGTCGCGCAGCAGGTTGATGACTTGCGCCCCCACGGAAACATCGAGCGCGCTGACGGGTTCGTCCAGGACAAGAAGCTCAGGGCGGAGCGCAATGGCGCGCGCTATGTTGATACGCTGACGCTGGCCGCCGGAAAACTCATGGGGATAACGGCGGAGCGCAGAGGCGTCAAGGCCGACCTCGGCGAGGAGTTTGTGGAGGCGTGCGTCCAAATTGCTTGCATAGCTGCCGGCGCCTTGCGGCGGTTGTTCGTGGTGGATGACAAAGGGTTCGGACAGGATCTGGCGTACGGACATTCGGGGGTTGAGCGCGGCATAGGGATCCTGGAAGACGATGGAAAGGCGGCGGCGGAGGCGGCGCATCTCGCGTGCGTGGAGGCGGAGAAGATCATAGGAGCGCGGAGTGGAGGAACTAGCGTCGTCGTGGAAAAGAACACTGCCGCTCGTGGGTTCGATGAGGCGAAGCAGGAGGCGCGCTATGGTGCTCTTGCCAGAGCCGGACTCGCCGACAAGGCCGAGGGTCTCGCCACGCATGATATCGAAGGAGACACCGTGAATGACGCGCGTGGAGCCGAAGTCTTTGATAAGGTCGCGGGCTTCGAGCAGGGGTGTGGGGGACATGCGACTCCTGCTGCAAGGGTACCGCAGAGGGTTACTTGGTTGTTGGAGGAGGGGTGACCGTGGTGGAGTCGCGAATGATCTTCCAGCCCGCAGGAGTTTGTTCGACGACGAGGAGGAAGTAGCCATTGGCGTTGCCACCGGCGGTAGCGGTGCGTTCGAGGTGGAAGTTGCCGGTTACAGTTGCGAAGTGTTCGTCGAGTGGCTGCACGGCGAGTTGGGTGAAGCTGAGGGTGCCCATTGTCGCGGTTGTCGGGTAGGCCGCTTTGTAACGAGCAAGCATCTGGTCATAGCCGTGCTGGATCGTGCGGCCCATGAAGAGGACGTCGGTGGAATTTTTGTAGCTGGTGGCGAAGGCGTCGAGGTCGCCACGATTCCAGTCGTCGGCGGACTTGTTGAGGACCGTGGTGATGGCCTGGGTTTCAGGCGTAGGGGCGGACTGTGCGATTGCGGCAAGGGGCATGCAGAGGATGAGGACGAGGGCTAGGCGGTTCATGGGCTCTCCAGGAAAAAGGCTTTGACGCAAAGGGTGCCAAGCAAGCCAAGTTTAGCAAAGGAAAACGGAACTGGACTCGAGGTGTGACGCCTACAATATAACTATGCCTGAGGCGGTTGCAAACGCGGAGTTTTCGAAGAGGGAAAATGCCTCGGCGGAGACGAAGACTGTGCATGCCGTATGCACGCATGACTGCCCGGATTCGTGCGCTGTGCTGGTAACGGTGGATATGCTGACAGGACGCGCGACCAAGGTGCAGGGCGATCCAGCTCACCCCGTGACGCGTGGATTTCTGTGCGGCAAGGTGGCGCGCTATCTGGACCGCGTGTACTCGCCTGAGCGGCTGCTGTATCCGATGCGACGGAAGGCCGGAGTGGCCAAAGGGCCGTTGCCCAAGGGGCACGAGGCCGAGGCCTTTGAGCGGATTTCCTGGGACGAGGCGCTGGAGTTTTTGGCTCGGAAGTTGAACGAGACGGCCACGGAGTTCGGGCCGGAGAGCGTTCTGCCGTACAGCTATGCGGGAACCATCGGGCAGTTGGGATATGGGTCGATGGATCGGAGATTTTTTCATCGGCTGGGCGCGTCGCAGCTGGATAGGACCATCTGCGCGAGCGCTGGGGGTGAGGCACTGAAGCAGGTGTATGGCGTGAGGCTGGGAACGACGCCACAGGATTTCGCGCATGCGGGGTTGATCATCGCGTGGGGCGCAAATATTCATGGGAACAACATTCATCTGTGGCCGTTCATTGAAGAGGCACGGCGCAAAGGCGCGCGGCTGGTCGTGATCGATCCGTACCGAACGCGTACGGCGGCGCTGGCGGATGAACACTTGACGATTCGGCCGGGAACGGATGGGCTGCTGGCCTTGGCGATCATGCATGTGCTGTTTCGCGATGGCTACGACGATGTCGAATATATGCGCGAGTGCACGGACGGTGCGGAGGCCTTGCGCGAACATGCGCTGCGTGAGGAGCACTCGCCGGGGCGGGCGGCAGAGGTGACGGGGATCGCCGCGGAGGCGATTGAGCGACTGGCGAAGGCTTACGGGCAGGCGGGAAAAGATGGACGAGGGCCGGCTGCGATTCGGTTGAACTACGGAATCCAGCGCAGCGAGAATGGTGGCACAGCGGTGCGCGCGGTGGCGATGCTGCCGTTGATTACGGGCAGCTGGAAGCAGCGCGGCGGTGGATTATTGCTGTCCGTGAGTGGAGCGTTTCCGTTCAATGAGACGAAGCTTCGCATGCCGGAGCTGATGCAGGCGAGTCCGCTGGGACGCGCGGCGCGGATGGTAAATATGTCGGAGTTGGGCCTGGCATTGACGGAACTGGGCAGCGATGCGAAGGACGATCCAAAGGTGAAGGCGCTGTTTGTGTACAACTGCAACGCGGCGACGGTAGCGCCGGATTCGGAGCGAGTGCTGGAGGGCTTGCGGCGCGACGATTTGTTTACGGTGGTGCATGAGCAGTTCTTTACCGACACGACTGATTATGCGGATGTAGTGCTGCCAGCCACGACGTTCCTTGAGCACAAGGATGTGATGGGAGCGTACGGACACCTGTTCGCGCAGATCTCGCAGCAGGCGGTTGCGCCGCTGGGGGAGGCGCGGCCGAATGTATGGCTCTTCGGTGAGCTGGGTGAGCGGATGTTTCCGGGCGAGGAGGAGTTTGAGGACCGCGAAGAGGATTTGATTGCGCAGGCGCTGGAGACGGAGCATCCGTTTTTTGCGGGGGTGACGAAGGAGCGCTTGGAATTGGAGGGACATGTGGCTCTCTCGTTGCCGAAGGATGAGCGCGGACAGAGCCTGCCGTTCAGTTCGAACGAGTGGTTCAAGGCGACGGACGGACGCGCGAAGTTGTTTCCGTTGCCGGAGTGGGTGGCGCCAGTTGAGTCTCGCAGTGGAGTGGAAGGCGGCGGCAAGTTTCCACTCGAGTTCTTGCCGCGCAAGGCGGACAACTTTATGAACTCGACGTTTGCGAATCTACCGGGACATCGTTTGATGGAGCGGAAGACGGCGGGGCTGCTGGAGATGCATCCGATCGATGCTGCGGCGCGAGGTGTCACGTCTGGCGATGGTGTGTCGGTATGGAATGGGCGGGGACGAATTACGCTGACCGCGAGGGTGGGAGAGACGGTGCCGGCGGGTGTGGTGGCGGCTCGGCTGGACTGGCAGAAATTGAGCCAGGATGGCACGAATGTGAATGCGCTGACCAGCGAGCGACTGACAGATATAGGAGGCGGGGCTACGTTCTATTCGACGTTGGTGGAAGTGGCGCTGGTTGACGGTTCTCGCAGTTCAATCGCGTGAAGGTCTTGAATCACGTCTGCGAAGGATTTGCGCGACGCGTCCATCCCCATTCGCCGAACGATCCAGTTCAGATAGTCCTCTAGTTCTGCATCGCTGGCATTCGACATTAGAAGTTCGAATGCGCGTCCGATGTAACCGTCATATTCATCCTGCGCATTGGGTGCATCGCGAATGCCGATTGGGTCCCATACGTTGAGAAAGACGTTACGAATCGCTACGCGGATCCGTCTCGAGCTTTCCTTCGAGGTAATGGGATAACTTGGCATCTCTAACCAAACTTACGCGAGGCCGGTGGATTGAGCTTGCTCGTGGGCATGGTAGCTGCTGCGGACCAGGGGGCCGGACTCTACGTGGCGGAAGCCCATCTGCAGGGCTTCGTGCTTGAGGAAGGCGAACTCGTCTGGGGTGTAGAAGCGGGACATGGGGAGATGGTCGCGCGAGGGGCGGAGGTATTGGCCGATGGTGAGGATGTCGACTTTGCGTTCGGCGAGATCGCGGAAGACGCCTAGGAGTTCGTGCATCTCTTCGCCCATGCCAACGATGATGCCGGTCTTGGTGACGATGGGGCCGAGTTCGTGCTGCGATGATTCCGTCTTGGCTTCGGCTAAGAACTCCAAGCTGCGCTCGTAGCGGCCTCCGGATTTTGCGACGCGGTAGAGGCGCGGGACGGTCTCGATGTTGTGGTTGAGGATCTCGGGGCGCGCGTCGACGACCATGTGGCGGGCTTCAGGGACGCCCTGGAAGTCGGGGGTGAGGACTTCGACGCGCGTGCCGGGAGATTGTTTGCGGATCTCCTGGATGACGTTAACGAAGGCCTGGGTGGCTCCGAGGTTGTCGTCGTCGCGATTGACGCTGGTGATGACGGCGTGGGCGAGGCCGAGCTGGGCGACGGCGTAGGCGACGCGAGCGGGCTCAGAGTGGTCGATGGGTTCTGGCTTGCCTTTGGGGACGGCGCAGAAGCCGCAGCGGCGCGTGCAAAGGTTGCCGAGCATCATGAAGGTGGCGGTCTTGTGATTCCAGCACTCGCCGATGTTGGGGCAGTGGGCGCTTTCGCAGACGGTGTGGAGGTTGAGGTCGCGTGCCAGCTTCTTGAGGTTATGGAAGGTCTCGCCCATGGGCGCGCGCGCCTTGAGCCAGGCGGGCTTGGGGGCGGGTTTGCGTGGGGAGAGGTCGATCTGGATGAGCGCGTCGGACTGAGCGTCGATTTGCGCGCCGGATTGAAGGAGCGGAGCCATCTAACCTTTATTGTAGATGGTTTCAGCGGGTGAGTGGTTATGGCTGCGTTCGGTCTCTGCTGTCTCGCTTTGGGACATGGACTAAGGTTTGCTCGCCCGGTGTCGATAGACCAGCTATGATCCCCGACCTCCTGCTCGCCTTCGCGTCCGTCGCCGTTCTGCTTTCGCCCGTCGTTGTAGACGCGGGTAACCACTTCGAGCTTCGTAAAGAGCCGGACAAGGACGCGGATTGCTGGGAAGAGGAGCTGCCATCCTGAGGATGGGATGCTGACGGCGCTGTAAAGCTGGTAGCGAATGAGTGAGCGTCTTCGTTCGCTCAACGGAGACGTTCGCGGACCTCGGTGCGGCTGAGGTAGAGGAAGAAGACGATGCTGAAGAGTGCACGGATCAGCAGAAATCCTACATGCTGGTGTGCGTAGAGGTAGAAATCACCGGCTGCGAGCAGAAGGAAGCCTGCGGCAACGATGGCCCAGCCCCAGCGCCTTAGCCGAAGGAAGCCGAAGACGCCAATCACCATCAGGGTGCAGATACCAAAGAGGCCATAGCGCGGCAGACCGTAGCCATAGATGCCATGCAGCGCCGCGAAGGCGTTCAGCATGGCGAGCAGCAGCATGTACATCCCAATGAAGGCCATGCCGGGAAGCATGCCCTTGACTTCGCCGGCAGCCGTGCCCGGGAGATGTCGAGCGGCAAAGTCGGTGTCTCGTGCCGGCGTGGAAGAGGATGTGGGAGGCGTTTGAGGATCGTCTGGGGTCATGGATCCCATCTACAGCGTATGGAGGTACGCGATCAGGTCCTGGGTGTCCTGCGAGTCGAGATTGATCGCCGGCATCATGCCGTGACCCTGGATAATGACGACGCGAACGCGGTCATCATTCGCCGGAGCTCCGCTGGGCAGATACTGCTGTTTGAAGACGCCGAGCATCGGCGGACCGTGCAGAGCATCCGAGTCGCGATCGTCGTGGCACTGCGAACAGCTGGCCTGAAAGACAGCGTGGCCGCGCACCTGTTGCGCGTTGAGCTGGTTCAGCGGCGTCGGTGGTGGCGTTGTGGGCTTGCAGCCAACCAGAATCGGGTAGAGAACGAAAAGAGAGCACAGGGGAAACCGCGCTTGGCGGGTTGGTATGGTCAAATTCAATTGGGCTCGTTCTCCTGTTTCGGTATTACTGTGCGCCGCGTTTGAAGACCTGCTCGGCGAAGAAGTTCTCCACCTTGGCCTGGTCACTCAACATCTCGCGGTAGGCTGCCTGGAGTAGCTGGGCGCGGCTCTCATGAAGCTGCTGGCGGATGCTCTGCTGCACGCGCGGGTCGTCGTACTGACGCTGGCCTGCGGCATCCTTGCTGATCAGCTTGAAGATAGCGTAGGCCACGGGCTTGTGAGTGGTCGGGTCAACCTGCGGAATGATGTCGGTGGTCTGGCCAGCGTTGAGCTTGGTAATCGCGGCGTAGACGACGGGGAGGCTCTTTAGCTGCGACTCCGGAAGAAAGCCCATGTCTCCGCCGTTCTGGTTGTTTCGTGTGTCCTCAGAGAAGTTTGCAGCCAGTTCGCCGAAATCCTCGCCGGAGTCGATGCGGGTCTTAATGGCCTGGATCTTCTTGCGGGCATCCTCGTCGCTGGTGGCCTTATTGTTCTGCAGGTTGCCAGACTGAGCGGTGCCCTGATCGGTAACGATAATTTGGGCGAGATGGTACGCGGGCTCGATGAGGTTGAAGTCAGCCTTGTGGGCGTCGTAGTAGTTCCTCACATCCGAATCGGTGACGGTGATCCGGGAGTTGATCTCCTTATTGAGCAGCTTTTCCTGGGTGAGGCTGCGGCGAACTTCACGCTTCAGTTCGTCGAGCGTGAGGTTCGCGGTCTTCAGCTTGGTCTGGAACTGCTCCTCGGTGTAGGGAGCCTTCATCTCGGCCAGCTTCGCCTCGACCTCGGCATCGGTTGCGGTGAGACCCTGCTTGGCAGCGCGCTGATCGACTTCGGCCTCAGTAATGAGGGTGCGTATGATGTTGAGCTTGAGCGAGTCAGCCTGGTCCGGCGTGGGTACCTGCTGTTGGGGGTTGGTGGCCAGCTGGTTTGTGTAGGCTTTGTCCACATCGGTCTGGAAGATTGGGTGACCGTTGACGGTGGCGACGACGCCCTGTTGCGGGCCTTTGTGGCAGCCGGCGATGAGAAGGAGCGAGGACGCGAGAAAAATACTGCGCGTTGGAACGAACTGCGTACGAAACGTGCGAACAGACATAGGCATCGGGGAGGATTCCTGGGGCTGTGGAGTAGAGGCCACAGTCTTCTAAGTTTACAACTTACCGAGTTCGACGGTGCGGACGCTGGTAATCGCGTCGACCTTGCGCAGGGCGGCCAAGGCCTGCTCGAGCTCGGGAGAGGTGGAGGTGGAACCGTCGGGTTGGGGGATATCAAGCTGTACGACGGCAAGGGCGTGTCCTTCCGGAACACGCGAAGAGGAAGTTGTGGGCTGGCCCGGTTTTGCGCGATCGGGTTTGGAGCGACCGAGAGCGAAGCTGGCGATGTTCAGTTTGGCCTCGCCCAGGATGGTGCCGATGCGGCCGATGACGCCCGGGACATCCTGGTTGCGGATGATGACCAGGGTTCCGGCCAGCTCGGCCTCGATGTCGATGCCATCGTAGCTGAGCAGGCGCGGCGATTGGCCGTGGAGGACGGTGGCAAGACCTGTCCAGGTGCCGCTCTCGTCATGGCCGCTGGTTGCCTTGCGCGTCCAATGAAGGGTAAGGCGGAGCGTCGCGCCTGTGCCGCCGGAGATCTGCTCGCGCTTGTCTTCCTGGACGCGGATGCCGCGCTCGGCGGCCGCTGCGGAGGCGTTGATGCGGTTGACGCCGTCGGCCCCGTGAAGGACGCCGGCGATGGCGGCGTTGCGGATCATGTCCGTCTTGAGGGCGGCGAGGCGGCCGTTGTAGGTGAGCGAGATGCTTTCTACGTGTCCCAGCGCGGTGTTGGCGATGCCGGAGCCGCTGGCGTGGCCGAGTAGCTGGCCGAGGCGTGCGGCCATCTCGATGTAGGGCGAGACTTCGGCGTACTCCTCTTCGGTGAGCGAGGCGACGTTGACGGCGTTCTGCACGACACCTAGCTTGAGGTAGTCGCGAACCTGGTTGGCGAGCTGGATGCCGATGGCTTCCTGGGCTTCGTCGGTGGAGCCGGCGATGTGCGGGCTGAGAAGGACGTTGTCGATGCCGAAGTAGGGTGAATCCTTGAGCGGCTCGTGGCGGAAGACGTCGAGCGCTGCGCCGGCGACGTGGCCGGACTTGACTGCCTCGGCGAGAGCTTCATCCACAATGAGCTCGCCGCGCGCGCAGTTGATGATACGAACGCCCTTCTTCATCTGCGCGATGGACTTCTGGTTGATCAGGCCTTCGGTCTGCGGCGTAAGACCTACGTGGAGCGAGAGGAAGTCGGAGCCGGAAAGGACTTCGTCGAGCGAGAGCAGAGCGACGTGGTTTTCGCGGGCAATGACAGGCGCGATGAACGGATCGTAGCCGATGACGTCCATGCCGAAAGCCTGGGCGCGGCGAGCGACTTCGAGGCCAATGCGTCCGAGGCCGATGATGCCAAGGGTCTTGTTGCGAAGCTCCGAACCCTGCAGCGATTTTTTGTCCCACTTGCCGGCGTGCATGGAGGCGTTCGCGCGCGGGATGCTGCGGCACATGGAGATCATGAGGCCGAGGGTGAGTTCGGCGACGGCCACCGCGTTGGCTCCCGGCGTGTTCATGACGACGATGCCGCGGCGCGTGGCCTCGGCTGCATCGATGTTGTCGACGCCAACGCCGGCGCGGCCGATGATGCGGAGTTTGGGAGCTGATGCCAGCAGCGTTGCGTCTGCCTGCACGGCGGAGCGGACGATGAGGGCATCCGCGTCGGCTAGCTCAGCGGGCAAACCGCTGGGTGCAATCTGGTCAGCCGTAACGACATTCCATCCGTGCTCTTTCTGCAAGATAGCGAGCGTGGCGGGCGATACTTTCTCTGCAAGAACGATCTTCAAGACAGCTCCAGTAAGGTTTTGGCGCGCAAGCGCACAACCCTCCTAGTGTACCTTTCAGAATTCGTATCAACCACTTTGTCGGGTGATCGATGCAAAGCGTATTGTGCGCTATCCGCTGTCAGGCATGCGGTTGGGTACCCCCCCATCCCCCATACCAAGTCATACCTTCGTTGCAAGCGGATGAAAACAAGGCGGTTAAACCCGCAAGTGCCCCCAGTCTTCAGGGGATACTTGGGGTTCAAAGTAGTCCATTCAGGCGGGTTACAGGTAAAGTATCTCTTCTAAAGGGGTTAGCGGTTTGCGGAGCGTTGGGTGGTTCGAGCCGCCTGCCGGTTTTGTGGAGCTACTTCTATTTTAAGGGTTTGGATGGGGTAACTATGCCAAGTTTTGAAAATATAAATCGCCAGTGTTCATAGGGGTTCTGGCAGTTTGAGGGGTGTTGGGGGGCTTGACAGGTTCTGGGGCTGACCGGAGTGTGCTCCATCCGCAAGATGGTGGGGACGAAACACGCGGCCTGCGGGGTCGCAGGCGGGTGGCCGCTGGAAGTCGAATGCAGGGGCCTTTCGATGACTGTCTGCGTCAAACGCTCATCAAGCGGTGACGGAGTTAGCGATGAGACGGTGCACCCGATGTGTCCTCAGTCTGGCGACATTGCTGGCATGTGTCGGTATCTTGAATGCGCAGACCTCACGGGAGACGGATAACCCTCCCACCGTTCAGATGGTCACAGTGGAACCGGGCATCCAGCTGGAGGTACTTGATTGGGGTGGTACGGGGCGCCCTCTTGTTCTGATCCCGGGTTTGGGCGACACGGCCCATATTTTTGACAAGTTCGCTCCGAAGCTCACGGCGAAGTACCACGTGTACGGGATCACGTGGCGGGGCTTTGGCGCGTCAAGCAAGCCTGCGCCCGTGACGGCAAACTACGACGCGGATCGGCTAGGCGACGACGTGCTCGCCGTCATCGCAGCGCTGCACATCGACCACCCCGTGCTGGTAGGGCACTCGCTTGGAGGAGAAGAGCTGAGTGATGTTGGTTTTCGCCATCCGGAGGCGGTCGCCGGACTCGTCTATCTGGATGCGGGCTATTCCTATGCTCTCTATGACCAGACTCACGGCCAGATTCTGCTGGACGGTTTGCATTTACGCGATCTGCTGACACAGCTTGTGCCGGGGAGAATTCCCAGCGACGTTCCAAAGTCGTTGAGTGACATTCTGGAGCAATTGAAGCTGGTTGAAAAAGAGGTTGTGAAGTACCAGGAAGATATCGCGATGTCGCCTCGGCCAGTTGGTCCCTCCCCGGATCCGCCGCCAACCCTGTATCCCATTTTTTCGGGCTTTGAGAGATTCCCGACCGTTCATGACCCAGCACTGGTCATCTTTGCGGAGCCTCACGATTTTGGGCCGGAACAGGATCACTCGGCAGCGCGCGCCGCGTACGAAGCGCGCGATCTTCGCAATACGGAATACAAGGCGAAGGCTTTTGAGACACAGGTTCCGACAGCACACGTGGTTCGCATCCCTCATGCGAGCCACTACATATTTCGATCGAACGAGGAAGAGGTTCTGCGAGAGATGAACGCCTTTCTTTCTACGCTTCCCTGACAGCGCTCCGCGGTCCTGCGCGGACGGCGAGAGGTTTCGCGTGGCGTGTGCCGAGTAGCGGGTGATGCCGAATCAGAGATTGGGTGAGGCTGGTGGGTCTTCGAAGCGCTCTGGTTGATCTTCATCATGCGTTCGTCGGCTTTGACTTCGCCTTCGATGAGGGCCTGCTCGTAGACGTCGGACCAGCGGAGGCGGAAGTGGGCTCCGATTCGATCTGGGAGTGCGAGGCCCGGCGGTGCTGGTGCTTGGCTACTGCTTGAGTTCGGTGACGAGCTGCTGGTCGAGCAGGACGAGGTATTGCTTGAGGGTGAAGAGGTCGATCTCGGCGGCGGCGTTGTCGCGCAGCATCTGGTTGAGTTCAGCGGGGGGGATGTTGGTGATGTCGTAGCCCATGAGGGTTGGGATCTGGGCGTGAAAGCTCTGTTCGCCGGCGCTGATGGCCTTCTTGTTGACGAGGTCTTCGAGCATGTAGAGGTCGGAGTAGCGCTGGATTTCTTTGTAAGGCATGAAGCTGAGTGCGCCGGTGTCGCGGGCGGTGCGCCAGGCGGCGTCGTTCAGCGAGTCGAAGGACATGGTGTTGGTGATGGAGCCGTGGAAGTCTTTGGGGTTGGTTTGCAGCCGGCGGATGGTGTTGATGTTGGCCTGGATGCCGTCGATCGTTAACTGCACGCGCTTGACGTCGTCCTGGGTGGCCTCGTGATTGATCTGAAGCTCTTCGCGGATGTTGGCGCGGGCTTCGGTGACGAGATGACGGTTGTGGATGTGCTCGACGAAGGCTTCGAGGGAGAGCGCGATGAAGAGACCTACGGTGACGACGCCGAGGTGGAGGGCGATGTCGCGCCAGGTGTGGATGGGTTCCATGGGGGCGTGGACGTCCATTGGGCCGGCTCCTTGGGCTAGAGATTATCGGTGCGGTGGTAGATGACGTCGAGTGACTTGCAGAGGTCGCGGAGGTGGTCGAGGTCGGCGAGGGCTTGCTGGAGGCCGGCGATGGTTTGATCGAGTTGCGCGGGGGTGAGGTCGGCGAAGGAGCGGCCCTTGGTAGGAGCGGAGGCGCGGTAGATGTCGGCGATGTAGACGGCGGCCTGTTCGTTGACAGCGCCTTGCTGGCCATAGATGACGGACCAGGCCTGCTGTGTGTCGAAGGGCATCAGGGCAAGGGCGCCGGAGTCGCGCGCGGTGGTCCAGGCGGAGTCTTGCGTGCCGTTCCACACCCAGCCGAAGTTGAGCGGCTCGGCGACGGATGGGTTGGATTTGCGGGCGATGAGGGTTGCGATGTCTTGCTGGAGTTCGGCTTCGGTGCGGTCGAGTTGATGCTCGTCGCCGGCGAGGTAGGTGCGATTGTTCTGCAGCTCTATGCGGAGATTGGTTTCGGCGGTGTGCAGGAGGTGGCGTTGGTGGAGGTGCTCCACGAACGCTTCGAGAGAGAGTGCAATCACAAGGCCGATGGTGACGACGACGAGATGCAGGGCGAAGTCGCGCCACGTGTGGACGGGTTCGTGAGGGGCGTGGACATCCATGCGGCGAGGCGGCTCCGGGATCAGGGGTGCAGATAGATTACCTGAGGGTCCTACGGTCCTGCGCGGACGGCGGGAGGCTTCGCGTGGTGAGCGAACTATGAGGTGGAGGTTGGGAGAAGAGTGGGGATGAGGATGCGGAGATTGAGGCTTAACGAACACCCGGGTCCGAAGTTCCGGACCCGGGGCACCCGACATTGGGGTTCGGTTATTTTGTTGGGGCGGGGGTGGCGGGTTCGGCTGGAGGTGCGGGGGCTACGTAGGGGGGAGGCGGTGTGGCGCCCTGGGCGCGGAGGGCGTCGTCGATCTGGCCGAAGATGTAGTCGATGGGGAGCGCGCCTTCGTACTTCTCGCCGTTGATGAAGAAGGTTGGCGTGGATCCGATGTTGAGGGTGGTGCCGAGTTGTTTGGAGGCTTCGATGGCCGAGGTGTCCTGCTTGGCGAGGCAGGCGTCGAGCTTGGCGGCGTCGACCTTCTGTTGCGCGCCCTGCTCGCGGGTTAGCTTGTCGAGCTGGGTGTTGGCGCGGTCGAGGGTGTGCTTGGGCGCGTCCGTCTTCGGATCATTGGGCTTGGCATTGGGGTCGGAGCCGATGTCTTCGCCGTTGTGGTGGATGTAGTCGACAAGATTCCAGTAGCCGGTGGGCGACTGGGCGGCGAGGCAGTTCACGTCGACGGAGGCACGCATGGCCCAGGGATGCTGGTCGAGGGGGAAGTCGCGGTAGACGATGTGGACCTTGTCGCCGTAGCGCTGGGTGATGGCGGGGAAGAGGCTGTCGTGGAAGCGGGCGCAGAAGGGGCACTCGAGGTCGTCGAAGTTGACGATGACGACGGGAGCGGAGGCGGGACCGCCGCGCGAGGGACGTCCGGCGTCCGAGACGATGGTGCGGGGGTCGGCGGAGATGTCGTACTTGATGAACTGGCCGACGGTCTTGCCATCGTCGGAGAGCAGGAACTTGATGGGATGCGAGCTCTTGTCTTCTGCCGTAACGGTGACGTTGATGGTGTGGAAACCGGCGACGTCGGAAGGCTCGACCGGACCGATGCTGATGGTGGATGCGGGCGGTAGCTGGGCTTTGCCGCGGAGCAGGATCTCTACGCGATAGGCGACGGCGGGGGGGAGGGTGACGCCGGTTTCGAGCTTGGTTGCGGCTGTGGTTTTGGCAGGAGTTTGCGCGTGGCAACCAAAGGAAGCGAGGAATGAGGCGAGGACGAGAGTGGCCAGACGGCTGGAGATAAGCACAATACCTTTGATTATCGCAGAGGGGATTGGTTAGCCGTCGCGGCTAGAAGAGGCTGGCGGCGCGGCGGAGGTTGCCGGCGGTGCCGATGTTGGCGAGGGTGAAGTTGAAGCTGTAGGCGCCTTCATCGCGGATGGTGCCAAGATCGTACTTGCGGTACTCCACCGAGAGGCCGCAGCAGTTCCAGTTGTAGTTGGTCTGCACGGTGATGTACTGGGCGGTGCCGACGTTGAGGTCGATGCCGGCGGAAGCCGCGGCCGAGAGGCCGGGCTCGCTGGGCTTGCCGTAGCCGAAGAGCACGCGCATCTGAGAGAAGTTTGCGATGGCGGAGGCGGTGAGGCCGGTGACCTGGTTCGTGACGGTATCGATGTCCTCGGTGTAGTTTTTGCCGGGAGCGTTGAGAAACGCGTAGGAGAAGCCGCCGAAGATGCGGCCTTCGTGGAGATCGAGGAAGGTGTTGGAGCTGAGGAACTTCTTGGCGCCGGTGTCGTAGTCGAAGTCCCACTCGATATCGGCGTGGCTGGAGGTGCGGAAGCGCATGCGGGATTTGAGTGGCGAGATGTTGCGTGGCTGGGTGAGGAAGGCGATGCCGGAGAAGTCCAGGGTCGTATCGAAGATGTTGCGGCGTCCGTTGATGACGGCGTTGCCAAAGGTGGGATTGAAGAAGGCCTTCTGAGTGAGGATCCAGCTGAACCACTCCTGCTGCGGGGGAATGGACGGGGTGGGCGCGCAGGGGTCAGGCTTACGCGGATGGGTTCGCAGGGGCTGGTCGGGCGCGGTTGCGGAGGCGTTGGGGATGCCGTTGGCGTCGTTGGTGGCGCGCTCGTCGGGATCAAGGGTGTCGACGGCCGGTGTTTCAGTGTCCGTGCCGGAGATGGTGGAAATGACGGGTTTGGCGGGGCAGCCGGGCCTGGGCTTTTCGGGGGCCTTGGGATGGGGCCTGAAGTAGAGGTGTTGGGTGACGCCGTACTGCAGCTCGTCGGTGTCGCTGGCGAGGTCGACGTCGTCGAAGCGCAGGACGCTGAGGAAGTTGTTGATGCCGCGGGTGTCGCGATAGGTGATCTCGGGTTCGATGGTGTGGCGAATCTCATCGCCGAAGATGCGGCGCCAGCGCTCGGGGACAGTGAACGTGCGCTCGAGTATCGGCGGGCGAAGGTCGACGATGAAGTCGAGGTCAGCACGGTTCAGGCCCTGGCCGCTTTGGATGGGTGTGGCGTTGTTGCCGTAGGGTGCCTCCCGCGAGCGCGTGTAGGCGGTCTCACGCACGGCGGCACTGGCGAACAGACGCCAGCCATCGAAGTGCAGGGGAAGCGAAATCTCGGGGCGCAGGTCGAGGCGCCAGGTGAGGCCGGCGGTGGCGAAGTTTGGTTCTACTCGCTTGAGGCCGGCGGTGGAGGCAGTCACGCTCCAGAGCAGGGGTGTGCCGGGAATGGGGTGGTCCATGCCGGTGAAGTCGATCGAAGGTGCGTGATAGATCTTTACTTCTGCGGAGGGACTGAAGTCGGTTTGCACGACTTTAAGGCCTTCGTAGCGATCCACGCGGGCATCGAGGGAGAAGCCTTCCTTCTGCTCCGTGAGGTACAGGATGGAGGTGATGTCGGTACTGACGGCCTGGTTGAAGTTGGAGGTGAAGACCTCGCGGTAGATCCAGGAGCTGAGGTACTCGGCGTCGGCGACGGCGCGGATGTTGGGACTGAGCTGGCGGCGGAAGCTTGAGGTGACGTCTTCACCGCCCTGGTTATTGAAGACGGTGATGGGCTGGCCTGCGGCGTTGACGCCAGGCGAGTAGAAGCCGCGATCCTGCAGGGCGGAGAAGTGGGCGTTGAAGAAGTTGTCGCCGAAGCCTTTGTAGCGGAAGGTACCATTCTCCGCGAAGCCGCGCAGCGAATAGTAGATCGAGCCGACGGTGAGGTCGGCGGAGCGGCCCAGCACGAGGTAAAGCTGTTCACCGATGGTGATGCCCTTGGAGCCGGTGTTCGCGCTGGCGCTCGAGTAGCCGAGTTCGGGAATCAGGATGCCGGACTGGCGCTCTTGATTGTTCACCGGGTGCGTGACATAGGGAAAGAAGAACACGGGCAGGCCGAGCAGCTTGAAGGTCGACTTGGAGGCCTTTGCCTTGCCGCTGTTGAGGGCAATTTTGCCGGCGTAGAGCTGCCAGTCAGGATGCGGCAGAAGGCAGCTGGTGACCCAGCCGTCGTACACGGTGTAGTCGGTTGGACCGGTCTTGACCACCAGCCGGCCTTCGAATACGAAGGGGTTCGAGGTTTGATAGGCGGGCGTGCGCGCGTTGCTGTTGGGCGTGACGATGCCCGCGTTGGTGGCTTTGAAGGTTGGCTCAGCGGTGGAGCGAAACAGGCCGACCGAGCCGTGCACATCGAAGAAGCGGCCGGTCTGCGTGCGCAGGTTGTAGATGGCCCGCGAGGCCGTGATGTGCTCATCGTTCACGCCGCCGGTGAGTTCAACGTTTCCTTCGGCGGTGACGGTGTCGGTGGCGTGGTCGTAGGTGATCGAGTCGGCGCGCAAAACATGATCGCCATAGGTGACGACGACGTTGCCTGAGGCGAAGCCAATCTCACCGTGGCGGGTCTGCGGATTATCGCTATCGATCGTAGCTGGCTCGGGCGGCTGGTCGGGCGGAAGCGGAGACGCATGCGGGATGGTGGAGAGATCGGGAGTCTGCGGGTCGGGAGCTTGCGGAAGGGAGGACGTGGCCGCGGAGCCGGGTAGCACGTTCTGATTTGGGACTGAAGTGCTGGGGGGTTCCTCGGGGGTTACGGCCTGCGCGCGCAGATGTTGGTGACCCACAACGAGTAGGGTGGTACTTATGAACAGAGGGATGAGACGAAGCACCTTTCCTGACGACTGGAAACGATGTCTTGCGCGACCGCTGGGATGACTGGCGTGACCGCTGGGATTGCTGGTGCCGAGAGCTTGGATGAGACCGTCCACTGTCTTGAGATTAGACGATTCCCGACCGCCGCTGGTTTAGATTTGGCAATTTGGGCTGTAGACTTGAGGAACACGTGACGATGAACAATGCGGCCCAACGCGATGAGACCTCCGCGACCTATCCACCGACAGGGACGGAGAGAGCCAGCGCGCTGAAGAAGCTGGCAGCCGAACGTTTGGCAGCGCATCGCGAACGCCAGGGGCCGGCGGAGAGCCCTGAAGTTCAGGCGCATCGTGAACAGGCGGAGGCCCAGGCGGCGATTCGGCTGCAGGCGCGACGCGAGGCTGCCCACGCGGAAGGCCATCCCGATCCCACCCGTGTGCGCGAAGCCGTCGCAGCACGGTATCAACAGAGCTTGAGCTATCAGGAGTTTCTCGCTATCGAGGCGCAACGTGCCATCGAGAGGGCGGAAGCGGAGGCCGAAGTTGCCGCGCGGAATGCAAAGGCCGTCGCCGCGGCGCAGCGCCAGTTGCTGGAAGAGATTGAGCAATGGAACGAGCCGGCTTTGAGCGGCGGCCCGGAGACGTTGTTCGGCGAGATGCCGGTGCTGGAGATTGTTGAGCAGAAGATTGTCGAGCCTGGGGACGAGATCCCGGCGCGCAGCGCGATGAAGGGCGCAGAGAGCCAGCGGGCTGGGAGAGCAGAGAGCCAACGCGCCGGGAGAAAAGTGCGCGCGGAGTCGAGCTTCGATTTCTCGGCGGCGGATTTGCAGGTTCGGCTGCCAGAAGAGGCAGAGTGGGCGCCGCACAGCGAGAGCCGTCGTGTGGCGTCGCCGCGAACCCAGGCTGCGGCGGACGAACTCGCCGAACTGGACCAGGAGATTGAGTTTCGGCTGGCACCGGAGTTCCCTGACCTGGTACTGGAGACGCAATCGATTCCTGGCAACATCATCGAGTTTCCACGTGAGTTGGTTGCATCCCGTAAGGCACGGCCACGCTTGGCGGAGGGTCCGTTGCTCGCCGACGGCACACCGGAGCCGCAGCTGCGCATCTTCGAGGTGGAGTCCGAACAGATTTCTGCCGAGCCGGAAGTTGGGGTACTCGCGGAGGCGCCGGAGTGGCAGGGAATGATGCTGGGGGCGGGAGCTTCGGCTGAACCGCGGACGATCTCGCGGGAGCTTGAGGCGCAGTTGCAGCTTGACCAGCAGATCTATGCAGCACCCGTGACGCGCCGGGTAGTGGCCGCTCTGATCGATGGCCTGTGTGTGGCTGCGGGGCTGGCGGGCTTCGCGGCGATGGTCGTCAAGATTGCAGGGCCCACTCTGCAACCCATGCCGCTGCCGCTGCTGGGCGCTGTGGTCGCGGGAATGTTTTTGTTCTTCGCGGTGATCTATCAACTGCTGTTCTTCACGTTGAATGATGTGACGCCGGGAATGCGCGTGCTGCGGATGGCGTTCTGCACGTATCGGGAGAACAGCCCGTCGCGCAAAGCGATTCGGCGCAGGCTGATCTCGACCGCGCTGGCTGCATGCCCGCTGGGCCTGGGCTTGGTGTGGATGGCGTTGGACAGCGACGGTTTGGGGTGGCACGATCGCATGTCGCGGATGTATCCGCGTACCTACTAGCTTTTAGTGTTTGGGTGGGTCAGGGGGCATGGCCATGCCAGCCTGAATCCATTGCGCGATGATGGCAATGTCTGCGTCGGAGAGCTTGTGACGCGGGGGTGGTGGCATCGGCATGGGGTCGTCCGCGGGGCCTTCGTGGCGAATCAATTTCAGCAGCAGGGACTGGGCGGCGTTTCCGGGAACGACGACGCTGCCGTCCATGCCACCGCGCAGCAGGCCGGCGCGGGTAGCGAGGCTGAAGTGGCCGCGATGATTCGTGCCGCCGTGGCAGCCATAGCAATGGTTCTCGAAGATAGGCTGAACGCGTTGCGTGTAGAAGGCGACGGACGCAGGAGCAGGTTGTGTTTGCGCTGCGACACCGCGTGGTTGCCAAAGGATAGCGGTTGCCGCCAGCGAGAGGGCAATGATGCTGCGGGAAAGAGGAAGGCGGAAGGTGTGAAGCCAATCAGCGCGAAGCTGGTTGTGAGTCATGAATCGAATCCCCGTAATGCTTTCAATGTTACGGGATGGCGATGGATCGCCCAAGCAGGAAAAATTGCATTCTCCAAGTATCAAGTGTGGTGGTGGTTCGGCTGAGAGCATCCGAATCGGTACTATCGCGGCGAGGGTCTTGGGGATAGGCTGAAGAAGCTCGGCGGCTTCGCGGCCACCTTAAAAACTTGAAATGATGATGACGCAGTGGGGCCACGCTCCAACGGAAGACGGCGCACGGGCGAATCAGGCTGCGCGCACAGCGATGTGGATTACCGTGTGGAGCGTAGTGATCGCTTTCGCGATGTTCTGCGCGGTCAGCGAAGCGATGGCGGAGACGTACACGCCGCACGCACGTCGGGTCACGCCCCGCTACACCACTGCGCACTTCGTAACGCATCGCGCTCGCGCACGTGCGGCTGGTGTCCGTGCGGAACGAACGACAGCGCACGGGGTTTCCGTTGAGAGCGGTCGGAGGGCGCGCGGCCGAGCCCCTAGATTTGAGCCGGTGAGAGAGTCTGCCTCCTCGCGCAGGGCGAGCGCCGGGAAGAGGCGTTCTGCACGGGACGCGCAGCCGGCCTCCATGCGTCGGGTGAGCGGCCGTCGCCGGCGGGGCGAGCGACGCGCTGGTGGTGAGCGTCTGGACGTTGTTGCACGGACAAAAGCGTACGCGGCTGATTCTCCTGTTGAGGCGGGATTGTCCGTCAATGATTTTGCTGATGCAGCCGGTGCACACGCGTCGACTGCTGGAGGTTATGCCAACGGCGTGGCGCATCCCGAAGAGGCTGTGAGTGCGCCGTCGGCCAGCGTCGAGGCATCCGCTGCCAACCGTACGCCCGCGGCTGTGCAACACAGCGCCCCATCTGACCTCATCGGAGCACCGTTAACAGCGACGGCGCGGCCTGAGCCGCGGTCAACGACCACCGTCGGCGGACTGTCGCTTGCGACGCGCGAAGACCTCGCTGAAGAAGCAGCGCAACCTGTCGTGTTGCCCGGACTCTATCGTTATGGGCGGCTGGTGGTTCCACCTCCCATGCGTGGGACGCGCGAGATTCTTGTGCATCAGAATTTGATTGCCGACGAAGAGGGACTTAGCCGCATTCAGGATGACGATGATCTTCGCCGCATGCGCGGAGAGCGGATGCTGGTGGACTTTCCCGAGAGCACGAGTCTGCATGTGAATGCTGAACTGGCGGGCGATCGCCGCTGCGCCCGGCCGTGGACGGTGCGGTTCGCGGGAGACATTGCGCGCGCATATTATCTGCGCTTCCATCAGCCGCTGCAGGTGAACTCGGCGGTACGGACCGTGGCCTACCAGCTGCGGCTTCGGCGGGTGAATGGAAATGCCGCGGGTATTGGCGGAGAGATGGCTTCGCCACACTTAACCGGCGAAGCTATCGACTTCGGCAAACGCGATATGAATACCGAAGAAATTGCGTGGATGCGCACGTATCTGCGGCCGCTGATGCAGGTTGGGAAGGTTGACGTGGAAGAAGAGTTTCAGCAAGCCTGCTTCCACATCAGCGTGTATCGCTCGTATGCGCCGGACATGCCTTCGTCGCGCCGTGAGTATGCACAGCTTGGCGGCCAGCACGTGATGAGGGCGCGTGCGGATGCAGATCAGTAACCGAATTTCGTAGCCAGGGAAGTTTGGAGTGGGCGGCCGCAGAGATGCAGCCGCCCAATTTTTCGCTTACTCGTTCGGGTTCGGCGGAACCTTCTCGCCCTTCTTGCGGGCTTCGGACAATGCGATCGCGATGGCCTGTTTTGGGTTGGTCACTTTCTTGCCGCTGCCACCGCTCTTCAGCTTGCCCTGATGCATTTCGTGCATCTCGGTCTTGACCTGCTTACCTGCGCCGGCGCTGTACTTGCGTGCGGATTTCTTCGCGGAAGACTTCTTGGTTGCGGTTTTCTTACTCGCAGACTTCTTCGCCGGAGCTTTCTTTGTGGCGGGCTTCTTGGTTGCCTTTTTGGTTGCCATGGTTGTGAAACCTCCCGTGAAGTTTGAGCGCATGTGCATAAACTTCGTTGCATCAGGAGGGGCGCGGTTTGCGCAGAATGATGTATGCGGCGATGAGCAGGCCGATGCCGAGCGCTATGTAAAACACGTGGCCGTTCGCGTGGCTTAGGTCTCCATTGCGCCATGCGACGTAGGTGAGGTTGAGGTCGTCGGCGAGGCCGGGGATGGTGACGGCGTTGAAGGCGGTCGCGGGATCGGCGCCGGGAGTTGCGGGCAATGATCCGAAGATGCGCGCGGGGCCTGGGGGGCCGCCGTCGCGATCCTTGGGGATGGCGGCGATGAGGGCGTTGATCTCGGCGTCGCGGGGGTCGGTGAAGAAGGCGGCGTCGGCGGTGTTGGGGAAGAGGGTGACGTTGCCGGTGAGCTTGCGTTCGATGGCGGAGACGCCGTCCTGGCAGACGCCGAGGGCGTAGTAGCCGCCGAAGGGGAGGGTGGGGTGCGCGGCGTGGAGATGGAGGTAGGCCACCGTGAGGAGACCAGCGAGGCGGGTGACTTCAATGGCCTGGGCGCCGGTGTATTCGTGGGCGTTGCGCTTGAGGACCCAAGGTTGGTCGAGGGTGTCCATGGTGCGCCACTCGGCCTTGCCGTCGATGCCGAAGTAGTAGGAGATGTCGGCGTTGATGCGGGAACCGCGGATGTGCCATTCGTACTCGGCGTGGGAGACGGGGACGAGGAGGTGGCGGTGGCGGGAGCGGGGGATGAGGATGCCGGAGTCGACGTAGAAGGGGGCCATGACGTCCTGGCCGTTGTAGTGGAGGTGGGCGAAGTTGGCGAAGTAGCGCGCGTCGTCGACGGTGACGGTGTGGCCGGTAGCTTGCAGCATCGAAACGAGTTGTTCTGGCGTAGTGATATCCACGCCTATTGATTCGAATGCGATGACCCCCGCCCAATGGTGAACAGAGAAGGGTTGTGCGCCGTCGAGATTGTTAGCGGCGAGGCGGTTGAGGACGTCGGCTAGGCGCTGGGATTCGGCGTGCTCGGGTGCGAGATCATTGGGGCCGTCACCGCGGGTGACGCCTGCGCCGAGAGAGGTCACGATGCCATCGGTGGTGAACGGCGGGAGGGTAGAGGGCTGATCGAGCGAGACGATCTCGGCTTTGTCGAGCGCGTAGGGGCCGAGGTCGAGATACTGCTTGGCTTGCGCTGCGGAGAGGGGGGCGCCGGGGTGAACGGCAGAGGCGTCTTCGAGCTTTTGATCTTTGCCGGCGTAGTGGCCGATGACGCGGACGGTGGGGTTGATGGCGCGCATGGTCCAACCGGGAAAGCGGTCGAGGCCCTGCCAGTCGGAGCCGAGGATGCGCTTGCGAAGCTCATCGATGAGCTTGGGCGTGAGGAGCGCGGGACCACTCTTGCCGCTTTTTTCGAGCTGGTCGAGGAGCTTGTTGGTGAAGCCTGGCTGCGCGGAAAGCTGCCGCATGACTTGCGAGAGAAGGATGGTGTTGGGCGGCATGGGTGTCTGAGGGACGACGTAGGCGCGGTGGCAGCCGGAGAGGCCGAAGAGCGTGCAGAAGAGCGCGAGTTTGCGGGTTAAGCGCATGATGGAGTTAGACGCAGCATAGACGGTCTGCGAATGTGTTGCATCTGCGCCGATGGTTAGAACATCTGTGAGATGCGTGCTCCTCCACAGTTTACGTACGCACGGGAGCCGCTGGTTGGCCAGAAAATTCTTATGAACGGCGCCGCACAGCTGACGTATTCGAGTATCGGTTTGGCGGTATTTGCTCAGCAGTTTGGCCTGCCGATCCCTGCGATGCTGCTCCTGATGGCGGCCGGGACACTCGCCAAGCGAGGGCAACTGCACCTCTCGCTGGTGCTGCTGTCAGCCGTGGTGGGGTGCCTGGCCGCCGACGCGTTCTGGTTTTGGCTGGGGCGACGCTGGGGTTCGAGGGTGATTCGAGCGGTGTGCAGCCTCACGCGAGATCCGCAAAGGAGCCGCGAGCGTTCCCATCGGATCTTCGCTCGCTGGGGATTGCGGCTGTTGCTGATTGCGAAGTTCGTTCCGGGGCTGGACGGTATGTCGCCTCCACTGGCGGGTGCGGAGGGTGCGTCGGTCAAGGGGTTTGCAACCTATGACGCAGGAGGCTCGGTGCTATGGAGTGCGACGTATGCGTTGCTGGGCTTTGTGTTCGCACACCAGTTGGATGGGGTCATCCGCATCATCGAGCACTTTGGAGCACTGTTGGCGATGGTGGTGGGCATACCGCTGCTGCTGTATGTTGCGCTGCGAGCGCTGCATCTTTGGCGGGTGATTCGACAACTGCGGTTGCGGCGGATCAGTCCTGCAATGCTGCAGCAGAAGATGGACGAGCGCGGAAAGACGGCAATCTTCGATCTGCTGAACTTCGAGGCGAGTGAAGAGGGGGTGGCGGGAATTCCGGGAGCGGTGCGTGTGGATCCAACGCGACTGCGGACGTCGCCGCGCGTGACGATACCGGAGGGCGTGAGTGTTATTTTGTACTCCTCGTCGAAGAACGAATTCGTCAGTGCACGGGTGGCCGAGGCGTTGAGGAAGCGGGGAATTTTCGAGGTGTGGGTGCTGGAAGGTGGGCTGGAGGCGTGGGTGGAGGAGGGACGTCCGGTGACGACAGTGTTCCAGACTCCGCAAGAGGTGGCTGCGAGGCTGGGAATTGTGCTGCCTGAGGGTGCGTAGAGGTTCAGGAGCTGATGGAGTGCGGGGGGCGGATTAGGGAACCTTCGAGTCCCAGTCCGACATGCGGAAGTGGCCGCTGGCGTGGAGGAAGCTCATGAGGTAAAGCATGCCGTCGAAGTAGCGCTGCTCGCCGTTGGGGATGGGTGTGCGCCAGAGCTCATCGATGAACGCTTTCTCGTTGGGGCCGGGGGTTGCGGCGAGGCCGGCCACCGTGCTGGCGGCGAGCATACCAGTGGAGTGGCGGACTGCGAGCGGGTGGCCGTCGAGGGTGTAGCGGTCTACAAATGTACTGATTCCCTGCGAGATGAGGAAGGCTTGGATGTGGTCGGAGAGGGCGGTCTGGCGCGGGTCTTTGTGCCACCAGCTTGCGTCGACCGACCAGTTGCTGGCGGTGCGCCAGGAGTCGTAGCTGAAGGGGACAGGCTTGCCGCGGTCGGCGCCGTAGGTTTCGAGCATGGGGCTGCAGTCGAAGTGGTTGCGGTCGGGGGCGAGGCCGGTGGTGGGGTTGGCGACGCAGGTGAAGAAGGTGCGGCTGACGTCGGCGGCGTGGAGCCAGAAGTCGCGATCTTCGGGGGGACCCCAGCGGGCGAAGAGCTCGTAGAAGGCGGGGAGGTGATAGCTGGCGTCGGTGAAGTTACCGTAGGGACCGGGGACAAACTTGACCATGGTGTGGGCTTCGTCGAGCATGGGGCCGCTGGTTTCGGGGCGGTCGGGATGGCGGGGCCATTGGGGCGCGGGAGGCGGGGTCTTGCCTTCGCCCTTAAGCTCGAGTGCTAGATTGGTGTCGGCCTGCTTGCGCTCGGTGATGTTGGGGCTGGTTAGCTTGGCGGGATCGAAGATGAAGGGCTGGTCTTCGGGGTGGATGCGGAAGGGGCCGGTGGCGGTTTCGACGGGGTGATGGCGCATGAGGTGGAGGATGCGGTTGGCCTGCGCTTGGTAGTCGTAGAGGCCGTGGCCGTTGGGCCAGCGGCGCGCGGCGAAGAGCAGGGCCATGGCGTAATATTCTTCGCCGTCGGGCGCGGGGCCGGTGGAGCGCGGCGAGCCGTCGGTGGCCATCGACCAGGCGAAGTAGCCGTTGTTGGGGTTCTTCGGGTCGGTGATGAGCATGTAGGTGTTGGACCAGTTCCAGAGCGCGTCGAACTCGCGCTTGTGGTTGAGCTGCACGGCGATCATCATGCCGTAGGACATGCCTTCGGTGCGCGCGTCATTGTTGGCCCAGTCGGTCATGTAGGCGAGCGGGCCGTTGGCGTTCGAGCCGGCTTCGAAGTAGACGCGCTCGGTGAGGGCGTCGCCGTGGAAGAGCTGCTGGAAGGCGCGGTCGATCTTGGCTTGCGTGTCGGCCGGGGAGTGGCCGGCTTCGGCGAAGAGGTCGCGGTAGTGGTGCGTGGCGTAGGCGCCGTTGCCGTCGCCGGGGAAGGAGGGGATCGGAGCTTGTGCGATTGCGATGCCGGTGCTGGCGAGAGCGAGGAGAAGGGTGCAGAGTTTCACCGCGCCATTAGATCACGTCGCGGTATCGAAAGGACAGGGTTAAAGCGGATTAATGTGAGGCGGTGCGAATTGGGCGAAAGACATTGGAGGTAGTCCCGTATCGTCTCATGTGTAAGTCGCAATAGAATGACTACGCTATGGAGACAAACGAGCGGTCCCGACGAGACAAGAGTGGAAGGCGTTGGAATTTTTACTATTCGTATTCGGGACGCTCTTCGTCTGGACAAGGGTGGCAGCGTCTTTTCTTTTGGGACGATGAAAGAGCAGAATGCGGGGTCGTTCTATTCCTGCGAGGGAAGACCGTGAACTATTCGCGAATCAAGAGTCTGATCGACAAGTTGGTGGCAGACGCTAGTCTCCGGAAGAAGCATCGGAGAGAGCTGAGGTTTCCGATTGAAGATCATTACAGGACGTACCCTGCCTTTGCTGAGGAGGCGGGGGCATAGTTCGCGGCGCGGAGATCGTGTAACCGCTTCGGAATACAGGGATCCTTCGCTACGCTCAGGATGACGACTTCTAAAAGTTGGCTGACGGCTTCAAAAGCTGACGGTTAGGCGTCGAGCTTTTTGACTACCAGTTCGTTGAGGAGCGCGGGGTTGGCCTGGCCTTTGCTTAGGCGCATTACCTGGCCTACGAAGAAGGCTGCTACCGTGCGCTTGCCGCCTTTGAATTGGGCGACCTGCGCTGGGTTGGCTGCGATGACTTCGTCGATCATGGTTTCGATGGCCGAGGTGTCGGAGATTTGCTGCGGCTTGTCGCGGTCGTAGACGAAGGGGAAGTCGCGGCCCTCGGTGAAGCAGGTGTCTAGCAGTTGCTTGAGCTGCTTGCTGCTGATTTCTCCGGCCTCGGCGAGGTCGGCGGCGAGGACGAGGCCGTCGAGCGAGACGGGAGACTGGCCGAGCTCGATGCCGGCTGCGCGGAGGCGCATGGTGATCTCGCTGAGCAGGATGGCGGCGACGCGCTTGGGGGATTTGGCAGACTTCGCGGCGGACTCGAAGAAGTCGCCGAGCTCGCGGTCGGTGGTGAGCGTGGCGGCGTCCTGTGCGCTGAGGCCGTAGTCGGCGACGAGGCGGGCGCGGCGGGCTTCGGGGAGCTCGGGCATCGCGGCGAGGATCTGCTTCTGCCACTCGGCGCCGACGACCAGCGGTGGAAGGTCGGGCTCGGGGAAGTAGCGGTAGTCGTGGGCCTGCTCTTTGCTGCGCATGGAGTAGGTGCGGCCTTCGCCGTTGTTCCAGAGGCGCGACTCCTGGATGACGCGGCCGCCGTCTTCGAGCACGCCGATCTGGCGCTCGATCTCATACTCGAGGGCGGCGCGGATGTAGCGGAAGGAGTTTACGTTTTTGACTTCGGCCTTGGTGCCGTATTGCGCGGCGCCTTTCAGCATGACGCTTACGTTCGCGTCGCAGCGGAGGGAGCCTTCTTCCATGTTGCAATCGGACACGCCGGTGTAGAGGAGGATTTCTTTGAGCTTGGTGAGGTACTCGAAGGCTTCGTCGGGGGTGCGGAGGTCGGGCTCGGAAACGATCTCGATCAGCGGCGTGCCGCAGCGATTGAGGTCAATGTAGGTGCGGGTGGAGGAGTCGGGAAAGCCGTCGTGGAGGCTCTTGCCCGCGTCCTCCTCCATATGCAGGCGCGTGACGCCGATATGTTTGGGCGCGCCGGTTGCATCGGGGACCACGATCACGCCGTGCTCGGCGATGGGCTTGTCGAACTGCGAGATCTGGTAGCCCTTTGGAGAGTCGGGATAGAAGTAATTCTTGCGCGAGAAGATGCTGGTCTCGCGAATCTCGCAGCCGATGGCTTTCGCGGCGAGGACTGCAAACTCGACGGCCTGCTTGTTTAGAAAAGGCAGCGCGCCGGGAAGGCCGAGGCAGACAGGGCAGACGTGCGTGTTCGGTTCGCCGCCATACTCGTTGATGCAGCCGCAGAAGGCCTTGGTCTTGGTCAGGAGCTGGACGTGGACCTCCAGGCCGATGACGGGCTGATACTTGGCGAGGACTTCCGGCGAGAGGGCTGCAACAGCGGGCATAGTAGAAGTCTATCAATGCTTGCGAACGGGAACGAGATTCCAGGTGCAAACGGCTGGGAGGTCGATAAGTTCGCGTTCGGAGAGCTTTCGCTGGACTGAGTGCGATGGAATGTCGAGGATGAAGCCCTCAGTGAAATTCGATTCGCAAAATCCGGAAGCCCATGCATTGATGGAAAGCAGCAGGTGATCCTGGTCAAGCCACTTGATCGCGGTGGTATTCAATCCCGGATTGGCGCAGGAATGCTTCGCGTCGGCGGTGAAGGTTTGCTCTGCCAGAGGGATCAGCTGGATGTCTTCGATGATGTTGCCTCGCGGCGAGAGGCCGAAGAGCTGTGCGCTGGTCGCAGAGGCACTGAAGTTCCAAGTGAGAGCAAACGCGTGATTTTGGGATACGGTCAACCACCCATAGGCCTGGTCGAAATCTTTCTGTTTCTGGACGAGGACGTGGCTTCCATGCGAAAGGGTAACCAGGGCATCCGCGCTCTTCTGGCTGGGATGCTCAATGCGGAGTGATATTCCATCGCGTTCGACCGATACGGGTACACCAGTTGTTTTGCTGTCCCACGCGTAGAACCAGGCGCCGTCCTGGGCGCACCGGTCGATGGTTCGCTTAGGAAGTGTCTGCGCGGGTGTGAGAGTCGCAACCTGAAAGAGTGCAATCGCTGCAAAGAGCTTTCTCATTTTTGGAAATCCGCATGTAACGTTGCAGTCACATTAGCAGTAATCAGGCTTCACTGCCCGACAATCGGCGAGGCGGGAGCTTCGGACGCAATTGGCTGGGCGGCTTCATGCGGGGCTTCGATCTCGGCGGGCGGGTCTTCGAGAGGTTCGTCGAGGAACGAGATGCTCTTGATATTGGAAGACTTGGTGAGCAGGACGCCGAGGCCTGGGACGATTTCGATGGTGCCGTCGGTGGCGATCCAGCGTGCCTGTTCGATGAACAGCGAGCGGTCTTCGGCGGCGTCGGAGTAGTACGTCAACACGCCCATCAGGCTGCGATTGCCCTCGAGCTCGATCTGGACGAGCTGGTTGTTGCTGGCCTCGCCCTGAAAGATGTCGTTCCAGATGGAACGCCGGGCGGTGCGCTCTGTGATCTTGAGGTGGCGGAAGATTCGGTTGCCGTCGTAGTTGACGTAAACAGCCGCGAGCAGCGCGATGACGACCGTGATACCACCGAGGCCGAGCAGCGCCCTTCGATGCCAGAGGATGGTCGCCTCGGTTGCCGGAGCTTGCGCAGCGATGATGTCGAAGGGAAGGAAGCCGTGGGTGCAGAATACGAAGCAGGCGTAGATCAGGACGCTGTAAAGACAGGACTCGATGACCTTATCGAAGTCAGTCTGCGGTCCACGCAGCGCGAGCATCTGCACGATGTAGGCTGCTGCGAATCCGGGAAGAAGGATGAGCAGAATCTGCAGAGCGATGACGCTGGTGGGCATAGATCATCTCGCGGGATTGGTCTGCGCTGGTGCCGGAGTGCTGGGCGGAATCTTTACGGGAGGCGGCATGCGCACAGGGGTGGTGCGTGGTGTGCCTTTCTTGTCGCCATCCGAAGCCTGAATACGGGAAGTCTTGAGATAAGGCATAACACCTCCGATGACAGTATAGCGGCCGAGCAGCCAGGTGTGGTTCAGTCCAGCCGTGGCGCGGGACGGCCGCTGGAGGGTACGGGCCATCCTCAGCCGAACCCGCGAAGAGATGCAGGGTGGTGGAGAGAGGAAACTCTCTAGTGACTGCATCTGCGAAGCTTCTCCACCGAACATTGCGGCCCTTCGATCATGTAAGATTGGGCCTCTAGACGACATTTCTTTTGGCGGATGAAGACCTGCCACGTTGTGTTTTTGGGAGCCCCGATTTGTTTCAAGTGCTGGTGCTGAGTGGATACGCAGATGTTTTGGCGCAATCCTCACTGCTCGAGAGTCTGGCCGAACGTTGTGATCAGGCTGGAGCCATGAATTGGCTCGGCTACTTTCTGGCCGCTTCCAGCTTCAAGGGGAAACATCCCTACCTTGTCTTGATGATGAAGTCCGGCTCGGATACTTCTTCGCCACGCCTCGGAGAGGTGCATGCGGCCGTGCTGCTGTTCGAGTATCGCGTGCTGGGGATGTCGACCGGAGCGTACTCGACCGACGATTGGGCAGGCTTTCGGACCGTCATCGCGCCCGAGGCCGAGCGCGCGGCCATGAGCGTCATGGCGGCCGACGCGCTGTTGGCACGCGGTGCACAGATGGTGCTCATCTCCTATGGCCAGCATCCGGGCATTGAGCGCCCGTTGATGCCGGTCATGCGTAGTCCAGCGATGTGGGTTTCGGGGAAACGCCCGGTAGCGATGACCCTGCTCCTGGAGCCAACGGTGAAGGAAACGCTCGCCAAGCTGGGAAAGTCCACTCGCTTCAATCTCGGATACTATCGCCGGCGTCTGCAAGCGGTGGAACCCTGCGAGTTTGTGGACAACGCCGCTGACTTCTTGAAGGAGGGCGAACTCGAAGGGCTTAATCGGACGTCACTGAATCCCAACGATCCCGGCGAGTTTCGCCTGCAATACGAATGCGCCTGCAAACTCCCCGGAGGGTTTCTGCTAGGCCTGCGCAACCGCCAGGGAAAATGGTTGAGCCTGATTGGGGGCTGGCGGCAGGGCGACGTGACGGTGCTGCATTGGCAGATGAATGCGGCCGGATATGAGAAGTTTTCCCTCGGTACCGCGATGCGCTCTTACTTCCTGGAGCACGAGGTGGAGCGTGGTGCGAAGAAGCTGATTTACTACGGAGGCACACCCCATTCGATGGGAAATTCCTTCGAGCGCGACGAAGTAAACGACCTGCTCGTGCGGCGGCGTTCGCTGCGATCAAATGCCTTGCTCGGCGTGGTGCGATTGCTTGCTGTCGTGCGGAAGTATGTGGGAATCAACAGCCTGCTCGTCCAGATGGTCGGGAGCAATCAGTTGGATTGGCGTTCTGCGGAACAGCCGTCCCGGGCGGTTCAGCCCCAGGTGGCGCGGCCATGATCGCGGTGTTCACGCTGTCTTCATCGCATTCCTCGCGCAGGCCGTAAAATGAAATCTGCATGATTCTTCCCTTCGTCCGCGAATTGATGGCGGACCTGGAGCACTCCGACGCCTATGAGCGTGCGCGTCGCCACCTGACGGGCGGCACGGGTCGGAGACGTGTGTCCGGATTGACCGCGACCGCGCGAGCGCTATACGTCCCGTACTTTGTTCGCGCTGCGCAGGGCGCGCACGCGTCCGTTCTGATCCTGGTATCGGACAATAAGGCAGCCGAGGCGCTGCACGCGACGGTCCTCGCAGCCTGCGAGTTGACTGGCGCGCTGGATGCCGACGAGGTGCTGCGTCTGCCGGCGCACGATGTGCTGCCGTTTGAAAACCTTTCGCCGCACAGCGAGATCCAGGAGCAACGAGCGTCGGCGCTGTGGAAGCTCGCCAGCGGGGCAGCGAAGCTGGTGATTGCGCCGGTCGAGGCCGCGTGCATGCGGCTGTTCTCGCGCGACTACTATGCGGCGCTCGCGCTGCGGCTGCGCGTCGGCGAAGAACATCTGCCCGACATGCTGGTGGAGCATTTGCTCTCCGTCGGTTACACGCGCGTCGATGTGGTGGAGATGCCGGGGCAGGTGTCGATGCGCGGCGGCATTCTCGATGTCTACGGACCGGAGATGGAGCGGCCCGTGCGCATCGACTTCTTCGGAGACGAGATTGAATCGATGCGGCGGTTTGATCCCGAGACGCAGCGCTCGAGCTCAGCTGTGGATGAGGTGCTACTGCTACCGCTGACTGAGACGCCCGCGACGGAGGACCTGCTGAGTGCCATCAACGCGCGACTCACCCGCAGCGGTACCGCCGGTGCGGAACTCGAAGGCGGAGAGACGCCCGCTGAGCTGGTGAATCGCGTGTCGCACGCGGCGTCGCGTACCGGCGAGTCGACCATCTTTCCGGGATGGGAGTTTTATGCCGCGGTCGCCGGTGCAAAGTCCTCGTTGCTGGAGTTGATGGGAGCGCAAACGCGTGTGCTGATTGAAGAGCCGGCCATGGTGCAGAATCAGGGGGAGCGCTGGTGGGACAAACTCGAACAGCGCCATGAACGTTCGGGCATTGGATCGCTGGTGCGCGTCGAGGATCTGTACCTGTCACCCTGGGAGTTGCAGGACAGCATTCGCGCGTATACCGGCTTCGAGCTCGATCAATTAGGTGCCGTCGATGTGCTCGAGAGCGACCGCAGCGATGCCAGCGAGATTGAGTTTGCCACGCGCCCGACCATGCGTTTTCACGGATCGATTCCGGCGCTCATCGATCAATTGAAGCTACTGATGCAGAGCGATGCGCGGGTCTTGATTGCGGCACCAAATCAGGGCGAAGTGGAGCGGCTCGCCGGCCTGATGCAGGAGTACGGCGTGGCCTACCGCATCGGCTCGCGGATCGACCAGGGCGGATCAACGACCGTGTACTCCGAGTCGAGTTATATGGCGGGTGACCTCAGTACGCCTGTGATTGTGCGAGCGGCGATTGCGAATGGCGTGCAGGTGTTGGACCTCGACCGCAGGACAGCGCGCCAGGTGATCGTGATCGGCGCCAACGACATCAACGATGACGCAGATGTAATGGCGCGGCCCGCGCGGCGGAAATCGAAGACGGCTGCCTTTGTTTCAGATTTTCGCGATCTTGCGGTCGGCGACTTCGTGGTGCACGTGGAACACGGCATCGCGCGTTACGACGGCCTTCGCACCATCGAGCAGCCGGACGGGTCCGACCTCGAGCTGATGATTCTGACATTCGCGGAAGAGGCAAAGCTGTATATCCCGCTGACGCGGCTGGACCTGATCCAGAAGTATCGCTCGACGGAAACCGGACCGGCGCCGCAGTTGAATCGGCTTGGAAATCCTGCGTGGGCGAAGACGAAGGCGCGCGTCAAGAAGGCCATGCAGGACATGGCCGAGGAGCTGCTGAAACTCTACGCGCAACGCAAAGCTGC